>ERZ1046568.3204-NODE-3204-length-10061-cov-4.712972_pt1 | contig 10061 bp, 9 predicted proteins | sample MGYA00383092_ERZ1046568 | MGnify/ENA primary metagenome ERZ1046568 (study PRJEB29581, sample SAMEA5548362) | metagenome | biome: marine; feature: coastal; material: water | depth 1 m | study: Short-term variability in the microbial, nano- and picoplankton... | reverse complement strand
GATGGTTCGTGGCGATGCCTGCATCTTTTTTGATGGTAGCAACCGCGGATCATCCGGAGGGACCATTCTCTCCACTGGGTGCGCGGGAAGTCGGAACATCGACAGGTTTTGGTTCAGACATGAATGTATTCCAGGACGATGACGGAAAGGCATATTTGATATATTGCGATCACAACAAACCGGAAACTGGAGGAAACTGGAGGTATGCCATCCGCATAGACAGTCTTAGCAATGATTACCTCAATAGTAATCGTGAGGGAGTGATTGTTTTTGGCGGTGGTAACGAGGCACCCGCGATGACCAAGTACAAGGGGAAATACATTGCACTTGCCTCAGGGGTACATGGATGGGCCGGTTCCGAAACGCTGTGTGCCACTGCAGATTCGCCCCTTGGTAAATGGACACCACAAGGACACATCACTGAACAACGAACATGGGGATCACAAGTGACAGATTTACTCTACATAGAGGAATCCGATCAGGTTTTGGCTTTGTGTGACCAGTGGTGGATACCGGACAGGGCAGATATCGATAAGTCACGCTATCTCTTTCTTCCTCTTCGCTACGACTCCATCTCGGGCAAGGTAAAGATGGAATACCTGGAAAAATGGAACCCTCTTAACTGAGCAGCGGGACAAAAGTATGGGTTTATTCCTTTTAGTTTTTACGACATTAATTGCCACAGCTCTAAACGGAGCCAAAGAGATTAGTTACGATCGGAATGTGCGACCGATTTTGACCGATTGTTGCTTTCATTGTCACGGCCCTGAATTAACTGATTTTTCTAGAGAAAATAAAACACTGATAGAAAGTTACGGACCAGAGGTTCATAAGCCCAGTTTTTTTGCCAGTAATTGCTTACTGGCCAGAAGATTGGCCGAACGGGATGTACATTTCATTCAACTCTTTCATCGTGGTTGGGACCACCATGGGGCACTCCCCAAAAATCTACGGGGCCAGTGCCAGGATGTGGATCAACCAATCTCTGCCTTGCTTAAGGATCTTAGACAAAGAGGATTACTTGAGGATACCCTGGTTGTATTTGCCGGAGAATTCGGACGGACCACTTATGCTCAGGGTGGAGCGAATCATGCCAATTACGGCCGGGACCATCACCCTAGGTGCTTCACAACATGGATGGCCGGAGCAGGGGTTAAAAAAGGCTTAAGCTATGGAGAGACCGATGAGTACTGTTATAATATTACCAAAGACCCCGTCCATGTAAGAGATCTCCATGCAACCATGCTCCATCAGTTGGGCATCAATCACCAGGAATTGACTTACCCCTTTCAGGGACTTGATCAAAAACTTACCGGGGTTGAGCCAGCATGTGTGGTGCACGATTTACTGATTTAAAAAGTACGAAACAAAAGAAATTCCTCTAACGATGCAACCGACCAAAATTGGATTCCTTCCCCTCTATTTAAAGTTGTACGATGAAATGTTTCCAGAAATGCGGGAGACCATGGAGCAGTTCTCCTCTGATATACAATCCGAACTACTAAGTAAGGGTATAGAAGTCATTCCCGCACCAATTTGCCGGACTGAAGAGGAATTTAAAGAAGCAGGAAAAATATTTACTGATTGCTCGGCGGTTGTGTGCCTGCATCTGGCATACTCACCCTCCTTGGAAAGCATAGATACACTGGTTTCCCTAAACAAGCCATTGATTATGCTGGATACGACCATGAACTCATCTTTTGGCAAAGAGGCAACCTTGGATGATTTGATGAACAATCATGGAATACACGGAGTTCAGGATTTGTGCAGTCTGCTGAAAAGAAAGAGGGTACAGTATTTTGTGGAAGCAGGTCACTGGCAGGAATCCGATGTTATCGAGCGGGTGGCAAACCTATGCAAGGCAGCAAACGCAGCCAATTCCATGAAAAGTGGAAAAGTAGGATTGATTGGAAAGTCTTTTCATGGGATGGGGGATTTTGCCATAACCCCGGAAGATTTGGAAAGGTGGATCGGTACAAAGGTTGAACCATTTAAAACCGCAGAAATTTCTGAACTACTCAATTCCTTGACCGAGGAAGAAATCAAGAAAGAGATGGACCTGGACCTGTCTGAATTTGACCGGGGAAAATATGATGAGGATGCACACCGGCGAACCGTACGAATGAGCCTGGTCGTCCGGAAATGGGTGGAACAAAACAACCTGCTTGGGTTTTCGATGAACTTTGCTGATTTTGATCGGTCAAAAGGATATGAATGTGTGCCCTTCATGGAGGCAAGCAAGGCCATGGCAAGCGGTACCGGATATGCCGGAGAAGGAGATGTATTAACCGCTGCTTTTTGCGGAGCTTTGTTGCAAATTTTTCCTGCAAGTAGTTTTACGGAAATCTTTTGTCCGGACTGGAAAGGAAACAGACTATTTCTAAGTCATATGGGTGAAATGAACCCTGCGATTTCGGATGGCAAGCTGTTGATGACGGCGAAGGATTATATCTTCTCTGAAGTTGATTCGCCAATGATGGCATACGGCAGTTTCAGACCAGGAATTGCAGTACTGGCCAACCTGGCCCAGACCGAGGAAGGGAAATTTACCCTGATCTTAAGCGAAATGGAAGTACTGGAAGGGAGGAATGTGGAAAACTTAGAGGAAGCCATCCGTGGATGGATCCGTCCCAAAATTCCAGTCGATCGGTTTCTTGAAAAATATAGTGAAGTTGGCGGTACCCACCACCAAGTCCTGGTCTATGGTGATAGCTTACGCACCCTCATCGCCTTTGGTAAAATGATGAACTTCTCTATATCAATTATATGAATTTTGAAATAAAGCAGACGGACAAAGAATTTTATCAGGAGTACCTTCAGGATTTCCTCCCTGAAAATATCATCGATGTGCATACACATTGTTACGAAAAAGAAACAGTACATTCAGAAAAGGAACAAGATAGCAGACTGGCTGCCTGGCCGCTCTTGGTTGCGGATGAAAACCCCATAGAGGACCTTATGGAAACTTACCGCATGATGTTTCCGGGAAAGAAAGTAACTCCTTGTATCTTCCCCTGGATTGAACCGGAAAACAAAATTGTGGAACTAAACCGATATGTTTTGGACTGTGCGGAAAAACACAATATACCCGCATTGCTCCTTGCCCTACCCCATTGGTCTGCCGAAGAACTCGAAGCCAGACTGATTGAACGGAAGTTCAACGGAATCAAGGTATACCTGAGCTTTGCTCCCTCCTACCTTCCACGGGACGAAGTAAGAATTTATGATTTCCTGCCACCTTCACAATTGGAGGTATTGGACAGGCTTGGGCTTGCTGTGATGTTGCACATTCCAAGATCCGGAAGATTAAAAGACCCGGTAAACCTTGGCCAAATTCTGGAAATTGAACAGAACTATCCAAATCTAAAACTCATACTTGCTCATGTTGGCCGGGCTTATTGCGAAGAAGATGTAGGCGATGCATTTGAGATTTTAAAAAAGACTGAACGACTGACTTTCGACTTCTCGGCCAATACCAATGCCAAGGTATTTGAATGGGCAATCAATGCGGTTGGACCGCAACGTATGATTTTTGGCAGTGATCTGCCAATCACTCGGATGAGAATGCGACGAATCACCAAGAATGGAAAGTACCTAAACCTTGTACCCAAAGGATTGTATGGAGATGTATCCGATGATCCAAGCATGTGCGAGATAGAGGGAGAAGAAGCGGACCGCCTGTCCTTCTTTATTTACGAAGAAATCAAATCGATCAGGGAAGCGGCGATTAATACCCGATTAAACAAAGGAGAAATCGAAGATCTCTTTTTTAATAATGCTCACCGCATGTTGGGCCTAAGTTAAAACTCAGTGGCATTGACAAAAAAATATCTGATTGGGATGGACTTGGGAACAAGTTCGATCAAGGCAGTGCTCTGTAAAAGTGATGGAAAAATAATCGCTAAGGAAAGTGCCGAAACAACCATAATTAAACCATCTACCTGTGAAGCAGAAATTGATCCCGAGCAGTACTTTTTAGAATTCACCGGATTGGTAAAATCCTTGGTTTCCCAAATAGATGACCCTGTAGAAATCAAAGCCATCTGTTTAAGCGGTGCCACCGGAAATACCATTTTGCTCGATCATAAAACTAAACCATTGGCTCGTGCAATCAGTTGGCTGGACACAAGAACACTGATTGAGGGCGAAGATCCATGGACCGACTTGGACAGGGAACAATTCTACCAAAAAAACGGATGGCCCTACTTCGGTACCTTTCCTCTGGCCCATTTGGGATGGTTAAAAAAGAACAAACCAGAACTTTGGAAACAAGCCAGGCGATTTGCGATGTTGCATGACTTCATCTTTGAAAAACTCTGTGGCCTGTGGATCATTGATCATTCCAAAGCAACCACCTTTTATTTGCAGGATCAGGTGCAAAGAAAGTGGAACTTAGAGCTTTTGAGTACTCTGGGAATTAAGGAAACCCAACTCCCACAATTGTGCGAATCTGGCAAGGCATGTGGATCACTCACTCCCGAAATTTGTGAACTCACCGGTTTATCTACTACAACAATGCCTGTAACCGGCAGTTTTGACCACCCCTCCGCCGCCCGGGGAACCGGAGTTTGGGAAGAGGGTGATCTGCTTATTTCAGCCGGTACTTCCTGGGTCGTATTCACACCTGTAGAAAACAGAGAAATTGCCCTGAAAGAAAATATGCTTATCGACCCTTTTCTTTCAACCAATGGATGCTGGGGTGCCATTTTTGCCCTTACCGCAGTGGGTGAGAAATTGCATAAATTATTGGCCAAAGTATTTCCCTCGAAAAGCAACGAAGCAATGTACGAACACTTCAATCGTCTGGCCATGGAAGCAGAACCGGGAGCAGGTGGTACCATTGTCAATTTGCTCGATCATACCGAGGAGGAAAACTGGAAGATCGCCCAATCCTGTACTCCTCAACAGTTATGCCGTGCATTGATGGAAGGGATTGTTTTCCAGATCGCCCAACGCGTGGAGCAGGTCAATCTACTTACCGGAAGATCTTCTGGGAAATTGATTTTTACGGGCGGACCGACAAAGAGTGCAATTTGGACTTCGATCCTCGCAGATGTGCTTAACCGACCAGTAAGCATACCTAAAGATGGAGAATATGCCGGAGCTATGGGAGCAGTGATTCTTGGAGGAATGGGTTGTGGAATCTATTCAGATGAACGGGACGGTTTCAATCAGTTAAAACACCCATTCACAACTACCCAACCCGATCTCGCCTGCAGCGATTCATACATAGAAATCCAGCGACATTTTCATAGGGAAACCGCAATGAGATCCCAGTAATTTCAAAACAAATATCCAAAACCTTAGATGACAACCAACAAACCTGTAAAAACCCTTCCAATATCTCCATTCTTTGAAACCAGTGTAAAGAATTACATCTTTGGAGACGCAGTATTGGACTATGCAAAAGCAGTTGATGAGGCCGCCATCCGCCATGATGTGGATGCGATCTTCATCGCCCCCTACACTGAGATTCGCAGAATTGCCGAGAATACAAGTCGTGTTCTTGTCTTTGCCCCTTACATGGATACTTTGCGACCCGGTCGGGGAATGGCAGATGTATTACCCGAAGCCATACTCGATGCTGGTGCAAAGGGAGTATTACTTAACCATTGTGAACGCCCCATGACTCTGCCCCAGATCAAAGAAACAATCGACCGGGCAAATGAAATCGGTTTGATCACTTTTGCCTGTGCCGACTCTATTGCTGAAACCAAGGCGATTGCACAGTTCGAGCCGGACATTATCAACCCGGAACCCAGTGAACTGATCGGTACAGATCAGGCAAGTGACATGTCCTATGTGATCGAGACTTTGCAGGTGGTTAAGCAAATTAATCCGAACATTTTGGTCGAACAGGCAGCAGGTATAACCACGGGTGAGCAAATTTACGACTTCATCATGGCGGGAAATGATGCCGCTGGCTCGGCCTCGGGTATTCTTAAGTCCAAGGACCCAATGAAACTGCTCGATGAAATGGTCTACAATGTCAGCCGGGCCAAAAGAAATCTTCAATCCAAAACCAACTAAAACGTTAACCATGAAAATTGTCCGAGAAACTCTCGACCTCACATCCACTGGCCAGCGGCCTACCTTTCACACGATCACCGATGAGGTGAAGAAAATTGTTCATCAATCAGGTATCCAACTGGGATCGTGTCTGGTTTATTCACGACACACCACCTGTGCTGTAATGATAGACGAAGACTCCTTTGACGAGGCATACACCGGACTGACTTACTTGCAGCAGGACCTTGCGGATGTGTTTGAGAACATCATTCCTACCTGCAGAAAAGAAGGTCAGTATATGCACCCAGGTCCGGAACTTACCGTATTTGCAGCCAAGCACGGGGAGGACAAACCGGGAACATTAAATACCGATGCCCATTTACGATCATCCATCATGGGCAGAAGTGAAACCATACCCATTTTTGAGGGAAATCTGGAACTCGGAGAGTTTGGGCATGTCTACTTTGTGGACTTTGACCACACCCGTTCGCGCAACCGTCAGGTCATCATACAGGTATCCGGAGAATAAACCTTTAGAAAAATATTTAACATTCAAACTATGAAAATTGTCACCGAAAAAATCGCCCTTCAATCAAAAGGATTAAACCCGACCTTTCACGATGTTACCGAACAGGTAAAAGAGATCGTCAAGAACACAGGCGTACAACACGGTAATATCGTCGTATACTCGCACCATACTACCTGCTCGGTAATGACGCAGGAGTGCTCGCACGATAAAACCTACTTCGGATTGGAATTCCTCCAACAGGATCTGTGTAATGTCATGGAAAAACTCATACCCACTTGCAGGCATGAAGGACAGTATATGCATCCGGGTAAGGAACACATTGATTTTGCCATGAGTTTGGGCACGGAAGAGGGAGAATGGACCAGCCTTAACACCGAGGCACATCTTCGTTCGACCTTCTTTGGTCGTTCGGAAACGATTTTACTGGTGGATGGCGAGCTCCAACTTGGGGAGTTCGGATATATTTACTTCATCGACTGGGATCAGGTACGAGCCCGCAAACGGGTCTGTCAGGTTCAAGTATTGGGAGAATAAACAAGTGACAAAATCGCCCTGGGAAGCCGCCCGGGATTCGTTCGAAATCGAATCCTCCGCTCTGGCCAATGCATTGAGTTCAATTGAGCAAAAATCATTCGAAAAGGCAGTAAAACTTCTTGCCGGTGCGGAACGCATTGGTGCAAGCGGATGTGGGCATTCTGGCATTGCCTGTATGCACTTCGCACATTTGATGTGCTGCATCGAACTTTCAGGCAGATTTATTTCTCCAGCCGAAGCAGTTCATGGAGCAAGTGGCTTCCTCAAGGAAGGAGATGTGATAGTGCTTGCCTCCCGGGGGGGGCAAACCAGTGAACTACTTCCCATCATGGAAATATGCAAAGCTAAGAAAGTCCATATCATCGCCATTACCGAAAATATGGAATCCTCCTTGGCCAGAGGTTCTCAGGTGGTTTTAAAAATGCGAGTCGATCGAGAGGCTGACAAATTCGACAGCCAGGGAACCACAAGTTTCGTGGTACTGTCTGCAATTTTTGATGCCTTACAAGCAGCCCTAATTGAAAAGACGGATTTCCGAAATGAACAATTTGCTAAAATCCATCCGGCCGGAGCGGTGGGAAAAAAATTAAATTCATAAAAGTATGAGCATCTGGGACGCAGTTATCTTCTTTAGCTATTTCATTGGGGTAGTCCTCTTTGCGGTAATAATTTCCGCACGAAGTAAGACTAAATCTTCATCAGACTACTTTCTGGCGTCCAAAAAATTGCCCTGGTATGCGATCGGTGCATCATTTATCGCATCCAATATTTCCACCGAACATTTCATTGGTACAATTGGAATTGGTTTTCTCTACGGGATGGCGGTGGCAAATTGGGAATGGGGAAATGCATTCACCTTTACCGCCCTTATCTGGATCTTTTTGCCTTTTTATATGCGTGGAAATGTATCCACCATGCCGGAATTCCTCGAAAAAAGGTTCAACAAGACATGCAGGTATGCATACGCGATCGTGATGATCATCGGACTAGTCATTGCCATGCTCGGTGGTGTGCTCTTTGCGGGTGCCAAGGCAATGAATGTATTCTTCCCCCAGATTGATATTTGGATGGGCATTCTTATTCTAGCCATAGCCGCTGGCACCTACACGATTTATGGTGGTTTACTTGCAGCTGTCTGGGCCGATGTCCTTCAATTTTTCCTACTAATGATTGGGGGAATCGTCGTCAGTGTTTTTGGTATTCATTATGCCGGAGGACTGGATAATTTGATGGAGAGTATGCCTGAGAAATTCATCATGTTCTATTCATCAGAGCATGAAACTATACCATGGAGCGGTGTATTGTCGGGACTGGTGGCTGTAGGACTGTGGTATAATTGTGCCAACCAATTTATGGTGCAAAGATGCTTAGGAGCCCGCTCCGAATGGGATGCAAGGATGGGAGTCATAATGGCCGGATTCAGTAAGGCGATTCTTCCATTCATAGTAGTCATCCCAGGGATCGTTGCCTTTTATTTGTTCCAGTCCCGGATTAGTGATGGCGACCAGGCATGGCCTTACATGGTGCAACAATTTCTGCCAACAGGATTGATCGGGCTGGTACTTGCCGGATTGGCCAGTGCGGTGATGTCTACCCTGAGTGCGATTACCAATTCATCCTCCACCATCTTTACCCTGGATTTGTACAGAGAATTAATCCGCCCAAAAGCAACTGATGAGGAGTTGCACAAAGTCGGTCGGATAAGTGCCCTGGTTGTCATTGTTATTGGTATCACCATTGCCCTGATTATTTCTGCTTTTCCAGGGGTTACCATATTTGTACTCATACAAACTGTTTTCTTCTATGTCGCTCCCCCCATTGCCGCCTGTTTCCTACTTGGAATTATGTGGAAGAAAATAACCCCTATGGCGGCAACCATTACCTTACTTATGGGATATGTGGTGTTTTTACCGCTGACCAAATTTGGGCTGTTTCCCAATCTGCCAATTTTGCAACCGTACGACACCTTTACACATCATACCTTTTTAATTTTTGTGATGTCCTGTATCACCCTTGTTGTCGTTTCTTTTTTCACTAAGCCCAAGTCTGAAGAAGAACTTGAAGGAGTAATCTGGACTAAGAGTGCTCTAAGTGTGGGCGAAGATGCAACTGGACAATATGGTGGATGGAAAAGCATTAAACTATGGTGGTTCCTAATGGTGGCGACCATTGCTGGACTTTATCTTTGGATGAACTCGAAAAGCAATTCATCCACATGGTACGAAGCCGAAGATTTAGAATTTTCTGCTACTCCGGACTGTGAAATCAAGATTCAAACCCGTAAAGAAATTGCACCCGAGGAAAAATTCAATCTTTGGACAGGTACTGGGCAGGTATTGATCCAACCCAAAGATAATGGACAGGAGATAACCTTCACCATTCCGGTCAATGAACCTGGAAACTACAGGATTGATGCACTGGTCACAATTGCCCCTGGATACGGTAGTTTTAGTACAACTGTAGATCAAAAAGAGGCGGATATATCTTATCCTGAGATCACTCTTACTGAAGAGAGAGACTATCTATCCAAACCCAAGACGAGCATGATTTTTGATGCACAAAAAGTTTACAAGGACAGAGAGAATAACGGGATCGAAAATAATATCGCTGGTTCGTACACTGTACAGCGGATCACTTTGGGTACTTTTGAAACAGAAGCTGATCATTTTAAAGTTTCGCTCACTTCTGGGGATTACACACCTGAACATTCTTTTCTCGGGATTGATCAATTTATCGTCACTAAAAAACAATAATCTTCAACAAGTTTTAACTCTAAACACTGAAAGAAAATTAACATGAAAAACGAAAAAGATGGCAAACTAGAAGTGGAAGGCTCAAAGAAAATGACTGGTCAATCCAGGCGCGGGTTCATTCAAGGGATTGGTGGTGCAGGTGCCTTGCTTGGATTAGCTGGCAAGTCAATGGGTGCGGAAGCACCGCGCGATGCGGACGGAAATATTATCCCTGGCTTTGAAAAAATAAAGGAAGA
>ERZ1046568.3200-NODE-3200-length-10071-cov-4.986422_pt1 | contig 10071 bp, 16 predicted proteins | sample MGYA00383092_ERZ1046568 | MGnify/ENA primary metagenome ERZ1046568 (study PRJEB29581, sample SAMEA5548362) | metagenome | biome: marine; feature: coastal; material: water | depth 1 m | study: Short-term variability in the microbial, nano- and picoplankton... | reverse complement strand
ACCCGGTCAAGGAACTCTATTTCGTCATAGCGAGAAAGAGTACACCCTCTAGATCATTTCATCCATTTGACTACGATCATCCTGATCAAATATATCCTCCCCCAGGTGAACCCGATGTACGGTATACGAATTATGAAAATCTTATAAGCTTGGAACTGACACTTGATAACGAAGTCATCCTCGACAAAATCACAGGGAATGTCGTAAATATGCGTGCCGTGCAGAGTGGGATTCACCACTCGAGAACACAATTATTCCGAAGGTTTTACTCGTACAGTTTCGCACTTGAACCTGAACGTTGGTATCCTACCGGTCAGAAAAATTTTAGTATGATCAAAGACCAGAACATAAAGATGACTTTGAACAATAACATGCTTAATGAAAGAGAACTTAGAGTTTACGCACTCAGTAACAATATACTAAGAATACAAGATGGAATTGGACGACTTGTCTTCCCAAATGGCTCAATCGGCGATTGAGATTATTACACCTGTATTGGAAAGTGCGATAGTGCTTTCAGGACATTACGCCAGGGCGTGCGGTCGCGACACGATCATGGCAAAAGACATGGAATATTGTATGAAATACTGTGCCATGCACACGGTAGGTGAACAAATTGGGACTTACTTCCCTGAAATCTACGATGACGTGAGTTCAAGTGAAAGTGATATGGAGATTGACGAGGAAGTGGATGAAAGTTTATTCGAACCATATTCAGGGAATGATGAAACGTTCATGAAGATAAACGATGCATATGACGCATGGGATGGATGGAGTCCAACCAATCCGTCAGAAACAATGATAAAAAATGCAATTGATAGTAATGGAAACATGCCCTGATTTGGAAGGATGGACAGATTCTGAGTACAAAGAATTTGAATTTGAATGTGATACAGATGATGATCAGGAGGATGGTGTTGTCAGGGGGTATAGCACGGATAGGTATAAGAAAATCTTATTTGTCGAAGAGTTGTTACCAGAATAAAATCTCTATATATTATAAAAATGTCCGCCGAAGTCGCCACCGATACACTCATCGCGATCTCCCGTGAGCTCGAAACACAGTCCCTCAACTCCGTCGTTGCTGGGTTCTCCTTCGCCGCTGCCCTGTCGTGGATGGATCTTGTCAGGTGGTCCATCCATCAGGTCGTCAAGGTCCAGAAGAACGGTGGCATGAACTACGCTCTCACAGCGCTTTTCACCACCCTTCTCTCCGTAATCGTGTACATGGTGATCTCCCGCGTCTCGAAGCGTGTCAAGAAGCCCGTGGCTCCCACATACGCTGTCACTCGCTAAATCTCCGTGGTCTCGTGAATATTAAGAAAAATACACCTGTCACGACTATCATAAATATATAGATAAACGCGTTCCACCTATTCGGATCCTCAAACTCCGGTATGCGCATAGGTGCGGGAAGCGAAAAATCCTTTTTCACATTCGGAATAGTTTTTAACTTGTCTGTCGTACAGGATACATTTAGCTTTAGAATATGATTAGCGTGTCTAAAATCATATGGAATCAGCCTGTTATTACTACTGTAAAAAAACTGTATACGTAACCTGGTTATGTTTTGTGAACCAGTATCGAAATTATGTTCGACGATATCATCTTGTCCAGAGTAATTAATGACATCACCGCACATCAATATACGACCAGTGTAAAAAGGTGTATCTGAATAGATCGTCTTATTTAATTCCTCCGCACCACTACTGATTTTTATGATAAGAGCGTCAGGTCCCTGTAAATTAATACTACCCGTGATCAAAAGACCGGAAACCCCACCTGTAGCTGGTGTATTTGATCTCACGTTATCCGGTGGCAACCCGATAATATCATGTGGGGTTGTATATCCACCCGTGGCGGATGTATAACCATTCGTACCGTCATAAAACTTAAACGAAAATTCACTACCTGCAGCGGCCGATGATAGAGACTCTATAGATATTTCATTCTTATCCTTGTTATACGTAAATGATATAGGCGACGATACATACGCACCACCTAGTGCATCATTAACCTTGGTCTGTAATTCAGACGCTAATGTTTTTCCATTATAATTGCCGGGTGTTAACGTAACAGATACTGTCGTTTCCGGTGTAGTATGAACGACAAAATCAAAAGTGTTGTTACGATCGTTAATCAGTAGCTGACTCGCGTGAATTCGAGCAGATGCGATAGAAATTTTATTAACATCGTAAATAGGGTTTTTAAGTTCTATCACGTAATCACCAGGATTCGCGTATATAGTAGGATCACGTTCACCACTATCTATATCTAACGTGTATACGCTCATTAAAATATATGGATAATATTTTAATGGGTGTTGTTACTCGACTATTAATTTACATCATGTGCTGAGCGACTGGGTTGTTCTGGAGTTGCTTTTTCGCAACCCCTAAACTCTCACTCGTCGCATAAGGATTGGAATTACCCTTGTAAGCATTAAACTTGTAGTACTTATTGTTATTGTATTGTTGTGTCCAACCACCACTCATAGGCCCGTAACGACCATCCACACGTGTCGTGTCTGCACGTACAACGGTTGGCATACCACCCTGATTGAGAGCACCCGCACGAACGTTCATACGACCCGCGTTACCCATACGGTTCGCCTTACCGCGACGATCGTCGGGGCGGAACCCATAACGATTTAATTCTTCAACTGTGTGTGCGGTACCATATGTACGCGCTTCACCTATCTGCACACCTGGAGACGCAAGGTATCCATGGGAAAATGTAGAAACACCCGGAGCAATCTGGTTATTGTATCTGTACTGCTCAACATTACCATCCTTCTTGTTCCGTGTAGGATCCTGAGCCATCTTCATACCAGCTACGACACTTTTAGCACCCGAAAACCCAAGACCGTCGTCACGTGAACCAGTCTGCGACCTATTCGTTAAGCGCTTCCCGTTTACATGTTCACCACGAACAACGTGACCATCAAACCCTTGCGACCTACCGCCGGCGACGGGTCTGCGTTCGGGTAAGAATGCAGTCTTTTCTGGTCGGTTATGAGCGATATCACCCATCTTCCCACGACGTCCACCGAATACGTCATGCGCTGGCCCACTCCGACCAGGTAAAGTCGTTAGACGGTGGGCGCCTACATTCTCGGGGTTGACACGCACGAGCTGCTGAAAACCACCTGCAGCGGGTACTTCGGGACCGACGGCAATACCAGGACCTACGAGCTGCTTTTCGATTGGAGACATGTTATTCATACGACCATTATCGAACATACGGTTACGCATATCGAGTACTTCAGTACCCGATGTACGTATCTGTGGCACAATATCGCCAAAATTTTCCCGTTCGAGCTTCTGTGGTGGGAGATTGTCGAGACCGATCGGTCCCGGTGCGGCTATATTGGGCACTTCTTCCTGAATTAGAATAGGACGTTCTGAAGGTTTAGATTCAGGTTGGTACATTTCTGGTTTAGGGTCGCTTAATTTTTTACCCATGTAGGCTAATCCGGCAATAGCTATAATTGAAATAGGGTCTGCCATTCTTATTTGTTATAAATATTTTTATTGACTGGGATATCGCTTCATAAACATATGATTTTGTGTATCCGCGCGCGTGCTTTCGGGTTCATACGACATCGCGCGAAGTGGAAGCTTACACTTCATATCTTGAAGAGGGAACAGGTTTTGTTCGTATGTTTTAGCCAGGATCTTGTTAAACTGACTGGTGGATTGTGGTCGCAGTTGGTCACTTGTCTCGATATACTGAGCTGGCGAACCCTTACCAGCCATGTAAGGGGATGTTCCATACAGCATTGTGTTAGGGCGACCCGAACTGTAATTAAGAGTGCTGGGCTGGGGATAAACAAATACCTCCTCAGTCGCGCATACAGGGGGTCGAGTGGGAGTTTCAACCAAATTCATACCGGGTTGGAGTTGGTACGCCATTTACTATTACATGAGAATATTTATCTATCTAAGCTGGACCGTTTCCACCACCAAACATACCACTCCTCATATCTCCACTGGAGTCCAACCCTCCGAATGCTTCCAATTGCACACCCCGCGCATTAGGGTCACATAAACGGCTATCAGTCCTACAAATTGGACCATTCTTTTCGCCATATAACCATTCCGCAAACGCGGTTTGGTCACCGGGAATAGATGTCACGGGGCCTGAAACGAACTGGCGGGCGTAAGCGTTTCGCTGAAATTCTGGCACAGGGGACCTAGATTTCTGGGGGCCGTATGGTATAGTACCGGATAACATCTGATTGACATCCTTCCGCACCGTATTATAATCACATGCCGATGGACGATCCGGGCGACCGTCGTAATCCGACATCAACACATTCGCCATTGGATTATCGTATGTAGGTAATTGGCACGCAGTCTCATATCCTTCCTTCACAGATAAAGGGCGCGCCTTACCTTCCTTTATCATATTGTTCATCTCCATAACGTACAATACACCTAGACATGTAGAACCTAAAATGAAAACACGTACGTCACGCCTGATAAGGTATAAAATACACGTCGCGTAAATAATGAAGCGAGCTGTAGCATTCACTCGTTCCGCTGATGTATGAACTTTGGTTGGCCAGAATTCAATTACCTTATCAGCTCTGACAATTTGTTTTGGATCATCGAATAGCGATACCATTTATATTATACAGGTTTATTTTTTCATCATGCCGCCGAGAAGTCCTTGCATGGATTTCATGAGCTGAGCCTCGTCAATATTCATTTCACCATCTTCATCCTGCATCTTATCAGCGCACTGCTTGGCTACCGTCTCAATCATACTGAGCGTCTCTGGTGGAATGGCGGTGATAGTCGTTCCGAGCATGTAAAGCGTCTGGATGTATTGCCAGATCGCACCACGTGTACCTTCGGATGCCTTTGGCCAGCACTGCGCCAGGTTGATATCTTTCAAGAAATCAATCGTGCCAGCCTGCTCGAGAAAGAACGTTTCATCCCTGGCGTTAATCTTCTCTACATGAGGTGAGATGTTCGCCATAAATCCCTCTACGATCATCCTTCCGTTCGCACCACGCATGAGTTCGAATGCGGCCATGTATTTTTTTAATCCCTTTTCTTCTGGAAAGGCCGAATGCAATTCCGTAAGAAATTGTCCCATCATGTCGTTGAAGGCAGTAACGGAAGTCATTATATACAATACATGAGATAAATCTTTAAGTTAGTCAGAATGGTTCGGTTGAGATAGTTTCACGTTTACCGAGACCATTTGATATGATAAAATATACTAATATACCAACCAATGCGGCAGGTTTTGCGTAAGCACTCGTCGAAAGCGTTCCCTCGTCATTAAGACGGGCTTTGCCGTGAATGTATAGTGCGGTTAATCCAGAGGCTATTAATGCGGCCGACGCAGGATCTCTAAGGTACTCGTCCATATTTAATAACCAAGTTTTTTAGTTCGCGTTTCAGCGGCATCTGAAAATAAGTCTTCACCTTCATCCATATCCTGAGGAGGGGCGTTCACTGGTTTCGAAGTAATAGTCCTGAATTCATTTTGAAAGGGTGTAGAGGGTTCTTCACTCTCCATGAGATCACCCTGGGGTTCGACTGTCTCGTCCATGGGAGGAGGCATTTCATCATTCTCCATTTGAGGAGGCATGCCTCCTTCTTCCATCGGCATCTGCGGTTGAGTTTCGGGGTCGGGTTGGTCATATTCATCGATTTCATCGATTTCATCCTGTTGCATATCAGCGTCTTCACCGTTGATATATTCTTCACCACTCGCAGACATATACGTCTGTAAAATCTGCTGAACAGGGATCAACTCCTTTACCGTGTTTTCAACGCATAGGGCGAACCTATCATACAATGCATCATTCCGATTATGTTCGGACTGATTTTCGGTAAAAACGTAAGGATCCTTGTAAAGATCTTTCGCGGCATTTTTGTAGCACGTGTGAATAAATACTTCGTTGGTTGGAAGTTTAACCGCCATTTTCTTGCTATCCTGGCTCAAACGAACAGCTGATAATATTTTTACGGAACTCACAAACACAGCCGCGACCAAATCCTTGAACCATGCACACCGATCCGCGATGTTATCTGTATGCTGTTTCGCCATCGTCTCACTCCATTCTGGTACATCTTTTAGCAATTTCTGGAACATGATGAGAACTTTGCGATTTTTTGATAACGTATGAGCCTCTTGGTACATTGCATCAAACACATCAATCATGACTGGACATATAAGAATAGACAGTTGCTCCATATACTCACGTTTAGCTTCGACAAGAATGTTTAGGTTATCCATTATGAGTATACGAACTTTTATTATCTCCCGTTTTCCGCATTTCTCCTGTAACGATTAGCAGCCTTCTTCAAGTTCATCAGTGTCGGAAATTCATCTATTTCAGGTTCATTTGTTCTGTGAGTTTTTGTCACTTTCCATGTTATCCGCAACTCAAAATCTCTTAATACATCCACAGTAAAACCTGCATTTTCTAATTGTCGTTTAATATAATTAGTCGCCTGTAACCTGTCGTATGCTATGTATCCGACTAGAAATGAGGGAATTTCAGCATCGATGTATTTACGACCAGTTTCTACCGCGCGTCGCACTTTACGTGTGATTTGTTTATAGATTTCAACGTATGTTTCTTTTTTCATACGGTTCCTCTTGTTGACAATTTGTGAAATCTCTTCAACGTTTATCATTAATAGTACTTGGACTAAATTTTAATTAAATCTAACTCACCCTGTTGGATAGTCTCGTACTCTACATACTCAGACCCTTCAATGACACTCTCAAAAGGTGTCTTGTTACTCGGTGGTTTTATATCCATTGGTTGCGACTGAACACCTACCACGCGTAACTTCCCTGATACGAGTATGATATTAGATGTAACAGAAAAACCGAATGGAAACCCTCCCATTTTCATACACATGAACATGCATCGATACAGCGTATGGTTCTTATTTTTGTGATTGTATTGACGAATACCCGTTGTTTCTATTATGTAATTGGGTAGTCCAGTCTTTTCACGTATGTATTTATTGGTTGCGAGAACCATTTTCGAAATATTATCACTGTTGACGTCGAGCGTTTTGACTTCTACATATTCGGACATGTTGGGTGTAGGATCGTTTATGAGAACTTGATGAATTGGTATAGATGCACTTTTATTCTTGAAACCCTCTTTCCTGGTATCGAGTAATAACACCACCAATACGAGTAATAGTATTAGGTTGTACATTAATATATGTTACAAAAAAAGTGCGTTATCGTTCATAATTTTTTTGATAAATTACATTAGATGTCTCTTCTGGTCTTCAGTCCGAAGTGTAAACACAGTGTCGAAGTCATAGAATATATCAAGAAGCACAAAGAGTTGCAACAAATTGTCCGGTATCATAATGTCACTGTAGCGGGTATACCTCCGGAGTTCAGGACAAAAATAACACGTGTACCCACCATGTTGACTAAGAATGGTAAGATCTTAGTAGGACGTGAAATACATAACTGGCTCGAATCACTTCTTCCGGTTCGGGAATTGGAAACATGTAATTTTAGTTCAATATTTTCTTCAACTCTGGACGGTGAACCCAATACTGATATGTTCAGTCTCGATGATTATGGAAAATCACTCCAACCCGCTATGACACGCGAACTAGAAGAAAAAATAAGTCGCAAGGTTGAAGATGGTGCTTATAGTGATATAAAGAATTAATACGCGAATAATCGAGTATGAAACTGGTGACTGTGCAAGCCGCAGCCATCAAATCTACATTTGAAGTGTTGAAGGATATATTAAACGATGTCAACTTGTATTTCAAGCCGGATGGTGTTTACATTGTAACACTGGATACTGCACGGGCATCCCTGATTGATATGTACCTTCCAGCTGAAAATTTCGAGGAATACGTATGCTCAGGGGAAGTTGATTGTGGCGTCAATATGACTAACATGTACAAACTCCTAAAAACGATCACCGTCAACGACGTTCTCGTGATATCCGTCGATTCTAAGGAATTCATGAATATCGAAATCCATAGCGAACAAAAGAAAACCTCTACCAAGTTTGCATTGAAATTACTTGATATCAACGAAAATCAGATAGAGGTTCCCGATATGCACATGACTATAAATACACCCATTCCGTCCGTGGATTTCCAGAGAATTTGCAGAGATATGTCGAATATTGGTGACGAGATTGAAATATCTAGAAGTGGGAAGGTATTACGTTTACTGTGCAGGGGTGACTTCGCTGACCAGGAAACGGAAATTCAATGTGTAGACGAATGTCCGACCATGTCGGGTGCATATTCACTCCGATATATGAACATATTCACGAAAGCGACAAGTATGTGTTCCACTGTGCAAATTATGCAAGAGGACCAGAACCGCTTTCTGATTTTGAAATATAATGTCGCAAACTTGGGAGACTTGAAATTTTATTTATCGACTAAGGTAATTGAAGATCAGTGAGATACCCAGTCGCTGTATCTACAGTTTTTAGCATACCAAAACAATTTTTAATTTTGATTTTAGGGTACATCGTCGCCATAAAACTCTCTTCATAATAAAACATATCACTTATTTTCATTTTCTCACCGTAAAAATCTGAATACGGACCGGAATACCGTCTGATTTTTTCGAGAACATCCTTCACTGGTTTATCGTTTGTATCCAATAACTGTGCACTGGACAATGGTATATGGAAACTCATCGTCTTCGCTTTTACGGGTGGCCACTTATACTTGTGTTTCGATGTCAGGAACTTATAAATCTTATTATTGTGCCAAAATTTAACTCGCACGATGAGTTTTTCGACCGCATCCGGTGGTTCCGGAATTTCGTCCTTCATGTCTACCTCAGCGAGATACGTTGTCGTACCTGGTTCAATTTGTTCACGTTCACGTTCCCAAAAAGGTTCATCCGTTTTATACTCTTTTGTATGATCGACAATATATTCGACATATCGACTAACTACGGTGAAATCTGGTTTACTGAATAAAAAGTTCACAACGTTTTTAAATACATAGATTACGTTAATTAAAAGCGAGCTGAGTACTTTAATCATTGATATACATGGAAGGTAATTTTTTAAGTCGGTATAATAACCGAGTAGATGAATGGATGGCAAAAATAGAAGATGATCCATGTAATAAACATATATATCAAGGTGAACTATCCGATTATATAGCCCGTTGTATGCCGTATATCCAACAATACATGACTGATGATAAAAATATGGAAGTTAGTACTGACAATGCGTTCAACTGTAAAGTGACCACGGGGTTGCAGAAGAAGGATATATACACGGACTATCTGATAGATGTCGAAAAGAAATCATTACCACGTGTCACAGAAAGGACAGTAACAGATATATGCCCAAACTGTCCGGACAGTAACGTTGTGTATTACCATGACACGAGTGACATGGTGTGTGACTCGTGTGGTATAATCGTGGACACGTTGATAAGTCAGGAACTCACATATAGGGAAGAACAAGAGACGTCGGAAAAAGTGATTAATTATTCGTATAAACGCGATAATCATTTCAATGAATGGTTGTCACAATTTCAAGCTCAAGAAATGACAACGATACCTAAGGAAGTAATAGAGCAATTGAGAAATGAATTCAAAAAGATCAAAATAAAAAGTGTGAACGAAATTACACATGCTAAAGTGAGGGGATTGTTGAAAAAATTGAAACTCAATAAGTATTACGAACACGTACCGTATATATCAAATATTTTGAGTGGGATAAAACCACCTAACATGCCAGTAGAGCTCGAGGAACAATTACGCATGATGTTTAAAGATATTCAAAAACCATTTGATAATAACTGTCCAGCAGAACGTAAAAACTTTCTGAGTTATTCTTTCGTACTCTATAAATTCTGTGAATTATTGAGTGAGGACACGTATCTTCAATACTTTCCCCTTCTGAAATCAAAGGAAAAACTACATCAACAGGACATGATATGGAAAAAGATATGTACAGAATTACACTGGGAATTTATACCCACGATCTAATCGATCGTAACACGGATTACCTCTGAGAGAGCTCCGCCGCCGTAGAGCACTTGTACAAACTTTATACAGATCAGTTCAGATAAT
>ERZ1046568.3198-NODE-3198-length-10073-cov-3.530844_pt1 | contig 10073 bp, 8 predicted proteins | sample MGYA00383092_ERZ1046568 | MGnify/ENA primary metagenome ERZ1046568 (study PRJEB29581, sample SAMEA5548362) | metagenome | biome: marine; feature: coastal; material: water | depth 1 m | study: Short-term variability in the microbial, nano- and picoplankton... | reverse complement strand
GTGGCAGACAAGAGTGTGCTTACCATTGAAGGTCTCGCCGCGGAAGACGGCAGTTTGCACCCGCTGCAACAGGCCTGGCTCGATGCCAATGTACCCCAATGTGGTTACTGCCAGTCCGGTCAAATCATGCAGGCTCTAGCCCTGCTGCAGCGAAACCCCGATCCAGACGATACCGATATCGACACTGCTATGAGCGGTAACCTGTGTCGCTGCGGTACCTACGATCGCATTCGCGCTTCCATTAAGACCGCGGCGGTGGTTATGAAGGAGATAGGGTAATGGCCATATTGTCTCGGCGCAGTTTTTTGACCGCCACCGGTGTGGTGGCAGGCGGGCTGACGGCGGTTTATTTGTTTCGGCAGCGAGCAGCAGCGGTATCCCCAACCTTTATTTTTCCAGACAACGAGACTTCGGCGACTTGGGTGCAAATCCGGCCCGATGGTTCGTGCAGGATGTACTTCCCACGCATGGACATGGGCCAAAATGCCAATACCGGACTGGCTCAGATTGTTGCCGAAGAGCTGAATCTGGCTGTCAGTGAGATCGACGGGGTGATGCCAAGCACCAGCGATGTGCCACCCTTTGCTGTTACGGCGGGCAGTATGTCGTTGACCGCTTTCTCTCGTCCGGTCGCGGTAGCGGCTGCGAATCTACGGGAAAGCCTGCGTCAGCGGGCAGCGGACAAACTCGGCAAGCCCATGGACACAATCCTCGATGATGTTGGCGGTTTTCGTACTGCTGAAAACCAAGTGCTGAGCTATCGGGAGTTGGTCGACGGCAACGGCGCCGTCATTGACTTTGATGAGGATAAGGGGCTGCCGGTTCTTTATACCTTCGATTCATCTCGGCAGAAACGGCAGGTGGGCAAATCAGCCCAGCCCTTGGGTATGCAGGCCTTGGTCACTGGTGCACCTGTCTTTGCCGGTGATGTGCCTATGGACGATGTTCTTTACGGTCGCGCTGTGCTGCCGCCGGTGCGTAACGCGCGAATGGCAACTGTGACGACTGCCGGGGTTCAGCAGGTCAAGGGGTTCGTGGCGCTGGTGGAGCAAAGTGAATTTGTGGGTGTGGTTTGCAAAACGCCCAGCGCTGTAGAAGCGGCCATGGCTAAAATTCAGGTCACGTGGGATCTTCAGCAGCCGATCAATCAGCAAGAGATTGATCGGATGGTGGATGTGGATGCGGCCATGGCGGAAGGTGATCTGGAGCATGTGCTGGTGGATGAGGCCCACCGTCCCGATGCGAATTGGGGGATCGACCTGCGTTTCGATGTTCAAGTGCAAAGTCATGCGGCCCAAGAGGCTCGAGTGGCCATCGCGCGCTTTAACGACACGGATGATGGCCCCAAGCTGGAAATCTGGACCGGAACACAAGACCCCTTTGCCATTAAACGCTTTGCTTCCATGGACACTGGGATGTCCGAAGACGATGTCGTCGTATACCCACAACGCCTGGGCGGCGGCTTTGGTGGGCGCGAACACTATGAGGTTGAGCGCGATGCCGTCAGGCTTGCTCGGGCAGTCAATCGGCCGGTTAAGGTCCAGTGGACCCGGCCTGATGAATTTATGGCCAGCCGTAGTCGGCCAGCATCTTCTCACCGGGTGCGGATTAGTGTGGACGAAGCCGGTAATTTGCAGGACTGGTGGCATGGCTATGTGACCGGTCATGTGGTGATGTCTCGGGAGCGCCTGCCAAACTGGCTATTACCCATCGCTCGTCTAGGCGGAGACTTTGGTGTCACCAAGGGCGCGCTTTCCCCCTATGAGGCCGCGCATCAACGGATAGAGTGCAAGGACGTGGATTTACCGATTGATCTGGGTGTTTGGCGTTCACTGAACTGCGGGCCAGCGGTTTTCGCCCGAGAATCTGCCATGGATGAATTGGCTGTGGGTTTGGGTGTGGATCCCGTCGACTTCAAGATTTCCCAGATGAGCGATGATTGGCCACGGTTGTCCAATTGTCTGCGGCAGGTACGTAAGCTCAGTGAAAAACGGGCGCTGCCTGTCGGTGCGGGTTACGGCCGAGGGTACGCCTGTGGCACCTACGATGGTCGCTGTTATGTGGCCATCAGCGCCGATGTTCATGTGGATGTTGCAACCCAGCAGATCAAAGTACTGCATCTGTGCTGTGCTCAGGATGTGGGCATGGCTGTGAACCCCGATCAACTGCGGGCCCAGATGGAAAGCAATTTGAGCTGGAGTATCGGTATGGCATTAGTGGAACGCTTTGAGGTGGCCGATAACACCATTCAAAGCTCAAATTTCGACAACTACGCCATACCTCGCATGTCCGATATGCCCAGTGTGGATACCTTGGTGATAGATCAGCCGGACATTCCGCCCGCTGGCGCTGGTGAGGTGCCCTTGATCGCAGGCCCAGCAGCCATTGCTAACGCTATTCGCAATGCCTGTGGTTACCGAGCCCTGCGTTTGCCCATCTCCTTCGCCGACACCCAGCGGGCCTAGGGTCAGCGCCGTATCCAGCCATCCACTGTCACCTTAAGGAAACAAATGACCAAAAATTATCCAGTGCTTTCCCGATTATTGCTCGCCACCGTCCTTTTGCTGGTGTTCTGGGTGTCTGCGGTGCAGGCCTCCAGTGCGACGGTTTATCACACCGTCGTATTCTGGCTGAAGCCGGATACCCCCCAAGCAACCTTGGATGCGATCTTAGATTCGGTGCAATCCATGGAGGACCTGCCAATGGTCGAAGCGGTACATGTGGGCACGCCGATCATGAGTGACCGTGACGTAGTGGACGACAGTTTTGGTGTCGCCTTCACCATGACATTTAAAGATGAAGCGGCCCTGCAGGCGTATAACGCAGATCCAGATCACAAACGCTCCAGCGCTATGACGCTACCCCACGTGGCCCGAGGCATAATCTACGACTACAAGCGTCAGTAAGCGCTGGGTCTTTGCTTTCCCTTAAACGGTTCCATAGATCGGTAAACGCCAGTGCCGAAAGGCATGCGCTTTGGAAAACGCCGGTATCTGGTGCGACAATTGAGCAGTCAAACAACACGGACTTGCTGTTACATGCCACCTATCTCTCCAGCGAAACGGCGCAGCGCGCGTTCCCATGAGGCCATTATCGATGCAACGGTGAAGTTGTTAGGGTCCTCGGGCTACGTGGATTTTTCCATTGAAAAAGTAGCCAGCCAGGCAGGTGTCGGTAAGCAAACGATTTATCGCTGGTGGCCTACCCGGGCTGACTTGGTGCTGGAAGTTTGGCGCGACCGGTTGTTACCGCCGCTGACTCCTTACGACGGCAACAGTTCACCAAGAGATTACCTAGAATCGTCATTACTCTCCTTTGGTCGGCTTATCAGTCGAACCGACTGTCGGCAGGCGGCAATTTGCGTTCTGGCTGAGGCTCACCGAGACGCTAAGCTGTATCGCCGTATGGAAGAGGCGATTTACGCACCAAGAATTCAGTTTATTGGTGAAGCGTTGGGGCGCGCCCAGCAGCAGGGGACATTCCCTGAGCGGTTCAACATTGATCTGCTAATCGACACCCTATACGGGGCCGTTTGGTACAAAGCCCTGATTCGTTTTGAGAAAGTGACCAAGCCCTACGTTCGTAAGTTGGTGGCCCAAGCCCTAGGGCCATTCTAGCGCTACTTTTGTCCTGATAACCTTGCTATTATAAAACGAGACGATTCGTCTCGTCGGATTCGACGTCCCATATTTTGGACCGGTGAAATCGACCCAGCGTTGCAACACTTATCTACTGCGTGAGGTGCTTATGGCTACTGAATTTAATCATCAATCCACCGCCGACGATGTGCTGGCAGGAATGGACTTGTCCAGCAAGCGTGTTTTGGTAACCGGAGGGGCATCTGGCATTGGAGCCGAAACCGTGCGCGCCATGGCAGCCAAGGGCGCACAAGTCATAATCGCGGCCCGCAATTTAGACGCTGCGGGCGAGGTGAAAGCCTCGGTTGTAGCCACCACGGGTAATGAGAACACTGATGTTATGTTTCTTGAACTTGGGTCGCTGGCTAAAATTAGAGCATCAGCAGCCGAATTCTTAGCTCGCTATGAAAGCCTAGATATTCTGATCAATAACGCGGGCATCATGGCCTGCCCGCATGGGCAGACCGAAGACGGTTTTGAGCTCCAATTTGGTTCCAACCACATAGGCCACTTTTATTTCACGCAAAAGCTGATGCCTGCGCTGTTGAAGGCCGGCTCCGCCCGGGTCATCGCCTTGAGTTCTATGGCCCACCGCATGTCGCCGATGGTATTCGATGACATTCAATATCAAAGCCGTCCATATGAAAAATGGCAAGCCTATGGCCAGTCTAAAACCGCCAACATTCTCTTCGCCGTTGGCCTTAATGAGCGATACGCTGACCAGGGTGTGGAAGCCTTTGCCGTTCATCCCGGTGCCATTGCGACCCCGCTTGGTCGGCACCTTGCGAAAGAGGAGATCCAGGCCCTCGTTGCGGCCAACAAAACATCGGCCAATAACCCTGAAGACGAGGCACTCAGTGGTATCAAGACTTTGGTGCAAGGAGCTGCCACATCGTGTTACGCCGCGACGGCCCCGGGGTTGTCTGGCAAGGGCGGCGTGTATCTAGAGGACTGTGACATTGCCCAGGTGGCGGACGATCCGAACTTTCGCGGAGGGGTTCGGGATTACGCCTTGGATTCGGCGGACGCTGATCGTCTATGGAAAGTCACCGAAGCGCTGATACACCCCCATATCCAAGGCTAGATCCCGGCTGACGCCCAGCCCGATCCGCGGAATCGTCAAGGATCCGCCGTGTTGCGCCAAAATCCCGTTGTGGCGCATGATCGAGCGCAGTGCCTGCGCGGCTTTCCTCGTCGGCCAACATAGGATCTGAAAAGGCGGTGAAGGACATGCGAGAAGAGAAGGCGACGGCGGAAAAACACTCGGACACCGGCATACTGTTCAAGCGCGCTGTTCTGGCGGCTTTGGGGCTGGCGGTTGCAGCTTTTGTTCTGATCGATCAGCGAACCAATCTCTTCGTGTACGCCATCACTCAAGACGGGCCGCCATCCATGCTGCCGCGTGAGGATGAGGGCGACGAGGCCCTATGGTTTGATGATTACTATACTGTGCACACAATAGACCAGCGCACCTTTGCTATCGGTGAACCGAGGTACTACCAAAAGAATTTTAACTACCTGATTGTCGGCGACACACGGGCCGTGCTTTTCGATGCTGGCACGGGTCAGCGTGACATCCGTCATGTGGTTGAGAGCCTGACGGACCTGCCCGTGACCTTTGTGCCTTCGCACCTGCACTACGATCACTTAGGCGACGATGTGGTCTTTGAGAATACGGCCTTAGTAAACTTGCCCCATCTTAGGGCCAGGGTAGTGGATAATCAGTTGCCCCTGTCCAGTACCGAGCATTTCGGGCAGGTGGAGGGTTATTCTTTGCCCACGCTAACAATCAACGAATGGTTAGAGCCCAACGGCGAACTCGACTTGGGGGGACGAAGCCTGAGAGTGCTCTATACCCCTGGCCATACCGACGACTCCATATCGCTCTTCGACCAAACAGCCGGTTATTTGTTCGCCGGGGATTTTTTGTACCCCGGGGAATTGTACGGTTTCTTACCCAACAGCAATCTTGGGGATTATCTGCAGGGTACTGTCACAGTGCAGGCCGCTGCCGGGTCGACTCTGCGCGTATTCGGTGCCCACCGAGACGATAGGGTGGGTCTGCCAGAGCTTGGTCTGGATACGGTTGTTCGACTCCAGCAAACCTTAAGGCAAATCCAAGCTGGTTCGTTAGCGTCTGAAGGCGTTTACCCGGCAATGTATGGGGTTGACGAGCGGGTTACCCTTTTAACGGAGCCTCGCTGGCTGCAGCGCTGGACGCCTCGCTATCCTGACCTTTCTTGGCCGCCTGGTGACGCTGGCGAAGTCTTTAGGAAAGAGGCTAAATAGAAAGATTGCATCGCAACGCCCAGATATCAGAACAGGAGAGACCGAATGGCTAACCCCTTTGAGCCGCTGTCGGCAGCAGAAATTCAAGAAGCTGTTGCCATATTCCGCCAAGCCCACAGCGATGCGCGTGCGGTGTTTTGCTCCTCGGGGCTGGAAGAACCGGCGAAATCCGACGTAAAAGCTGGCAGGGCAGCAGATCGAGTGGTGCGGTTTTTGGGTACCGACAGCGGGTCAGATGGTGGATTCGAAGTCTTGGTGAATCTTACGAAGAAACAGGTAGACCGTCTGGATCGATTGCCCAATGAGGCTCAAGCCCCCTATGGCTATTTGGATCTGGGTGTGGCGATTCAACTGACCAAAAGTCATCCCGAGTGGCTGGCAGCAGTGAAAGCCCGCGGGATTTCTTGTGATACCGATGAAGATCTTAAGCGCATTCAAATTGATCCATGGCCTGCTGGCGGTTACCCGGCAGCCGAGGTGCCTAAAGGGCATCGGGCAGTCCGCTGTATTGCGTTCCTGCGGGAAGATGCCACAGACAATGGCTACGCGCGGCCCATTCACGGCCTGATTTGCCATGTGGATGTGACCGATCAAAAAGTGGTCTTGGTGGAAGACTCTGGGGTGGTGCCCATGCCGCCGAATTCCGGCCGTTTCGATTCGGCCCATCAGCAAAGCACTCGGACGGATTTGAAAGATCTGGAGATCGTGCAGCCTGATGGCCCCAGCTTCCAGGTGGACGGGTATCGGGTATCGTGGCAGGGCTATGAGTTTTCTGTGTCCATGCATCCTGTTCATGGTTTGGTTTTGCACCAGCTGTCGCTGCAGGATCGACCGCTTCTGTATCGAGCGGCACTGTCGGAAATGATCGTGCCCTATGGGGATAACGACAACATGCACTCGTGGAAACACGTACTGGATGCGTCGGAATACAACATGGGCATGTTGGTCAATTCGTTAAAGTTGGGCTGCGACTGTTTGGGTGAGATCTTTTATTTCGATGTGCACCAGGTGACTTGGGAGGGCAAGGTTAAGTCCGTAGAAAATGCTATCTGCATGCACGAGGAAGACTACGGCATTCAATGGAAACACTACGATAGCGAATCTCAAACCAGCGAAGTGCGCCGCTCCCGGCGCTTGGTCATCAGCTCGATTTTTACCATCGGTAATTACGACTATGGCTTTTATTGGTACCTCTACCTCGACGGCACCATTCAAATGGAAATTAAGCTGACTGGGATCGTCGGCGTTAGTGCGGTGACGGCGGAGACTCACAACCCAAGCCAGTCGCCATTGATCGCCCAAGGACTGGCCTCGCCGGTACACCAGCACGTTTTTTGTTTCCGCCTAGACTGGGATTTAGACGGTGGCGCGAATTCCTTGTATGACAGCCAGATCGAGGTGTTACCTGTCAGCGATACCAATCCAGACGGCACACAGTTCCAATCCGTTTCCCGACATTTGACTGATGAATCCCTGGCTAAGCGCAACATTGCTCCCGAGCGCAGCCGCAATTGGAAAGTGGTGAATCCCAAGTCGTGGAATGGATTGGGGCAGCCTGTGTCGTACAAGCTGCTGCCCGTTGGTTCGCCTTCACTGTTGGCTGCCGATGACTCTGCCGTGGCCCGGCGGGGTGCTTTCGGCAAGCATCACATCTGGGCGACGCCTTATACAGAGGGTGAGTTCAGCGCGGCAGGGGCGCATACGGTCATGCACGATGGTGGCGGTCTGCCCGAGTACACCAAAAACCAGCGAGATATTGCCGAATGTGATCTGGTGATGTGGCATACCGTGGCCCTAACCCACGTGCCAAGACCCGAAGACTGGCCGGTGATGCCGGTGGAGTACACCGGTTTCCATCTGATACCCGTGGGTTTTTTTGACCGAAATCCCACGCTGGACCTACCCACCAAGTGTCATTCTTAGTGCGGGTGTTTTTTTCTTGAGGCTGAAGACCTTATGACACGATATCGGCTATACGGGGGCGGCGGCTCCCCGTATTCCCAGAAGATGCGGGGCATTCTTCATTATCGAAGATTGCCTTTTGATTGGGTGCAAATTACCCCAGCGATCCGGGCCCAGATAAAACACGATGGCCCGCCAGTAATCCCGATTTTGCAGCTTCCTGAAGACGGCAGCTTGCATGTGGACTCGACGCCTTTGGCGTTAATGCTGGAAGATCGGCACAGTCAACGATCGATAATTCCTGACGATCCTGCCATGGCATTTTTGTCCTATCTGATCGAGGACATGGCTGATGAGTGGGTGACCAAGATGATGTTCCACTACCGCTGGGATCTGGAAATCGACCAGCAATACAGTGCCCGCCAAATCATCAGCGACAACACACCGGGGTTGCGGGGCGAGGCCCTTGCCGCGGCCGCAGAAGCCATCCGACAGCGCCAAGTTGGACGCATGCCGCTGGTAGGGTGCACCCCCCAAAACAAACCCATCATTGAGCAGGGATTTCATGAGTTGCTGGCGATACTAGATACCTTTGCCACACGGGATGAATACCTTTTCGGTACTCGGCCGTCGCTGGCGGACTTTGGCCTATTTGGCCAGCTCAAGACCCTAGCCAGCGATCATACGCCTATGTTGATCATGCGTAGCACGGTACCCAGTGTGTATGACTGGGTGCGCAGGCTTGAGGACAGCAGTGGAATCGACGGTCAATGGCACTCCTTCGACGATATGCGAGGGGCGGTGGGAGACCTGCTGAGATTTACGGGCCGCTATTACTTACCTTTTTTGCAGGCTAATGCCAGCGCTGCTGAGGCTGGGAATGATGAGCTTCGGGTTGAACTGGCCGGCGGCACCTTCCAGCAGCCGACATTCAAGTACCAGGTGAAGTGTTTTCAGCGTCTGAGGTCGCTGCTCCAAACGGCGCCCGGTTCAGGGCTTCGCGAGCTACTGAGGGAAACTGGGTGCTTAGACTATCTGGAGTAAATGGCTGAGATAAGAGGCCGACCATAAAAAGGCCGGCTCTTGGGCCGGCCTCAATCAGACCAGTTCGCTACCGAACTACTGACCCAACTGAATCATCAGGTGGGATACGTGCAGATCGTTCACACATTCTGCCACCGGGGCCATGCCAGCGGCCTGCATGGCTGCGGGTAAGGTGCGATCCCTAACAGTATCCATCATGCCTGCCATGTCTTCCGTGGTGCCATAAATCGTTGACACGTAATCGAAGCCAGAAACACCGAAGACCGGTGTCATGATGCTGGCACCGATGTTGCTGTCCTGCTGGCTATTGGTCATGCCAATCAGTCGACCCACGAAAGCAGCGCCATCTGCGGTTGTTTTGCCTTCGTTAAGATTGCACACCGAGGCGACCATAGGTTTTCTCTCGGCAACTACAAGCTCGGAGGTTAGGACCTGAGATCCCAATATCACTGGCTTGTTGCAAGTAACCATGGAGTAGAACTTCTCTACCAGTTTGGAACCCTTGGTGTTAAATGCCTCGTTGGACGCGTAATAGTCGCTCCAGGTGGGGTAGTAATTGACCCATCGCACATCGGCTTCGTTGTAGGGATCGTTTATGGCAATGGCTTCCCATAAATACGCGTGCATGGGCACCTCATTCTTGCGAGTGAAGCTTCGAACGTCTTTGCGGCCAAAGGTGGCGACATCGGCGGCGCTCACACCTTCATTTAATGTGCATTCGAAGATTTCGGCTATTGCCGGGGCAGGGGGTGTTGGGGTGTCTGCCATGGCGCCAAATGGCAGCAAGCAGGCAAGGGCAGTAAGCAGTTTTTTCATTATCTTCCTCGGAGAGACGTGTGTGAATAGGCAGGGTCCTGTATTCCCGGGGCAAACAGGACATACAGACCCCTGCGCAAAAGGGGTGGAGAGCGGCACAGGTAAAGCCCATGCCGTCCTAATCGTTGCTTTCTTATTCGTTACCGAACACGGCAAGGTCGACGTAGATCATTCGGTTTTCAACCGTACGAATGTCCTTTACCGAGTCGATCAACTCAGCGAATGCAGCCTGTCCTGCTGGGTTCTGTGGAAACAAGTCGGCCATGCTGTTAGCGGATATAGTGACCGCGTGGGTGGCATCCTGCTGGCCCATGCCATTGAGTACAAACAGACTGGTTGCCGAGCTGCTGCCGTCTAGTGCGGCAGTGTATTTTTGCCATGCTT
>ERZ1046568.3194-NODE-3194-length-10078-cov-4.319365_pt1 | contig 10078 bp, 6 predicted proteins | sample MGYA00383092_ERZ1046568 | MGnify/ENA primary metagenome ERZ1046568 (study PRJEB29581, sample SAMEA5548362) | metagenome | biome: marine; feature: coastal; material: water | depth 1 m | study: Short-term variability in the microbial, nano- and picoplankton... | reverse complement strand
TAAGGTCGAACAAGAAGCAGTTTAAACGCTGGTTTATAGGCGTCTAAACTCAATATTTCGCTTATAAAAGCGTGTATTTTGGACGCGGTCATTTTTTTTGTCCTACCTTACATGCGAAACTAAGACCAAACCAGAAGACCAAATCTGATGAAAAAAATTCTATTCAGTGCGCTGTTGGCGTGCTTGGCTGTGCTTCAAACGCAAGCGCAGACCCGTTACCTCGATGAGGTATTTGATGACGTCACAGTTACTTCCGATGTTGTTTATGGAGAAAATATCACGGTCATTCCCGCGCTTCAAGGGATGCCTCCGATGATGGAAGATTTGAAATTGGACATTTACGAGCCAACGGGAGACACAGAGGACAACCGACCTCTATTGCTGGCTTTTCACACAGGAAACTTTTTACCCCCATACATCAATGGTGGGGCCTTGGGAACCAAAACAGATAATTACATCGTTGAGATGTGCACCCGCTATGCGAAGATGGGATACGTTGTGGCTTCTGTGGACTACCGATTGGGTTGGAATCCACTTGCTGGAACGCAAGAGGAACGAACCATTCAGCTAATTCAAGCGGCATACCGTGGTGTGCAAGACAGCCGCACAGCGGTGCGTTTTTTCCGGAAGTCCGATGCTGAGTCGGGTAACCCGTACGGCATCAATCCTGATAAAATTGGTATGATCGGTGACGGCACCGGTGGCTACATCACTTTGGCGTCGGCAACCATATCAGATTACAACGATATCATCGTTGATGATTTGGGCAACCCAATCACGAAGTTTTGGTACAACCCAGGAGACGGTTCGTACATCCCAATGGTGATCGAAAGCATCCATGGCGATCCGAACGCAACGACAGACACCTATGCACCGGCTTCTTCTGGTGGATTTCAACTCTGTGCGGCAAACCACGTAGGCTACAGCTCAGACTTTAGTTTTCAGATGAACGCCGGAGGAGCTTTGGGCGATTTGAATTGGCTGGACGAAGGCGATATTCCGATGGTGAGCTTCCAATGTCCTCACGACCCATTTGCTCCTTATGAGACGTCGGTTTTGGTTGTGCCTACAACCAACGAGCCTGTCGTTGAAGTTTCAGGTGCGATGGACATCCACGAGGAAATCAATGGATACGCAGCCAATAACAATGCCATTTTCGCAGATGCCGACTTAGATGATGCAGGTGCGCCAGCAAACCTAGGTTATGATGGTTTGTTCCCCGTCTTGAATAGCTATGTCGATGGATCACCAACAGAGCCATTCGATAGCTCACCATGGCAATGGTGGGACCAAGCTGCAGTAGCGGCATATGATGAGGCCAATGGTACCAATATCCTTGCGACTCAGCTGACCTTGAACCCAACCATGGGAGAAGACGAGGCAATGGGTTGGATCGAGCAGATGGTCGACTACAACACGCCTCGAATGGGGCTGGCAATGGGTGTCGTGACTGAATCTACCATTGATGGTGGAGTTCGTTATATCGACGAAATCTTTGAAGACGTGACTGTTGAATCAGGTGTCGTCTACGGAGAAAACATCACGGTGATTCCAGCATTGCAAGGCATGCCTCCAATGGCGGAAGATCTACTGATGGACGTTTACCAGCCGGTAGGAGACTCTGAATCAGATCGCCCTGTGATCCTTTACTTCCACACCGGTAACTTTTTACCACAGTACGTCAATGGAAGCGCGGTCGGAACTCGAACGGACAGCAGTGCTGTTGAGATCTGCAGCCGCTTTGCGCGAATGGGCTACGTCGTTGCGTCGGTCGATTACCGGTTGGGATGGAATCCGCTTGCAGGAACTCAAACGGAGCGAACAACTCAGCTGATTCAAGCAGCTTATAGAGGGGTCCAAGATAGCCGTACAGCCGTTCGTTACTTCCGCAAGTCCATCGCAGAAGATGGCAACCCATACGGGGTCAGTGGAGATAAGATTGCCATGTTTGGTGAGGGAACAGGTGGATACATCACGTTAGCTTCATCAACCATTTCAGATTACAATGACATCATTGTAGATGATGCTGGCAACCCAATCACAAAGTTTTGGTTCGATCCAGGAGACGGTTCATACATCCCTGTGGTCATCGAAAGCATCCATGGAGATCCGAATGCGACAACGGATACGTACGCACCAGCATCTTCTGGTGGATTCCAATTGTGCATGGCCAATCACGTTGGATATTCTTCAGACTTCAACTTCCAAATGAACTTGGGCGGAGCCTTGGGTGATTTGAATTGGTTGGACGAAGGCGATATGCCAATGGTGAGTTTCCACGCTCCCCATGACCAGTTTGCACCGTACACGACAGGTGTTTTGATTGTTCCCACGACGAATGAGCCCGTTGTAGAAGTGTCTGGTGCATTTGATGTACACGATGAAATCAATGGCTATGCGACCAATAACAATGCATCTTTTGCTGAAATTGGATTGGTTGATGCAGCAGCAGCTCTTGGTAACAACGGTTGGGACGGTTTATACCCTGTCATGAACAACTACGTTGATGGCGCACCCTCGGAGCCTTTCGATGGATCACCATGGCAGTGGTGGGATGTGGCTACGACACAAATGGTCGATGAGGCGAATGGAACGAATATCGCAGCTACTCAGTTGACATTGAATCCAACCATGGGACCAGAGGAGGCGATGCCATGGATTGACATCATTCAGGATTACACAGCTCCTCGATTGGCCGTGAGTATGCAGGTCGTGGACCTCGGCCCAGGTTGTGATGATGAGTCAGCTTGCAACTACAATGCTCTCGCTACCACAGATGATGGCAGCTGCATTTATGCAGAAGAGGGTTTTGATTGCGAAGGCAACTCGTTGGTGGTGTTTGGTTGCACAAGTGCAATCGCCTGCAACTACAACGGATCAGCTACGGACGACGATGGAACGTGTGACTTCAACGAGTCGACAACCATCATTACAGGAGCCGAATCTGTGTGGTTGGTCGGAGTGACTTTGACCGGTACTGAAAATGAAGCTTTTGCTGCAGATTGTGAAGCAGGCGGAAGCGTTAATCCGAACGTGGCCTTGAACGGAGTATTCCTAGGCGACGGAACCGACGGACCGATGAATTTCAGCAACATCACAGATCAAACGGGTGGATTGCTTGCAGATTTAGTCGGCTTGGCTGGAGCTGCTTCAATTTCCTTCTGTGGTGATCTCATTCGATTTGTAGACCCACTCTCAGGAGCTACGGTTATCCTGAGTGAGACAAATGGTGTTTGGCAGTCGGCTGTTCCGGTGATTGGAGCTAGCTATTTGTGGGCCGCGCCGATTTCATCTTTCAATATGGGATGTGGAGATCCAATGGCCTGCGGTTTCACAGATTTTTGTGATTTGAGTGTTGCTTGTGATTACACGGATACTGATGGCGATACTGTCTTGGATTGCCAAGAGGTTGTGGGATGCCAAGACAATACCGCTGACAACTACAATGAAAATGCCACGGACGAGGGCGATTGCAGCTACAACGGTTGCACGGATGCTTCAGCTCAGAACTATGAGGAAGGAGCAAACGTGGACGATGGTAGTTGCACCTACTTGGTTTCTTTCCGCATCAACATGTCCAACGAAGTTGTAGCCGATGCTGGAGTGCATTTGGCAGGAAGCTTCCAAGGCTGGGATCCATCAGCGATCATTGTCCCATTGGTGGGATATGGAGTACACGAGGTGGTCCTTCAATTGCAACTTGGATCGTACGAATACAAATTCATCAATGGTGATGCATGGGGAGCGGACGAAAGTGTCGGTGATTGCGGAAACGAAGGCAACCGTGTGATTGAAGTCTCGGGAGATACGATGACATCAGGAGCATGCTTCAATAGCTGTGATCAGTGCGCGGGTTGTGCTGATCCATTCTACGCAGAGTACAATCCATTCAATGCGGCGGCAGAAGGCTATTGCTTGACGGCTATTGCGTTGGGTTGTACCTACTCAGATGCTGAGAATTTCAATGCAGCGGCCAATGTGGACGATGGATCATGTGAGTTTGCAACGGGCAGTGATTGCCCCGGAGACTTGAATGACGATGGTTCGATTGGCACGCCAGACTTGTTGCAGTTCCTGTCTGTCTTCGGATACTCTTGCGAGTAAGAAGAATGGACTGACGAAAAGAAAGGGATGCACGCCAGTGTGTCCCTTTTTTTGGCTCGAAAGTTGATTTGAGTTCACGGGAAATGTGAATTTGTCTCAAATTCTGTGAGAGTCGTTTTCGTTTCCTCTAATCTGACTATCTTTATAACGAAATAAGAAATTAGCTATGAAACAATTTTTGACAGCTTGCTTTTTGATCGCTGGAGCGTTCACAGTAGCCATTGCACAAGGACCATCCATCTCTTTGGATAAACAGGTTCACGATTACGGAACCATCTCTCAGGGAGCGGATGGAGGTTGCGAATTTACAGTGACCAACGATGGCACAGAGCCATTGATCATTTCACGCTGCAAGGGTTCTTGCGGTTGTACAGTACCAAAGTGCGAGAAAACTCCAATCATGCCTGGAGCTACATCAGCCATTAGCGTGCGTTACGACACCAAGCGTATTGGCCCAATCAATAAGAGCGTGACCATCACTTCGAATGCATCGAATGAGCCTACCAAGGTCATCCGAATCAAAGGAAAAGTGGAGGCATCTGACATCAACAACGCTGGAGGAGCGCCCGTAAAGCCGGCATCCACAGGAGCACCGCTCAACAAGGAGTAATCTCCACAAAACATTCGGTAGAACTACCATTTAGGAAGTCGTCCCTCTTCGTTGAGGAACGACTTCTTTTTTATGCGATTTTTGCACTACGCTAAACCTTTCAATGATCAGCTATGGAATTGCCAGCTCAGTATAACTCTAATGCTTCAGAGACGAAGTGGTACGACTTCTGGTTGCAGAATGGATTCTTCGAATCCAAACCGGATGATCGAGAGCCATACACCGTTGTGATCCCTCCGCCGAATGTTACGGGTGTCCTGCATATGGGGCATATGCTCAACAATACCATCCAGGATGTGTTGGTGCGCAGGGCTAGGATGTTGGGGAAGAATGCCTGCTGGGTTCCCGGAACAGACCACGCCTCCATTGCCACAGAAGCCAAGGTTGTGCGTCGACTGCGGGAGCAGGGCATCAAGAAATCGGATTTGAGTCGCGACGAATTCCTCGAACATGCTTGGGATTGGACCCACGAGCATGGCGGCATCATATTGGAGCAATTGAAAAAGCTTGGGGCCAGTTGTGATTGGTCGCGTACAAGATTTACCATGGATGAAAAGTATTATGAAGGTGTCGTCGACACCTTCATTGATCTATTCAACAAAGGTTTGATTTATCGGGGTGAGAGGATGGTCCATTGGGATCCTGCTGCACAAACTGCACTCAGCGATGAGGAGGTCATTCATACCGAGGAAAATGGAAAGCTCTATTACGTCCAGTATCAGGTCTCTGGTGCTGAAGGTGAGTCATTGATGGTTGCAACAACTCGCCCTGAGACCATCATGGGTGATACGGCGATTTGCATTCACCCTGAGGATGAACGATTCACCCATTTGCATGGAAAGCATGCAATCGTGCCTATGAGTGATCGTAAGATTCCCATCATTTTGGACGACTACGTCGACCGTGAATTTGGAACGGGATGCCTAAAAGTGACACCTGCTCACGATGTGAATGATTATGATCTGGGACAAAAGCATGATCTAGAGAGCATCAATATTTTCAATCCCGATGGTACGGTCAATGAAGCTGGCGGAGTGTTGGCTGGCGTGGATCGGTTTGAAGCGCGAAAGGAAGTGGCCAAAATCCTTGAAGCCTCAGGGCATTTGATCAAAACGGAGGATTATACCAACAGTGTGGGACGCTCGGAACGCACCAACGCGGTGATTGAACCACGTTTGTCATTGCAGTGGTTCTTGACCATGAAGGAAATTGCTCAGCCTGCATTGGATCACGTTATGGACGGAACCATAGCCTTTCATCCACCGAAGTTCAAGAACAGTTACCGCCATTGGATGGAGAACGTCAAGGACTGGTGCGTGAGTCGCCAGTTGTGGTGGGGACATCGCATCCCGGCGTGGTTTTATGGCGACGGAGAAGACGACTTTGTCGTAGCCAAAACCGCTGAGGAGGCCCTCGACGCGGCTCGTCATAAATCGGGCAATGCATCGATGAAAGCAGCGGATCTGCACCAAGACGAGGATGTCATGGACACTTGGTTTAGCAGTTGGTTATGGCCTATTCAAGTGTTTGATGGCCTTAAAACAGAAGAGGAAGTCAGCTACTATTATCCTACCGCTGATCTCGTGACGGCTCCTGAGATTATGTTTTTCTGGGTGGCCCGGATGATCATCGCCGGATACGAGTACCGCGGAGAGGCGCCATTTAAGAATGTCTACTACACGGGCATTGTTCGGGATGAGCAAGGGCGTAAAATGTCCAAAAGCCTAGGTAACAGTCCGGATCCCATTGAATTGATGGAAAAGTACGGGGCCGATGGAGTTCGAGTGGGCATGCTGCTTACATCTCCAGCGGGCAACGACCTTCCATTTGATGAAAAATTATGCGAGCAAGGCCGAAATTTTTCAAATAAAATCTGGAATGCTTTCCGATTGACGCAGGGCTGGGAAGTGGACGATGCGCGCGATCAAGTTGCGTCATCTGCGGTCGCGGTTGAATGGATGGAGAGTCGCATTTGCGAGGTGATCGAAGAGTTGGAAGGTCAATTCTCTGAATTTCGTTTAAGCGAAGCGCTCATGTCGACATACCGCCTGGTATGGGATGATTTCTGCAGTTGGTACCTCGAGCTGATCAAGCCCCCTTACGGAGAGCCAATCGATCGCAAGACGATGGACTCCACGGTGGTCATTTTTGAAGACTTGCTGAAGCTCCTGCATCCTTTCATGCCCTTCATTACCGAAGAAATTTGGCATTGGATTCGTGAACGAGACAATCCTGAAGAAGCGATTTGCCTCGCGCAATGGCCAGAAAAGAAAACCAAGAATACCGCATTGCTGCAGGACTTTACGCCATTTCAGCAAGCAGTAGCGGAGATCCGAACCATTCGCAAAAACAATCAGATTCCACAACGTGAAGGATTGGAGCTGAACATTCAGCCGGGCGTCGACTACCCGCAGTCGTTGGAAGCAGCAATGGTGAAGCTTACCAACTTGAGTCGAGTCGATCGCGTAGAAGAGAAAGTCCCAAACGCCTTTGGTTTTGTTGTCGGCACTACATCGTTCTTCATTCCTTTCGGAGCGGCGGTTGATGTAGAAGCGGAAAAGGCAAAAATCCAGAAGGAGATCGACCATTTGAATGGTTTCCTCAAGGGTGTTCGTGGGAAATTGTCCAACGAGCGTTTTGTTCAAAATGCACCAGACAGTGTCGTAGAATTGGAGCGGAAAAAGGAATCGGATGCACTCGCAAAGCTGACTGTTTTGGAGACGAAACTGACAGAATTGGGATGACGTCGAACACGAAGGAGTTGGAGTTGTTGAATGGGTATGTGGAATCCATTCAAGTCTGACCCTCAGAAACGACTTCAAAAAAAACACGCTGCTTTGCTCGCTGAAGCGCATCGCATGAGTACGATCGATCGTTCTCGTTCTGATGCTCTGGTCGCTGAAGCCGCTGCAGTGGAGGAAGAACTCATGAACCTTCAAAAGGAATCTCGATGAGTTTGTCAAAAACAATCGCCATTGTAGGTGACTCAAAAGGAATTGGGGCAGCGCTTCGTGAGCAGTTGCTGGCCGAAGGGCACCGTGTCATTGGAGTTTCACGCAGTGGCGTTCAGCGCCAAGAAGGGAGTGCTGCAGATTATCAAAGCTTGGTATTTGATGCGGTGACTCACCCTTGCGATTTGAGTGGTTTTGCCGAACATCTAGACGGCTTGGTCTATTGCCCTGGAACCATCCGGTTAAAGCCGCTCAAAGGGCTTAAAAAGGAGGTGGCACTCGAAGATTGGAACGTAAATGCATGGGGAGCCGCCCAGACCTTGCAAACCAATTTGCCCTTGCTCAAGAATTCTGATCAGGCCTCAGTGGTTTTGTTCAGCACTGTAGCAGTTCAAACAGGAATGCCTTTCCACGCGAGCATCGCGATGGCCAAGGGAGCAGTTGAAGGGCTGACTCGTTCGTTAGCAGCTGAGTGGTCTCCAAACATCCGAGTCAACGCCATTGCGCCATCCTTGACCGACACGCCGTTGGCCAGCGGTCTGCTGGGTAGCGATGCCAAAAAAGAGGCGTCTGCCGCACGCCACCCCCTGGATCGTGTCGGTTCTGCAGAAGAGATTGCATCGCTGGCAGCTTGGCTCCTTGGAAGTGGCGCAAGTTTCGCCACGGGGCAGGTGTTTCAGGTAGATGGCGGGATGAGTGGGATTCGCAAGTGATCAAAGAAAATGAAGACACTCAACGACCTCGACTTGGAATTGATGCCACGCAGGAAGCGCGGTCGCTTGGTAAACAGTTTGAGTGGATTCAAAAGTGCAAACCTCATTGGCACGAGCAATGGCGACGGTGCACACAATTTGAGTATCGTGAGTTCTGCCGTACATCTAGGGTCTGACCCGGCGTTGATTGGCGTCGTCTTTCGTCCTCCATCTGACCCACAACATGGCAGTCACACCTACTGGAATATTCGAGAGACCGGTGTTTTCACGATGAATCATGTTGGCCAAGATTGGTACAAGCGCGGCCACCAGGCGAGTGCTCGTTACCCGGAAGGCACGAGTGAATTTGACGAGTTGGGATTCACGCCGATCTACCGCTGTGGTTTCGAAGCCCCAGCTGTAGAGGAAGCGCCGGTGCGACTGGGTTTGGAGCGTGTAGACGAATGGAAAATCCCGCAGAATGAATGCCGTTTTGTCGTGGGGCAAATCCGATGGGTAGAGTTCCCAGAGAAGGCTTGGTCTCACGATGGGTATTTGGATTTGGAGGGACTTGGGGTGGTGGCTTTGAGTTCTTTGGACGGCTATCACGTCACGCAAAAACTAAGCAGACTCGCCTATGCAAAGCCGGAACAAAAAAGCCCGGATTCCCAGTTGGATTTTCTGAAGGGCTGGGAAGATGTTTGAAACCGCTGTTTTTGAATGATTTTCGACGAAATTAGCGTCATGGATGCACAAGAAATGAATGCAGCGAGACAGGAGTCATCATCGAACGGTGAGTCTGATTCTGAACGGACGCTGTTGCACCATGAAATTGTTTCAGAAAATCCGGATGCCCCTTGGTTGGTTTTTATCCACGGGGCAGGTGGAAGCATACGGACATGGAAATTCCAAATTGAAGCGTTTGCCCCACATTTTCGCCTCTTGCTCATCGATCTTCGGGACCATGGGCACAGCAAGGAAATCATGCCTGCTTTTCCAGCGTATGACTTCGATATTGTTGCGAAAGATATTTTAGCGGTCATCGACCACCTCAACATCAGAAAAGCACATTTCATGAGTTTGAGCATTGGCAGCGTTATCTTACAGAAGATAGATATCGATCGACCTGATTTAGTGGATCGTATGGTGATGGCCGGTGCTATTTTTGATGGAAGCCGCATGATGCACTGGTTTGTCCATTCGGGCAAGTTGCTCTCCCATGTTTTGCCCTATCGCGCCCTGTATTGGTTGTTCAGCTTCATCGTTCTGCCTCGTAAAAATCATCGCTTGAGTCGATATATTTTCCGGCGCCAGAGCAAAAAGCTTTCCACGCGCGAGTACATGAAGTGGATTCAATTGTACAAACCTTTCTTCAACCTCGCGAATGAGTACATCCATCGCCCGGTGAAGAAGAAAGGCCTTCTGGTTATGGGGAGTCAAGATCACATTTTCCTCAGGGCAGCGAAGCGTTTTGCTTTGATTCAAAAGAACATGCGCCTCACTGTCATCGAAAATTGTGGGCATGTGTGCAGCATCGAAGCACCTGATCTTTTCAATGAGTTGGTATTGAAGTTCCTGAAGGATCAGGAAGTGCCCGGGGAGGTCAAAGCCAAACCGGTACCGATGAAATGGTCTGAACTAAAGGCACTGCAAAAAGGATAATTCCGACCGCTGGTGTGAACCTTGGCGCTCTGCTGAGGTTAATTTTCCATGCGCCGCTC
>ERZ1046568.3186-NODE-3186-length-10094-cov-14.904572_pt1 | contig 10094 bp, 17 predicted proteins | sample MGYA00383092_ERZ1046568 | MGnify/ENA primary metagenome ERZ1046568 (study PRJEB29581, sample SAMEA5548362) | metagenome | biome: marine; feature: coastal; material: water | depth 1 m | study: Short-term variability in the microbial, nano- and picoplankton... | reverse complement strand
ATAATTCGTGGAAGGATGAGGCGTGGACAGTGGCCTTCATAGCCATTGTGCTGGGTAGCTTCATACCGGGCATACAGCCTTACATGGCGCAAGGTTTCGCTAATTTGGAGGCTGCACCACAGTGGTTCCAGTGGGCAATGTATGCAAGCATTGCAGCGAGCTTTGGCATACGCACAGTAAAGGGGTTGAAAAGGTAATGGAAAACGTCAAGTTACCCTTGGCCCTCGTAGCTGCAATGGCCGTGCAGTTAGCCGCTGGTGTGTGGTGGGTTTCGCAGCAAGCTGCAACTATTTCTGGCTTAGAAGAGACTGTTGGGCAGATAGGCTCACGCATGGCGATTGAGGACAACATCAACCTCAAGCGGGACGTGCAGTCTAACGCTGGGGAGATAGAGGATATTTGGGGCGAAGTTGACGACCTCTGGGATGAACATGCCAGAATGGCAATGACCATCAATGAAATTAACAAGATCAAACAGCGCGTGGCTGTTATCGAGAACGATTTGAAGTATATTGGCCGCGATCACATGGACATCATGGAGAAATAATATGGCTAAACCAGCAAAGGGCAAGGCCCGAGTTAAAGTAACGGCGTCCGGCAAGAAGGTCAGCTACGGCCAGGCGGGCAAAGCGAAGGGTGGCGGACCACGGGTCAAGGCCGGCACGAAAAAAGGTGACGCGTACTGCGCACGATCCGCAGCGCAGAAAAAGAAGTTTCCGAAGGCGGCAAAAGATCCTAACAGCCCGCTCAATCTATCACGCAAACGCTGGAAATGTTCCGGCACTAAATCGAAGAGGTCATAACATGAAATACGGTAACAAGTCAGGCTTCAAGCCTTGCCCCGGATGTAAGTCCAAATCACTTTGCACCGCCGGCGGCGCGTGCAAGAAGAGCGTAAAAATCAAAATGGCGTAAGGAGTGCCGGTATGTCACTTTACAAAAATATTGCTAAAAAGCGTGCGCGCATCAAGGCCGGAAGCAAAGAGAAAATGCGCAAGCCCGGCAGCAAAGGAGCGCCAACGGCCGGTGCATTTAAAGCGGCTGCCAAGACGGCTAAGAAGCCAGCTAAGAAAAAGGCTAAAAAATGAGTGAAGCAATGAAGCTGCTCCAGTCCAAGATTGGGGTTTCAGCCGATGGCGCGTTTGGCCCCAATACAGCGAGAGCAATCGCCAAGAATTACGACCTGTCGCCCGACCGAGGCGCGCATTTGCTTGGACAGTCGCATCACGAGAGTGGCGGGTTTAAGCGCACAACAGAGGGGCTGTACTACTCAACCCCTGAGCGCATTCAAGCCGTCTGGCCGTCGCGCTTCCCCACAGTTGAAAGCGCAGAGCCGTATGCTAAGAACCCGCAGGGGTTGGCAAACAAGGTTTACTCAAGCCGCATGGGCAATGGCGACGAGGCAAGTGGTGACGGTTTTGCATTTTCTGGAAAAGGTTTCCTTCAGCTCACCGGCAAGTCAAACGTTAAGGCTTTTGCGTCGGACATGAACTTGCCGGAGGTGCTTGAGTACCCGTCGAAACTAGCCAACGAATATGCGTTTGAAACGGCCCTATGGTTCTTCCAGAAGAACGGCCTATTCGCCATTGCGGACGACGGCGTTGGCGATGATGTCATCAAGCGCATAACGCGAAAGGTGAATGGCGGGTATCACGGGCTGGAGGATCGCATCAGCCAGACGCGCAAAATCCACACCTGGCTGTTGACTTAGTCCACTTAGCTAAGTTGCGCGTCCAAGATCAAAAGGCCAGCGCGGCGGTAGGTAGAGCGGGCGAGCATTTAGCACTCGCCCGCCTTTCGCTTGCTGGTTATCTCTGCACCTTGTGCCAGATAAGAGACCACGATGCGTATATACAAATGTATGAACGCACTCTCACGTTGCAGGTAAAGAGCGCCAGCAAGACGCATGGAGTAGGGCGAAGGTACAAATTCCACACAGCAAAGAAGAGTGGGTCTAGGTCAGACGTTTACGCCTTTGTTGCTGTGGATCTGGATGCTGTAGTCTTTCGCCGTGGAGACGAAATCTCCAAAACAACAACATATGTATATGAGGCAGAATTTCTAAACGAGAGCCAGTCGATGCAAAAAACTCTGGACAGCTTCAAATAATCTCTGGCGCCCATGTGTGAGCTTGCGTAGAAAGTTTGAGCGGGTGGTTCAACATATTGTTTGTTGGTTAACGTGCTCCGAATGCGCCAATCATTCACACGACCACCCGCACGATTACTAGAATATAATACCCACCAGCGTCATCAGGCCAGCGCCCGCGACGAAGCCAAAGACAGCTCCGATCAGACCGGCTGCGTTTATCATGCGCTCGATTTCTTTGTCACTCATCTAAACTCTCCGAGGTATTCATGTGATGCTTGTTTGCGTAAGTGTGTATGCGGTGGCAGTTTGAACATAAAACCTGACACTTCTCTATCTCAGATATAATGTTTTTCATCACACCTTTTTTAACAAGCTGAGACACAGTTTTGCTTTTTTTGGATGGGTCAATGTGGTCAAACTCAAGGGCAACTGGATGCTCATTAAATCCGCAACGCGCGCAACCCTTGTTCATTTTGTAGTTGTCCACATGCGCTTTTGCCAGTGCCACTCTGACCACCTCCAGCTGCCTTTGCCTAGTCCTCATCGCCACCATCCTCAAACTTGTTCGACAGCGGTTTGATCGGCTGCTTACTAAAGACCCAACGCCATTGGCGCTTGGTGTATCCCGGCACTTCAACGAAGTCCCGCACACGATATACCTTGTTCGCCTCCCACATTTTTTTGAGATAGCTTGACGTGCGCGGCACGCTATCGCCTAGAAGCTCAGCCGCCTGTGAGGCCGTCACACGCTGGTCATAAGGTATGAGAGAGAACAGGCGGTTGCCTTGGTCAATGCTGTGCTGTTTGCTGGCCTCAGCCGCGCGGTTCATAGATGGGGACATTGTTGTTGGCCTACGCGGGCCAGTTGGCAGGGGGTCGCGTTTGCCCTCCCGATACATAGACTGCTCGTATTCCCAAACGCAGTAGCCGTATGTGATCTCGTACCGCTCATGCTTGTCTGTGACGCCCTCTAGCTTCTTCTTCAGTCGCTCTGCTGCTTCACGCTGGTCGCGCGCCTTAGTGCGTCTAATAGGGCTTGCACTTCCTCGAGCCTCTGCTTCAGGTTTGGCCGCAGCGCCGTCTTCTGCTCCGCCAGCATGATGCTCGTTATCCGCTCCAGCCTGCTTATAATAATCTGAGTTTGGTCCGTATTCACGGGGCTTCCTTTCCAGTTTGATGTTTAGCTTTTTGGTGATGCGGTGGACTGTTGAGCGCGACACGCGCAGCAAGTCTGCCACGTCGGCCTGGGACATGCCCTGCTCCGCGCAGTCGATGACGTGACGCGTGAGCGCCTCCGGGTCATACTTCATTCGTCTTCCTCCTCTTCCTCTTCTTCAGGCGGCGGGATCTCGCCCATGCCGCCGCATTCTGGACACGATACGGTTTCCATGATGATTTCACCGATGTCGCGGCCCGCGTTGTGAGGGTATGCGTACCCCTCCTCTATAGTGCCCTCACCGTGGCACTCAGGACACGCTACCAGCCTCGGTAAGATGGCTGCCCATGCTTCGCTCATGTCGAACCCTCCGGGCGCTCAGCGGCCAGCTCACCGCCGCAGGCGGCGTATCCGACCAGATCCACCCAGTTGTCGGCGTGGCCGGTGTTAGACTTGAGGCGCGCGAGCTTTATCTGCGCGCACATAATTGCGCAATCTGCGGCAGTCACCTCAACCCCAAGGTGGATGCTCCAGTAAGCCGCAATCGTCGAGAAGTTTTCCTCCATGTCGCCGTGCGTCGCAGCCCGGTCTCTTGTGATACATTCGCTCGCCATGTCGAGGATATCGGAGCGTGAGTAGTTGTTAGCCATGTGTGGCCTCCCAGTGTGTTGGTCGCGCCTCGGGGCGCATTGTTTCATCAGTTACATTAGCGGTCACGGTGCAGGCGATCAACAGCCCGCAGAGTGACGTCCATATGGCGAGGATCGCCCAGTCTTGTTTCGTTGGCATCATTACGCTTCTCCCGGTTGGAGGGGGCGCGTGGCCCCAAATTTGTTAGATTTTTGCTTCTACGACTTCAAGAAGATCGGAGCGAGTGTCGGCGCGAGCAAATGTCTTGCCACCTTTCGTGGCTGTCCAGCGGCTAACACCTTTCCAGACGACGATGTCTGTGCCAACAATAGCCCATGACGCGGCTTCATTTCCAAATCCGTTGCCGGCCCATGCGGTTGATGAGATTTTTTTAATTTGAAGTGTCATGTCGGTGTTCCCTTTGTTTCTGTGTATATTGTTAACATAGGGGTAACAGCACACCCTTGCAAGCACAAAATGTTCACAAAGCGAAAAAAATGTTATAGGCTGCCAGAGTGACATTCATGGAGGATCACATGCTAGACGACCAAACGAAGGAACTGGTGCGCAATCTCAACAACCCGCACCGCGTGACAAACATCATGGCGCTGTTTAAATTTTGCGAGCAGGCGGCCACCATCATCCAAGACCAGTCTGCAATGCTGCACCGCGCAGCCGCAGACGCGCTTGAGGCGCAGCCAAAGAAGGCCGCGCCTAAAAAGTCTGCGAAGAAGTAGCGTTTAGCGGGGGCCGGCGAGTAGCCTCAGAAGATCCTGAGATGGGTCGATTGGTGGCTGAACGCCGGCAGCCTGCGCTGACATGCTCGCGCCGAGAAGCCCGCTTATGACGTTGCTCTTTGTCGCCTCTCCCGTCTCTCTGGCTGCCTGTATGCCCGGAGCTGCGCGCTCCATAGCTTGAGCCTGGCGCATCAAGTCGTCTGGTGTCATGCGGCGGGACAGGATTGGCGCCAGCTGCTCCTGCGCTGCGCGGATGCGATCCGCTTGGCCGCCTCCTGCCAGCAATAGGTCCGACGCCATCGCGGTCGGAGCGCCCAGCAATCCCTGCTGCCCAATCCGCTCGCCCATCGTCGGGGTGATTAGCTCCTCAAAGCGCTTCTGCACCGCCTGACGTATTGCTGTTTTCGAGTTTTGAGCTACCGAGGCCGCCATAATCATGGCGTCGCTGGCTTCTCTGATCTTGTTCGACATCTTCTCGAAGCCGACGTCACCCAGAACCATCTGCATTTTTGTGGCCACGGCTCGAGTATTCATCGCCTTGAGCTGCGCCAGCGCCTCGACCACCTCGGCGTCGGTGCGCTTGGATGGGTTGATCTTTGCGTTTGCAGCAATCTCGTCTAGGCGGTTTCTCAGCGCAGTCCTGACTTGCTTCAGCTCGGTCGGCCCCATGACGTCCAAGGCGATCTGCACCTCTTCGCGCGTCACCGACGGGCTTAGCAAGTCTGTGCCAAGGTCCGCCGCAATTTTCTGGTCGATGGCGTCCTTGCCAGCAGCGCGAGCTGCGCCATAATCTGGACTGACCTCGTCAAGCGCATTACGCATTTGAATTGCCAGCGCAGTCTTTGATCGGTATCCCTCGATGTCGCCAGATCGCTTGAGCTCTTGGGCCCGGCTGTGCAGGCGACGCGTGACGTAGTCCAGCGTCTCGACCGTAGGCGTCCGCATGGCGATGTAGTTCCCGTCGACGTCGTAAGTTATATTCACGCCGTCTGCGCTTTTCAGTATCTTGTTTGCCTGCTCTTCGCTGACGCGCGTCGGCACCATGTAGCTAAACTCTCCGCCGGCCTCACGCATCAGTGTGGTGGCGCCTGTTAAGTCGTCTGGAGCGACCCGAGTGTACAGGTCCAGAACTACGTCTGACGCGTTCTCGCCGGGAGTTATCTGGGAGGTGTATGCGCTGCCGTACAGCTCGCGGCGCGCCTCGGCGGTGTCGGCCATGATGTCGGCCTTCTGGCCAATTTTGCCGGCTGTAACTGGCCCGAGCACATCATCCAGCGTGGTCGACAAATCTCGCGACGCGGCCAGAGATGTCTCATTGAGGTTTGATCGCACCACTGCCGCACCCTTACCCGGAGTGTTCGCCACGACGTCAAGAAGGTTTGACATATTGGGCCCGAGCGTTGCTATGTTCCCGTAAGGCGTGTTTGCCGCGGCCGCGGCTCCAACGCCATCAGCCTCCACGGCGTCCTTTATTAGCCGCTTGGCGTCACCCTTGGCGCCGATCTTGTTAATGTCAGAGCGGAATGGCATTTCGGCTCTGAAGCGGCTCACGCCGCCGGCTATTGATCCAACAACAGGCGCAATCGCGCCCGCAATGCCTCCAAATTGGGCGCCGGTTTGCGCCTGCTCTACTGCTCCCGGCAATCCACCCTCACCGTATCCCGCAACAGCGCCTTCAGCGCCACCAATGCCTGCCCCATAGCCAACGGCTTGAGCGGCGCGCCCAATGCGCGTTGGCGCATTGATGAGGCGGTCGGCGCCGGAAGCCAAACCAGTGGCTACACCCGTCGCGAGGCGACCAGTGGCAGTAAGGCCGGGGAGCTCTGCCTCTTGTGACCCTATGGCCGCGCGGATAGTTTCCTCGCTGACAGCCGGTGTTCCCGTAAACTGCTCAGCAAACTCACTGACTTTGGCCATTGCTGGCTCAACATAGCCGCGAGCAAACGGAACACCTTTGCCGAACATGCTTGCTAAAGATGTGAAGCCCTCGCCAACAACGTCGCGAGACATTTCGCCTTTTACAACTTTCGCAGCGTCTCCGCCTTCACGCATGATGCTGGTGATTGTGCCCTGATCGGCGGTCACATATGCGTCGTTAGGATTGACATAATTCATTCTACGCGTCTTACGGTCTTGCGTGATGTAGCCGCCGTCCGGGTATTGCTTCAGCAGCGTGGAGCCTTCTGGGATCGTCGGAGCCTCTTGAGCGGGAGCCAGTCCGATCCTAGTTGAGAAATCGCCGAAATCCATGTCTGAATAGAACTTGCCGTGAAGCGCCCGTGCAAGCTCTTCGTCACTCAGCTGGTCATACTGAGGGTATTTGCTGCGGATTTCTTGTATGGAGGCCATGCTTGTACCCTATTATAAAATGTTCAGTGGATCTTCTGAGCCGCCTGACGGAACGACTGGACCCGCGTTTTCGGTCCATGCTGGCTTGCCGCCAAATATCCTGTTCAAGCCTTCAAGCGTTTTTACCCCTATAGGGTTCCCAGCGGCCGCTTGCTCCTCGGCGTCTCTAAACGCGTCTGCGATAAGGTTCTGGTATTTTGTCTGAATTCTCTTCAAAGCTCTTTTAGACGTTTGCGGCCCCTTAGATAAATCAAGCTGGGTTAATTCTGTTTCCAGCGCGGTAAATTCTGTTGCATTAAGCGCACCCATCGTCGCGCCTGTTGCCTTCAGATCCTTCAGCGCTTGAAGTGCAAGATTTGACCTCAAGGTAGTGGCCAAACCTTCAGCAATATTAGCGCCAGTGCCGGGAATGTAGCTAAGGAGTGTTCCCATTATACCTGTGGTTAGGCTTGGGTCTTCGTCAATCATATTTATCAAAGCATTAACGTCTTCAAGTTGAGTGGCCGCTTGCGAAGAGCCGCTTACATCACCTTGGGACGCCTTCACCTGATCCTGTATCTGCTTAATTTGCAACGCGATTGCCGGCGCCATGCTCGGGTTTACCATCGCCATGTTTAGAAGCTGCTGGATGCGAGCCTGCGGGTCAGTGCCCGCAGCGCCGGGGCCGATAAGCCCTTGCATCATCTGCCGCTGAGCCTGCGCCGCCGTAGCCTTGCGCTGCATGTCGGCCTGCTCGTTGAAGCGGCCAAGCAGAGCCTCTACCTTCCCGCCCTGCATACCCTGCAAAGCTCTACCCGCGTCGGAAAGCCCCGCAAAGGCTAACATTCGGCGCTGGTCCTTTGACATATTTTCGTATGAAAAAGGCTGCGCCGGTTTCTGCGCGTCCAACATCTGTTGGAGCAGCGCCATGTTGTCGTTTGTAGGCGCAGTGACGGGTGTAACGGCAGGCGGAGCTGGCGCGTCCTCAACCGCCAGATTGCCGCCGGGGCTCCTATCGTCGGTTATGGCTGGCGCTTGGGGAGCAGCTTGAGGCGTAACGCCAAGTACTTGCAAGTCTTCAGGCGTGGCGATTTCACCCTCCATCGCGCCCGGCCGCCCCGCGGCAATCAGCTTGGCGATGTCATCTTTAGTAAGTATGCGATCCATGTCTAACCCCCGTATCCAAAGCCAGTGCCTACATCTCCGACGCCAGAGAGCACCTGCCCAACCGCCTTCAACCCGCCAAACGGATCGCGGCTTGTGGCGGTCCCGAGGCCCGCTGGAATGCCAGAACCCGCCGCCAGAAGCGCGTTAAGTTGCGTGAGCGGATACCCTTGCTGCTCTTGGAACATCGCGTAATCCGACTGCAATTGAGCCTGCTCAAGCGCGCGCTGCTGCTCTCCGGCAGACATCTGGGCGCCTAGGCCGGCGAGCTGCGATTGCAGCTGCTGCCCCGCCAGTCCGGCCATTGCGTTGGCAGCGCCAGACTGAATGCCCGCAGCCTGAAACTGGCCTTGGAAGTTGGCTGCGTTTGCCGCCTGCTGGCGCGCCGCCTCTGCCTGCATCGCTTGATTGAGAGCCGCCTGATTTGACAACCCAGCGGTTTGCGTCAGCCCGGCCTGCTGCTGAGCCCTTGCGTTAGCTGCCGCTGCGTTTGCCATTACTGCTTGCTGTTCGAGCTGCGCTTGCTGCTGCTGGAACTGATTTGCCGCCGCCATGTTGCCGGAGCGTGCAGCCTGATCTCGAGCCGCTGCGGCTTCACGAGCCTGCTGGCCAAGTACCTCTGCCTGCATCTGCTGGCCCGACTGCAATGTGCGCGCCTGCTGCACGTTGCCAATGTCAAACTGGCCAGACTGAAGCGCCTGCGTAAACGCCTGCTGCCGCTGCTGAGCGGACAGGGCGCCGGCTTGGCGCAGGGCTTCGCCTGCGAGGACGCCTTCCTGCACAGCCTGGCGAGATCCTCCAAATGCGTCGGCAGCTTCCGCCTGTGCGCCGAGCGTGTTGGACGCCATCTGGCGCTGGCGCTCGATGTCCTGCTGGCCAAGCTCGATTACGTTCTGAGTATATGGCGAAATGTACGGGTCAAGGTTGGTCGATGCCAGCGTATCAACGCCAATTTGCCCCGGAGCGCGGGCTGCTTGGGAAGCACCGACGCCTTGCATACGCTCAACTTCGCTCAACTGAGTACCTTGGGCGCGCTCTATCGGGCTGATCTCTGACCCGCCGTATGTAGAGGCCGGCCCGGCGGTGGCGGCGGACATTCCCCCAGGAGCGAAGCTGGCGAGACCTTGTTGCACGCCAATCGCTTGCTCGTAAGTTTCCCCACCCATGCCTAAGCTGCCGAAGCCGGACAGCGCCTGCTCTTGCAGAGGCGTTGGGCCGGCGATCGTCTCACCAGTGTATGGGGTGTATTCCGTTTCGGCAATTTCAACGCCGCGCGGCAGGATCTGCTCGCGGATGAAGTCTTCTTGCCACTGAGGCAGTTTCTTTGTTTCGGTTGTAGTCGAACTCATCAGCTCAGCTCCATTTCATAATGCCTGCGCGTTTCACGAAAGGAAGCCGCTTCTGCGTATTTTGCAAACCCCTTGCGACCGTCAGTCTCAATCGCGTCCATTTTAGCCTCTTTCGCTATTTTTGTCAAAGTGGCCAGAGCCTCTGCGGCCCAGAGGTGCATGTCCTCTCCGCCCATCCACTCAATCTTCAGATTGCGCCGCAGCGGGTGGTGCAGAATACAGGTCACGACGGACGCCATTGGTGTGCCGTCGACGTAAACCATCCAGAGAAGGGACATGCCATCATAGAGATCTTGAATGATGTGATCGGCGTTTACATTATCCTGGCGCGCAGTGGACATCGCTATGAAGCGCCGCGCGTCGTCGATCACCGATGGAAGGTTCTCCGGCAAAACGGCAAACATTTCCACCATAGGATCTTGCTGCGGCTCGAAGCTGACCTTTATGACGTTTTCACTGGTCATCCGTGCAGCCTCGTTATTGACAGTGTGGAGGCGGGTAAAGCTGGCCGAGGCGAAGCCGCCGCCGTGTAGTTCAGAAATCCGCTAGTGCTATCAACCATAAAGTTGACTTCAAGGTAATCACCAGCGGCAAGCGTAAACACTTGCGTGCGGGATGTAACTAGCGTTGCGTTGTTTT
>ERZ1046568.3185-NODE-3185-length-10097-cov-7.306214_pt1 | contig 10097 bp, 9 predicted proteins | sample MGYA00383092_ERZ1046568 | MGnify/ENA primary metagenome ERZ1046568 (study PRJEB29581, sample SAMEA5548362) | metagenome | biome: marine; feature: coastal; material: water | depth 1 m | study: Short-term variability in the microbial, nano- and picoplankton... | reverse complement strand
ATACCAGGCCATTCTCCGGGCTGTACTCGAGGTACATGCCATCGGCCATCAGGTTGTAAGTACCGACACGAACAACTTCCATCTCCTGCTGTGAACCATCAGCTCGCAACACGGTGCGGTTGAATTTTACAACTCGACCACTTTCAACCATCTCACGTTGCTGTTCATACCAGAGCTTTTCGATATCGTTGATTGAAGGCAGGCGAGTGTCGCTGCTCATCTTCTCAATCAGCTCGTCGAGGAACTCCGTACGGCCAGGAATCTGGGCGCTGACAACTGACTGTGTCAGATTGGCGCGAATATCACCGGCGGCACCAGTCAGGTGACCAAACAGCTCTTTCAGCGAGCCGAGACGCTTGTCACGCTGCTCGCGCAGTGCGGCAAGCTTGATGTCGTTGTCGCGAATATTTTGCTCAAGACGATCAGAACGGCGCTCTTCGGCAGCTTTAGTTTTCTTTGCCTGAGTAAGCTGTGTAGCCTGCTTGCGCTGATCGCGCTTAAAGTCAGCTTCGCGCTGACGATACTCTGCAGACTCAGAAATCTTGGAGCTCTGGATCATTTGCAGCAGCTCATCAAGGGTTTTTGCATCCTGTGCCAGGGCTGGCATGCTCAAAGAAGCAGCAGCGATGAAAGCGGCACAAACTTTAACGAATTTCATGTTCATTGTGCTGTCTCCGGGGCAGTAATTGGCATTTCCAGAACATCCTGCGGCGCTAATTTCTTGGCGATACGAATGCCTTGGTCTACAGGGCGACGGTAGTCAGAACCCAGCGTTTCCCAAGAATTGGTCGCTTTGTTCCAGGCACCGGTCTGTGATTTGTCTTTTGTCTGATACATCAATGCAACACGACCGATACGCAGCATGTCCACTTCAACTTCAGAACCGTCGCTATTGATATCGACCAGATCGCGATAGGTTTCCAGAGACAAGCTGTATTCAGATTCAATATCGTAAAGCTCTAGGATCTGACGGAATTTTTCTGCCGCAGAGAACTTGGCGCTATCGAGGTTATCGAACAGGACTTCAATCGCCTCTTGACGCTGTTCTTTCTTAAAGGGTACGTCCAGAGCAATAAACTCTTTAAGTCCCTTGAGCATATTTTCCATCAGTGGCGAGATACCTCGCTCAATGATGGTGGCATTCTCAATTGACTCTTCGAGCTCAGCCATCATTTGCTTCTGGCTGTCAATTTGACGCTCAAGCTGTGAGTTGTAGACGCGCAGACTTTCGATCTGCTTGTTTACTTGCTTGAACTCTTGCAACAGGCCATCTGTCTTATCGGCGATGCCGTCGACTTTTTCCTGTGAAGATTTTGCCGCCTGAACTTTATTGGCGCCGGCTTTTAGCACATCACTTACTTCAGCGGCCTGAACTGCAACAGCAGTTGTGCCACCAGCAAGAATGGCAATAAATGCCAGTGCCTTTAGTGGTTGGTTTTTCATAGTTCCCTCAACTTGGGTCTATCGGATTGATGATCTTTCGATGTCAGAGTTGGAACTATTGCACCCCTCCAAATCCTGACAAATTATTTTTCGGCCACCTTTGTAACAGTCTGTTGTTCAAGAATCAATTTGACAGCCAAAATAACAAAAGATGACAAACTGAATTATGGGTTTTGTTACCTAATGTAACAACTACTTTTTTAGTCTTTCAAGAACAACAAATCTGTAGGGGTGAGTATCTGTCACTTCTGGCAACTGTTCGCTGACCTGATGCCAATCACTGGTATCGAACGCCGGGAAAAAGGCGTCACCCTCCACCTCAGCCTGCACCTCGGTCAGGTAGAGGCGATCAGCTACAGGCAATGTCATGCGGTAGATCTGCTCACCGCCAATCACCATCGCCTCATCAACATCAGCGCGAGCACAGGCTAACTTCCCAAGAGTCATGGCCTGGGCCAGAGACTGTACAACTTCAACGCCTTCCGCCTGCCAGCTAGCGTCTCTGGTGATAACTATATTGGTACGGCCAGGCAGGGGTCGACCAATCGAATCATAGGTCTTGCGACCCATAATGATCGGCTTGCCCATGGTGACCGATTTAAAATATTTAAGGTCTTCTGGCAGATGCCAGGGCAGCTGGTTATCAATGCCGATCACGCCATTGCGACTTACTGCGACAATAAGGGAAATTTTCATTAGACAGCCACCGGTGCAGAAATCGGACCGTGGGACTGGTAGTCCAGCAATTCAAAATCTTCAAAGACAAAATCAAACAAACTATCGACCTCAGGGTTAATTTTCAGGGTCGGCAACGGGAAAGTAGATCGCGAGAGCTGCTCTTCAACCTGGTCCATATGATTGCTATATAAGTGGGCATCACCGAAGGTATGCACAAAGTCGCCCGGTTTTAAGCCGGTTACCTGGGCAATCATCAGGGTCAGTATGGCGTAGGAGGCAATATTGAACGGCACACCGAGAAAGACATCGGCACTGCGCTGGTAGAGCTGGCATGACAGGCGGCCCTCGGTGACATAAAACTGGAACAGGCTGTGGCATGGCGGCAGTCCGGACTCAACCATGACCGGGATATCCTTGGGATTCCACGCAGAGACAATAAGGCGCCTGGAGTCGGGATTGGTTTTAATATCCTCAACCAGCTGGGCCAACTGATCTACGCCTTCAAAGTTTCGCCACTGGTGACCATAGACCGGGCCGAGATCGCCGTGCTCTTTGGCAAAAGCCGCATCATCTTTTATCTGCTGAATAAATTCTTTCATCTTCGCCTTCCACTCGGGCGAATACATTGGATAGAGGTCTTCCTGGCCGGTTTTGCGCAGCCAGCTCTGATAGGGCCAGTCATTCCATATGCCGACACCATTCTCGACCAGATAGCGGATATTTGTGTCACCGCGGATAAACCACAGTAATTCGTGAAGGATAGATTTAAGGTGAACTTTTTTACTGGTCACCAGGGGGAACCCCTCACTTAAATCGAAACGCATCTGGTAGCCGAAAATACTTGTGGTACCAGTGCCGGTGCGATCTTCTTTCTTCACACCGTGATCGCGAATATGTCTAACTAAATCCAAATACTGCTTCATTTGATAGCCTTTGTGCAGCCTTGCGGCCAGTATTAAGCCTTGTGATTAAAGAGTAATCGCAAACTATTGCGCATCATCCACAATCCAATCAGGATCATTGGGATACAGAGAGTTTGCCCACGGGTCATCCATCCCAGCCATTCAAACAGCGCAGATTGATCTGTGAACTGAGGATCCGGCTGGCGCACAAATTCAACCGAGAATCGGAAAAAACCATAGAGAATTAAAAACAGCCCAGAGATCTCACCGAACAGACGTGGCTTTCTAGCAAACCAATTGATCACAAAAAATAGTACCAGCCCTTCCAGAAAGGCCTCGTAGAGCTGCGATGGATGACGCGCCAGCTGTTGCGGGTCGGCCGGAAAAATCATTCCCCAGGACATTTCTGTGGGACGTCCCCAGAGCTCCTGGCCAATAAAGTTGCCCAGACGACCAAAAAAAAGACCACCGGGAACCAGGGGAACAACAAAATCAGCGAGCCCTAAAAAAGGCACATTATGTTTGCGCGAGTAGATCATCATCGCCAGCGCGACACCGATCAGGCCGCCATGGAAAGACATGCCGCCCTCCCAGATACGCAGGATCATTCCGGGATCGGCAAGCCATTTATCGGCGCTGTAAAAAAACATATAGCCAAGCCGACCACCGAGAATAACGCCCCAGGCACCGTAGACAATCACATCTTCAACCTGCGCTTTTTTTATCGGCGACCAGGGTCGCTGACTGTTGCGCACAGCTAACATCCAGGCCAGCGCAAAGCCCAGCAGATACATAATTCCATACCAGTGAATCTGCAGAGGCCCAAGGACAGTATCGCCTAGGCTAAAGGGTCCCACTGAAAGTGCGACAGGATCGATAGTTGGATAGCTTAACATCTGTATTCCCGAGAATTTTATTCTGCGGGAATCATAGCTTTTTATCCCTCTATCGGCTACGTAGTCAGGCGAATATTATCAATATAAATTAGCCCTCAAACCCTGATCCTAATCTGGGTTCAGAGGCTAGGACTTCTCGACTAGAACCGGTCGATAGAGTTTTGAGAGCTCTGGACGATTAAGCGCATCGGATAAGAATACCGATACAGAAGCGGCATCCGACATGCGCAGGGCGCGCCTGGACAGTGTTCGCGCCTCATCTCTGGATACCTGGTTTAACATCGATTTCACTTTTAGCAGGCTATTGGCACTCATCGACAGATTTTCATAGCCGAGGCCAAGCAGCACCACTGCGCCAAGCGGGTCACCGGCAACCTCACCACAGACACTGATCTGACAGTTAACTGACGTCGCCTGCTCATAAATTATTTTTAGCGCACGCAATACTGAGGGGTGCAGCGAGTGATAGAGATTGGCGACGCGTGGGTTGTTGCGATCCACCGCGAGAAGATACTGAGTCAGATCGTTGGTACCCACGGAGAGAAAATTTACCCGCCGGCCCAATTCCTTTACCTGATAGACCGCCGCTGGAACTTCGATCATGGCACCGACCTCGGGGCGCTGAATACAGTAACCCTCTTCCTGCAACAGCTCTTCATAGGCGCGATCAATCAGCTCAAGTGCGCGATCCAACTCCGGCACGCTGCTGATCATCGGCAGCATAATACGCAAATTATTCAGCCCTTCGCTAGCCCGCAACATAGCGCGAATCTGGGCGAGGAAGATCTCCGGATGATCGAGAGAGATACGAATTCCGCGCCAACCCAAAAAGGGGTTTTCCTCTTCAATAGGGAAGTAGGGCAGATCTTTATCACCACCAATATCCAGGGTGCGCATAGTCACCGGTTGAGGCGCAAAAGCCTGCAGCTGCTCGCGATAAATTACCGTCTGCTCGTCTTCGGTCGGGAAACTGGAGCGCATAAGAAATGGTATTTCCGTGCGGTAAAGACCAACTCCCTCGGCACTGCTTTTTAGAGAAATGGCAATATCCTGGCGCAGGCCGGTGTTCATCCACAGCGACAGGGTCACCCCATCCGGCGTAACACAGGGAATATCGCGAAGCTTTTCCAAATCTTTGGCAAGTTGCTTTTCTTCGCGCTGACGCTGCACATACAAGCGCCTCAAGCTGCGACTGGCGCGACTGATAACATCGCCACTAAAGCCGTCAATAATTAACTCATGCCCTTCCAGCTCAGCCCAGGGCAGATCTACCGCACCCATCACTGTGGGTACGCCCAGCGCCCGCCCGACAATGGCCATATGGGAGTTGCTCGAGCCTTTAACAGAGACAATACCCACCAGCTGACTGACTGGGATATCGGCTAGCGCCGATGCGGAGAGATCCTCACCCACTAGAATGATTCGTCGCGGCAAAGCCCGGGATTGTTTTTCGTTGCGCTGCAGGTAACCCAGCACGCGCTTGCCCAAATCATTAACATCCGCCGCTCTCTCTCGCAGATAGGGATCATCCATTTTCTGAAAGGTGCGCACATGCTTGAGAATAACCGAGCTCCAGGCACTCTGGGCTGCTTGTCCGGCAATAATCGCGGCGATCACCTCACCGCCCAGCGAGCGGTCATCGAGCATACGGATATAAACTTCAAAGAGCGCCATCTCTTCAGAGCTGAGCTTGCTTTCCAAGCCTTTGCCAAGATTGCGCATATCCTCTTTTGCCGACTTTAAAGCGGTGCGAAAGATTTCGACTTCAGCAGCGGTGTCTTCAGCAAAACGTTCTGGCACAGAGGCGAGATCTGCCGTATCGGCAACTAGCACCACACGGCCAATGCCGACTCCCGGCGAGCTGGGAATACCGCGAAATACTGCCTCGCGGCTTTTACCTCGACCCGCTGATGCCAGCTGCCGCAGGGCCCCGGTAGCTTCAGCATGGGCTATGGCTCCGGACAGCTGTGCGCAAACGGTGACAACAAACGCCTCTTCCTCATCACCAAATTTGCGCTGAGTCTCCTGTTGTAAAACCAGGACCCCTAGCACTTTGCGGTGGTGAATAATCGGCACGCCGAGAAAAGAGTGGTAGGGACTTTCGCCGGTCTCTTCAAAATAGGCAAAGTTGGGATGTTTGTCAGCATTCTCAAGATTGAGCGGCTCCTCCCTGGCGGCAACCAGCCCGACCAGGCCTTCGCGCATCGCCAATCGCACCTTGCCAATCGCTTCGCTGCGCAATCCTTCACTGGCCATCAGCACATAGCGCTGATCGGACTCATCGAATAAATAGACGGAGCAGACACCGGCCTGCATGGCCGAGCGCACTTCCTTGACGATAATACTCAGCACCTGCCCGAGACTCCGGGCACTGTTGACCTCCTGCACTATATTGCGCAATGACGCCAACATGGCTAACCAACCTTTTGCTGAAGAGTCTGCAGACGGGCATTTGCCGCAGAGAACTCTTGCAGGGCATTGCGATAAACCGTGCGTTTAAAAGAGATAACAGAATTGATCGGATACCAGTAATTCACCCACTGCCAATCATCAAATTCCGGGGTTCCACTGGTATCGAAACGAACTTTGCCAGGATCACAGCTCATCTGCAGGAAAAACCAGCGCTGCTTTTGACCTATACAGAGAGGCTTGGAGTGTTTGCGCTGCATCTGCTGGGGTATATGGTATCTCAGCCATTTTTTTGACCGCTGAATAATTTTGACATCGCCAGACTCGAGACCTACTTCTTCGAAGAGCTCACGATAGAGAGCATCTTCAACAGTCGCACCAGAGTCAATGACGCCCTGGGGAAATTGCCAGGCCGTCTGCCCAAGTCTTTTTGCCCAAAACAATTTCCCATTGCCATCACCAATCACAATAGCGACATTTGAGCGAAAACCATCCTTATCAACCAAAGTAAATTACCCTTTTTATTTAATCTTCATTGTTCCATAGTCTGAGAGTCGCGGCAATTTTCTCTTGAGACAACTGAGCTGCATGGTTATCCTGCCGTGCACAGAATCTCAACCGGACTAAATTTCATGGCTCTCGCTATATTCGATCTGGACAACACCCTGATAGCTGGGGACAGCGACCACAGCTGGGGAGAATTTCTTGTTGCCGAACAGCGCGTCGATGCGCAGCAGTTCCAACATATCAACGATCAATTCTACGCTGATTATGCCGCCGGTAGCTTGGATATTTTTGCCTATCTGGAATTCTCACTGCGTCCGCTTACAGAAATACCCATGACAGAGCTGCGCGAACTGCATACAAAATTTATGCATCAGGTAATTGCGCCCATGCAATTACCCAAGGCTCAGGCGCTGTTGAAAAAACATCGTGAGGCCGGTGACCGACTGCTGATTATCACCGCAACCAATCGCTTTGTTGTCGAACCTATCTGCCACAGCCTGGGTGTTACAGAGCTTTTGGCTGCCGAGCCTGAAATAGCCGATGGTCGCTACACCGGCAGAGTCGTCGGCACCCCCACCTATCAACAGGGCAAAGTTATCCGCCTTCAGGAATGGCTTCAGGAGCAATCTGAAACCCTTGAAGGCAGCTGGTTTTACAGTGACTCCGCCAATGATCTGCCGCTGCTTCTCGAGGTGGACAACCCGGTTGCCGTCGATCCCTGTGATCGATTGCGAGAAAAAGCACAGGATAAACAGTGGCCTATTATCTCGCTGCGGGATTAACCTGCTAAAATCGATACATAAAGCCCAGACACAAAAAAGCCCCGACAATTTATTGGGGCTTGATCGGTTTTCGCTGCTAGGTAAGCTTACTCTTCAATGGAGGCCGCGTAGCTATCCGCATCCATCAGGTCATCCATGCTGCCCGTATCCGATGGCATTACACGGAATAACCAGCCGTCTGCATAGGGCGAGCTGTTGACTGTCTCCGGCTCATCTTCGAGGGCGGGATTGATCTCTACCACTTCACCAGTGACCGGCGAGTAGATGTCTGAGGCCGCTTTTACCGACTCGATAACCGCAACTTCAGCCCCGGCATCGACACTGGCACCCATCTCAGGCAGCTCAATATATACAACATCGCCCAAAGCATCCTGAGCATGATCTGTAATTCCAACAACCACACTACCGTCACTTTCTGATCTGGCCCATTCGTGGCTGCTGGCATACTTCAATTCTGTCGGAAATTCGCTCATGTTTTTCTCCTCAAACTCTTTAATTGCTTCAAATTACGTGGGCCGGCAATTGGCCAGTTGTCTATGGAACGGCATTCTACTGATTAACCACCAAAAAGATAAAGTAATTTTCGAGTAGTAATGATCATCTCACTGAAATCTGTAAAATAGCCGGCCTCGACCACTCACCACTTTAGGTTTTAATTGATTCAGGAGGCCTTAATGCGATATGGACGTTCTACGAAAAACTTTTTAATTTGGATGGCAGCGTTGGCTTCAACGGTATCTGCGGACCAAATTGCTCTAAATAATGGCGACATTATTCAGGGCCAGCTCAGCGAACAGACCGACAGCCAGGTGATCTGGAACTCCGATAATTTTGGTCCCCTGTCTATTGCCCTGGAACAGGTCGCCTCCATCAATGGCGAAGCCTTCGGCGAACAGCCAGCAGAAGTGTTTAGTAATACCTATAACGGCAGCCTGTCGTTTACCGGCGCCTATGCCAGCGGCAACCAGGAACGTGAAGACTGGGACTTTGATAGTGATGTAGAGTGGCGCGAGGGTGATTTTCGCCACCGTTCGAATCTCAATTATGAAACCCATAGCCTCAACGGTTCCTCACCAAATCGCGAGTATGCCCTGGGTTACGGAGTGGACTGGTTCTTTCAGGAACAGTGGTTCTGGAAAAATAGCATCGCTTTTGGCGCCAATGAAGAGAGAGCCATCGACCAGTACTATGCTGTGGGCAGTGCAATCGGTCGGCAGTTTTGGGAATCTGAATTAACCGCTCTGTCAGCGGAGAGCGGTTTACTGTGGATTAGTGAGGACTTTGAAGACCAGACTTCAGACCGCCGTCTAACCTGGAGCTGGGCCGCCGACTACCGCACTAAGGTGCTAAACAATATCGAGCTGTTCCACAGCCATCAGATATTTATCGCCCTGACAGATTTAAACGACTCGGACCTGAGAGCAGACCTGGGCTTTAAAGTACCGGTGGTAGAAAATCTGTTTACCGAACTAAAGCTGGAATGGATTTACGACAACCAGCCGGCGGCAGGAACAGAGAAGTCAGATAGCCAGCTTACCATTGGGGTTAACTACAGCTGGTAGAGGATAGTGGGTAAAAAATACTAGCCCATTAACTCTATTGGCGGTTCATTGAGAGCCGCCAACTGCTCTCGCAGCTCGAGAATATGCTCGCTCCAGTAGCGCGGCGAGTTAAACCAGGAAAACGCCCGAGGAAATGCCGGATCGGACCAGCGCCGGGCAATCCAGGCACTGTGGTGCATAATTCGCAGCGTGCGCAGCACTTCAATCAGTTTTAGCTCGCGAACATCGAACGTATAAAATTCATTGTAGCCCTCGACAATCTCAGCCATCTGAAGGGTCTGTTCATGGCGATCGCCGGACAGCAGCATCCATAAATCCTGAACTGCCGGCGCCATTCGCGTATCGTCAAAGTCGACAAAATGGGGATTGTCATCGCGCCACAAAATATTTCCCGAGTGGCAATCACCGTGCACGCGAATCCGCTTGATCTCGCCGTAGTCGTCCAGAACCTGATCGATCTTTCGAAGAATATCCAGCGCCAGGCTATCGTAGGCCGGACGCAACTCATCGGGAATAAATTGCTCGCTGATCAGCTTATAAGAGTCCCAACCAAAACCCTGCGCATCCAGTTGCGGACGACATTTAAACGGCTTGATCGCACCTATGCCGTGAATGCGCCCCATCAAACGGCCGAGAATAAAAAGATTATCCAGATTATCCAGCTCTGGTGCACGGCCACCTTTGCGCTCATAGAGCGCAAAAGGAAAATCAGCATAGCTGTTAAGACTGCCGCCCGCAGAATTTCTCCAGGGCGCAACCACAGGTAATTCCTGTTCCAGCAACTCATAGCAAAAGGCATGCTCTTCGAGAATTTGCTCGCGCGTCCAGCGTCCGGGTCGATAGAATTTGGCAATCATCGGCGCCTGGTCTTCGATACCAATTTGATAGACGCGATTCTCATAACTGTTTAATGCCAGA
>ERZ1046568.3177-NODE-3177-length-10131-cov-6.528285_pt1 | contig 10131 bp, 5 predicted proteins | sample MGYA00383092_ERZ1046568 | MGnify/ENA primary metagenome ERZ1046568 (study PRJEB29581, sample SAMEA5548362) | metagenome | biome: marine; feature: coastal; material: water | depth 1 m | study: Short-term variability in the microbial, nano- and picoplankton... | reverse complement strand
ATCTATGGGGGAACTCAAATATTCGTCACCTTCCAAGACCATAATGTCGGCCTCCTGCGTAATTTTCACCATGCAATCGTATCCTTCCAATTGCGCACCAACCATGTAATCAACATTTCGACCCAACTCTTTGAAAACGTGTAAAATCATGGAGGTAATCGTCGTTTTACCATGACTTCCACCAATTACGATTCGTGTTTTATTCTTGCTTTGTTCGAACAGATATTCTGGATATGAATAGGTCGGAATATTCAACTCTTTGGCCTTCAACAATTCAGGATTATCGGCTCGTGCATGCATGCCGACGATTACTGCATCCAATTCAGGATGAATACTATTCGCATTCCAACCAATGGATTCGGGTAAGATATTGTCTTTTGCTAAACGTGATTTAGAAGGCTCGAAGATTTCGTCATCGGAACCAGTCACATGCATTCCTTGCCGCTTTAGAGCAATTGCTAAATTGTGCATGGCGCTTCCACCTATGGCTATAAAGTGTATATTCATTTTTTATCTTTTTTCAGGGCCAAACGCCAATCATTTAGTTCGAAAACGATGGGAATTAAGAAAAACAAGGTTCCTATGTCTATCGTCCAATGATACATGTTTTCATTCGAAGAATTGGCAAAGAGAACGGGTAGAATTATACTAACTAAACCTATGTAATACAACCAGTTCCACCAATTTAACTTTGGAAACAATACCCGTTTCACAAAATGCAGTCCAATATACATTATGGACAATCTCATCGTCGGGACGGAAACTTGTTTGATAGCCGAAAATTGTTCGGTTTGCCAGTAATCGACGTTGATTATACCGCCAACAATTGCCATTGCTACGATAAGCATTAATCGGACAAAAGGATGTCGCATTTTTTTTATTTCGAAGATAAGGAGTATTCCAATTGAAAAAGTGCCCTACTCTCGGGATTTTCAAACATGTCGTTGATGAAAAAAAACCGGCACCTATTTTTCGAGCATCTTGTTCATCCCTTTTGTAGCAAATGAACTGATTTCGTTCTCTTTTTCTGTAAATATAAAAAAGGCCTCGTATTCCTGATGACTAGCCAAAAACTGCTTAGATTCCTTCAATCCCATTACCATAAATGCTGTTGCCATACCATCCGCTTCAGCTGCGTTCTCAGCAACTACAGTAGCACTCAACAATTCATTTTCGGCTGGTCGACCTGTTTTCGGATGCAAGGTATGGGCGTATATTTTTCCGCCTTTTTTGTAGAATTTTCGATAATTGCCACTGGTGGCTATGCCTTTATTTTGAACGGAAAGTACTGCCGAAATAACACGACTATCTTTTCCATCATTGGAGCTAACCGGTTTATCTACCCCAATTCGCCAAGCCGTTCCCTCAGAATTGCTTCCCGAAACGACCAATTCACCTCCTATTTCCACATAAAAATCTTCACAGCCTTTCTTTCTAAGATAATCGGCTATAACATCCACCGAATAACCTTGCGCTATGGCGTTAAAATCCAATTTCAAACGTGCATCCTTTTTGATGAAAGCATGACCTTGTTTATTTTCTTCTAAGCGCCAAAGTTTAGTATTGTTGAAGCCAATAAATGCCAAAGTGGAATCAATTTGACGTTGCGAGGGAATCTTTTCTGTATTCTTCAGAAAGCCCCACAACGCGATCAACGGCAATACGGTTGGGTCAAAAGAACCATTGGTTTGTTTCGCGATTTTTTCTGAAACAGCTAAGCAATGGATAAAAAATGAATCTGATCGAGGAATTTCGAAGGTCGATTCGGAGGCGTTGAGTTGACTAATTATAGATTCGGTGTGGTATCCAGACAAAGATAAATCAAAGGCGTGCAGTATACTATCAATCGCCTGTTTCTCGATTTCCACCGATCCATTGACCACCTTTATGGTATACGTCGTTCCTTGAGTTTCGCCTTTTATTTCTTGAAGTTGAGCGGCATGCTCTGCAGAATTATTCGGACCAGAAGTGCAAGCACCTAAAATCCATAAACTAGTGACGCACCAAGTTAGAACCTTGCGTTTCTTTTTGCCATGTGTGCTTTGTAATTGGTTGATCATTCTTTTTGAAGGTTTCCATTCCATCACGTTGGGTTCTAATATATACTTCACCATGGCCATCAATAACAACTATTCTTCGTGTTATGATCGTATGAATGGTGCCGTCCGTTCCACTTTGCGAAAACTGCTCTTCAGTAACGCCTTCTGGAAAGTCCATTCCTAAGGTATTCTTCGCTGTTTCCTTAACCGGAGTCGCATCTACATTCTTTAATTTTTCAATCGTTTCTTGCTGATTTTTTGTTGCTTTTATCGCCATGCCTTCACGACGAATTCGCTCAATAGTGTACAAGTCATCTACGGCTCCAGCATTTTTCATCTGTTTGTCCGAACTTCCTTTTGATGCTACTTGACTAGCCGATTTCACTTTGTCCAATGACTCTTGCGCGCTGTAAACAGATTCTTGCTTATTTTCAGCAAGTTTACCGTCTACCGCTGAGGCTGTAATTTTCACCTCTTTTATTATTTCGGCATTGTCTCTTTGCGCTGCTTTCGCTTCTTCTTGTCGTTTTAATTCCTCAATGGCAATATAGTCTAGGTTGCTCTGAATATCAACATTCTTGTCTTTACCACTTGTCGTTCGGATTTCCGTGTCCGCTTCGTACTTCTTCTTCAGATTCGCAATTTTCATTTGCGTTTCTTCGATTTTTCCTGATTCCTCCACCACATAACGATCATTCACTTTTCCTTGACTGGCAATTTGATCTTTCGTTTGAAGATATTTCTCCATTTGGCGGTTGTAAGCTTCTTTAGAGTTGTCTAGATTATCTTTTTCAATCTTCTTGATTTTATCGTTTCTAGTCTTCAATTTATCGTCAAAAGCATCTTTTGTGGCTCCATTTGCCGAAACAATTTCTCTGAAACGATCTTCGTTGTGTTCTGCATTTGCTTGCTGGTCTTCCACTAAAGTAGACATTTGACTCGACGCGTTCTCCTTCGCCAATTTCAATTGAGCCTCCGTTAATGAACGAGACTCGTCGTCATTCATAGCAACAGAAGCTTCAATAGATATTTGCGACATTTGCTTGCCTTTGTTGATGTTGGCCTTGTTATACATTTCCGTTCTATTGCTCACATCATCGTAAACTGCCGAAGCTTGGTATTTTAAATCCGCCGATTTTTGCGCTACTTCAGCACTTTGTTTTTCGTTGATGACTTCTAAACCCTTTTGAATATAATTCAATTTTTCTTGCGAAAGTAAATTCTGCGCCTTGTCGTATTCAGCATTCTCTATTTCCTGCGCTCGGGCAGAATACTGTATCGTTTTCACCTGCTCCACATTGTCGTGCGCTCTGGCTTCAGCAACAAGTTTCTGTTCAGACGACTTGGCTTCCACAGCATTTAAGTCAGCTTGTGTTTTGTACGTTTTATCCTGTAATTTTTGATTTTCCAATTCCATTTGACCCGACGAGTTCTCCTTCGCCAATTTCAATTGAGCCTCCGTTAATGCACGAGACTCGTCGTCATTCATAGCAACAGAAGCTTCAATAGATATTTGCGACATTTGCTTGCCTTTGTTGATGTTGGCCTTGTTATACATTTCCGTTCTATTGCTCACATCATCGTAAACTGCCGAAGCTTGGTATTTTAAATCCGCCGATTTTTGCGCTACTTCAGCACTTTGTTTTTCGTTGATGACTTCTAAACCCTTTTGAATATAATTCAATTTTTCTTGCGAAAGTAAATTCTGCGCCTTGTCGTATTCAGCATTCTCTATTTCCTGCGCTCGGGCAGAATACTGTATCGTTTTCACCTGCTCCACATTGTCGTGCGCTCTGGCTTCAGCAACAAGTTTCTGTTCAGACGACTTGGCTTCCACAGCATTTAAGTCAGCTTGTGTTTTGTACGTTTTATCCTGTAATTTTTGATTTTCCAATTCCATTTGTGCCAACGCAGAATTCTTCGTCTTCAAAAACTCATCCGATTTTTTATTCTTGCGTGTTTGTTCTGCCTTTACTAAGTCCAATTCTGAATTTTCGCCTGTATAAACATCACCAAGCGCCTCTAAGCTAGACGTTTTGACTATCGTTGGGTTCAAGATTCTTTCCAACTCCGCCAGCTTTTTGATTGGATATGGATCACTCGGTCTCGACGAATTTGCTTTTTCAAACAATTCCTTCGAACGCAAGAAATCCTTTTTCTCAAAATTATTATCTGCTTGAGCAATCAGTTCTTTATAATCTGCATCCGCAACGGCATTTTTCTCTTCTTGCAATTTGGCATCACACTCCGCTATTCGCGATGTGCTATACGGTTGCTCAGTATCAAGCGCAACAACTTGCTGATACTTTAACTTCGCTTGACTCCAGTCTCTCGTATCAAACAATCCATTTGCCTCCTTGATTAGAGCATCTACTTGCGCTTTTCTTTCTTTGTCATTCGCCAAAGCATTTGCTAGGTCATCTAATATCTGTTTAACTTCTGAAATTTTATCTTGTACCACTTGGTCATCTGGCTTGAATGTTTTCGCTTTTTGGAAACTAGCCAAAGCCAAATTGTAGCTTTTTATGTTCATTTCTGACACTCCTTTTTTGAAGTTCTCAGCATATTTGCGTTCTCTCTCGGCAGCACTAAACAAATCATTGTACACATTGCTTAATTCCACTATTTTAGCCGGAGGAAGTGTTTCTTTCGGTTTAATGTCGCCTGCTTTTCGATACGTTTCAATGGCCGTTTTAAGATCGTCCGCGGCCTCCGCATTTTCAGCAGTAGCAATTAAGTTGTCATAGTTTTTTTGTGCTATTTCTAGCATGTTTATTTCCTTCAACATGTCCTCCGGACGAGAATCAGTTGGACGTAAACTTGGTGCGCGATTCGTTACAGCACGATTCACTAAATCCGTCGCTTTTTTATAATCCACCGAATCGATAGCTGTTCGCGCAGCACTTAAAATTCTCTCAAATTGTCTATTGTCGTTTTCTTTAGATTCACGGGCCAATCTCGCTGCTTCTGCAGATTTTTCTTTTGGCTCTGATTCCGTCGGACGCATTTCAAACGCACTATCAAATTCTTTGATCGCTTCTAAATATCTTTCTTGTTGCACAAATACATCTCCTTTATCGATTAAGGCTCTGAATTTCTTTTCCTCAACCGATTTCTTGCTCAATCGTGCGTCAATTTGATCAATACGAAGCTTTGGCTCTATTTGTGTAGGATCAATACTTGCTGCATTTTGATATTTCAATCGTGCCTTTTCTAATTCGTTCTCATCAAATAGCTTTTTGGCTGCTGCCATGGATTCGTCGTACTCGTTTTTCACAAGAACTTTAGCTTCAATGTTCTCAATTTTACTTACGACGGAATCAAATTTATCTTGAACAGGTTTGTCTTGTTTTACTTCCAAGGCAGCACCATAGTTTTGTTTAGCAGAGGCAAAATCTTCTTTTAATACAGCAGCATCAGCATCTTTAACAAACTTCGCAAATCGTGCCTCAGAATTCTTTGCATCCTCATCTGCTTTAATAAAACGCTCAATTTCATCCAATTTCACTTTGGCCAAGTTCTTTTTAGGATCTAAACTCTGTATTTTCTTATATGTCACTTTGGCCATTGTGTAGGTCTTAGCATCTATCTGCTCCTGCCCTTGTTCAAACAACGAATTTATTTCTTCTTCGATTTTCTTCGCCTGATCCAATTTTGCCAATTGATCATCGCACATTTTAATGCGTTCCTTTGGCATACTTTCATTAGGCTTCAATCCAGAAGCTTCTATATACTTCGCCTTCGCCTCTGCAAATTTTGATTGCGTGAAAATTGAAGCACCTTCCTTCATGGCAGCATCATAATTTTTATTCAACTCCTCTTTATCTGCGAGCTCTTTTAACGCATTTTGCGCCAAAGCCAATTGATCTTTTGGATATTTTTCGTCCGGTTTGATACCCGAAGCTGTGATGAATTGCTCAATCGCTTGATCGTACTGCTTAGAGGTCATAGCCAAATCAGCAGCCGTGATCGCCGCCAAATACTCGCGTTCTTTTCGCTCGGCAGAGGCTAGTTCATTCGTTAATTTTTCAATTTTCGCAACTTCATCTTTCGGATATTGCTCATTCTTCACGCGCATAGCTGCACGATACTTCGAAAGTGCTTCGGTATACTTTTTCTCGTCACGGAAATTATCCGCCGCTTTGATGTAATTGTTGTATTGCTGATCAGTTTCATTTTGACCATAGCTCTCATTTGTCTTTGCTTTCAATAAAGCATCAATCTCAGCAATTTTCTTTTGTGGATAAAATTCTTTTGGTTTTAAAAAGGCTGCGGCTTCAAATTGTTTTAAAGCTTCTTCCAGCTTCTTCTCCTTGAAAAACGAATCCCCTTTGGTGATCGCATCGTTGTATTTGACGTCTGTATTGTCAAACGTATTGGCCGAATTATCCAACAAACCTTCAATTTTTTGCTTCATCCGTTGACTGGCAGAAACATCGAGCTTCAAGTTCGTGCTTTTACTATCAGCTGTGAACAAGGCAACAGGCTCATTTTCAAGAAAGGAAAAATCAATATCTAGTTTTACAGGGAATATTTCTAAACTCAAATCTTCCAAAGGACTTAATTTTAGGCCGTCCTTCATCCCATCTGTATTCAGGTCTTTCAAATCAAAACTCACACGTTTAGAAACAAATCCCGCTTTCGAAAAAACAATATCGTACTTGGATTGAGCAGGTGAATCAAATTTTATAATGTACTTACCATTGCTCGCCGTTACTGAAGTAGCTAGCGTCACTCCGTTTGATGTAACAGTGACTTTTACTCCTGTTTCTTTTTTACCCGTTTCATAATTGGTGATTTGTCCACCATAGTCGAATTGTACGGTTTGACCAAAGCTTAAGACGCTCAAAATGAGCAAGAAAAATGCAAGAATTATTCTCATACTAATGTGTTAACGCTATGCTGTACAATTCGATACAAAAAACGTTCAAAAAACATTCCATTTTTATTTTAATGAACAAATATCGGAAAAATGAGGTGGTTTTACACCCTATAAGAATCGAATTCTTCAGGACTAAAAGTTTAAAGTATTTTTACTGCATGCAATTTGAATTTTCTAACGTTTCTTTTTGGGAGCAAAAGTGGTTAACCAGCGATCTCGACTTCATTGTCGTTGGCGCTGGAATTGTGGGACTTAGCACTGCATTTCATTTAAAAAAAACGCATCCAAAAGCCAAAATTCTTGTTCTTGACAAAGGTGTATTACCCTTTACTGCTTCATCAAAAAATGCTGGATTTGCCTGTTTTGGATCACCCAGCGAAATAATGGACGATTTATCTAATACGCCAGAAATGGAAGTTTGGAAAACAGTAGAAATGCGCTGGAAAGGCCTTCAAGCGCTTAAAAACTGGTTAGGGGAAAAAGAAATCGACTTGCAAACGCTCGGTTCGTGGGACTTGATGGAGAATAAAACAGATACGGAGGAAATTCGGTCTAAGCTAAAAGAACTAAACCTTGCCTTGAAATCGATCACAGGAGAAGCAAATGTTTATGCGGAAGACAAAGAGGCCAGTAAAAGATTTGGATTCGAAAATTTGGATTCTGCCTTCAAGAATAAATTGGAAGGTCAACTGGATACTTCTCTCTTAATTCAAACGGCAATCAAACGTGCGCAAGATTCCGGAATTACGATTCTACGAGGAGTGGAAATGAAGTCCTATTCTTCCAATACAAACCATGTGATATTAGAGACAAACTACGGCGAATTAAAATCGAGTAATTTGGTGATTTGCACCAATGGTTTTACACCTGAAATTGATGAAAAAACTGTGGTTCGACCGGCTCGTGCCCAAGTTTTGATAACAAAGGAAATGCCTGATTTAAAAACACTTGGGACATTTCATATCGACAGTGGCTACTATTATTTCAGAAATGTTGGTTATCGCTTACTAATCGGTGGTGGAAGAAACCTTGATTTTAAAAAGGAAGAAACGACCGAACTTTTTATTACACAAGAAATTCAAAGTGCCATTGAAGAGAAATTGAAGCGAATAATCTTGCCAAAAACAACCTTTGAAATAGAACATCGCTGGGCTGGAATTATGGGAATAGGAAACAAAAAAGAACCGATAATAAAACGCGTTGATTCTCGGGTTTGCATCGGTGTTCGCATGGGCGGCATGGGCGTTGCAATTGGAACATTGGTTGGACAGAGGCTGGCGGAGATGTGTGAATAAATGTTGGATTAGCGGATTTCTAATTACGGGGTTTCAAATCTAATTTCGAAAAATATAATATTTAGCAATTCGCTAATTGCCGAACAACTTTTTGAAGATTGACGAGCTATTGATGTACTCCTAAACTAAATCCACCCCCTAAAACCAGGCACGATTTAATCATCAATCAAAAGGAACATTCAAACTATTCCAATAGTTCATTATTTTTGTCCTCAAATTAATTACACCATGAAAAAACTAACATTAAACGATCAACATATCGCCATGGGCGGAAAAATGGTTCCTTTTACTGGATTCGATATGCCGGTTCAATTCGAAGGAGTCAATGCAGAACACGAAACAGTGCGCAACACAGTAGGAGTTTTTGATGTGAGTCACATGGGTGAATTTTTAATCTCTGGGCCAACGGCTTTGGATTTAATTCAAAAAATCTCGACGAATGATGCGACCGCATTAACAGTTGGAAGAGCACAATACTCGTGCATGCCGAACGGAAAAGGTGGAATTGTGGACGATTTGATCATTTATTTGATAAAAGAAGAACAATACTTATTGGTTGTAAATGCTTCAAACATTGACAAAGATTGGGATTGGATTTCTTCACACAACTCAATGAAAGCGGAAATGAAAAATCTTTCTGATGATTATTCTCTTCTTGCTATTCAAGGTCCAAAAGCAGTTGAAGCAATGCAGTCTTTATCAAGCATAGATTTGTCGGATATCAAATATTACCACTTCGAAGTAGCTGATTTTGCTGGAATCGAACACGTTATCATTTCTGCTACAGGTTATACAGGTTCAGGTGGATTCGAAATTTATTGTAAAAACAATGAAGTTGCTCAAGTATATGCTAAGGTATTGGAAGCTGGGGCAGATTTCGGTATTAAACCAATAGGTTTGGCAGCTAGAGACACACTTCGCTTAGAAATGGGATTCTGTCTTTATGGTAATGATATCGACGAAACGACATCACCACTGGAAGCTGGATTGGGTTGGATTACAAAATTCACGAAAGACTTCGTTGATGCTGATTTCTTAGCGAAACAAAAAGAAGAAGGTGTGAAACGCAAACTAGTTGCCTTCGAAATGGTCGACAGAGGAATTCCCCGTCACGATTACGAAATTCACGATGCAGCTGGAAATAAAATTGGACACGTTACATCTGGAACAATGTCACCAAGCATGAAAATCGCAATTGGTCTAGGCTATGTTACTTTGGATCATGCTGCCATGGATTCAGATATTTATATTTCTATTCGTGACAAAGGTGTGAAAGCGAAGGTGGTAAAATTGCCGTTTTATAAGAAATAAAATATTGACTGTTATTATTGACCATTGACGTTGACCAACTCGAAGTATTATTGCCAATGGTTAAATGTCATCGTCAACAGTCTCAATAATTATTGAATAAAAAAAGCCCGACATTTCGATCGGGCTTTTTTATAATGAGATATTAGATATTTATCCTGCAACATTCATGTTATCCAAAACAGACATAACGCCTCTAACGGCTACTGCTGATTCTTCCAACAATGCTTTTTCATCTGCATTCAAATCCAATTCGATGATTTTTTCGATTCCTCCTTTTCCAAGGATTACAGGAACACCTAAGTAAATATCTTTCATTCCGTATTCACCGTCCAACCAAGCACAAACTGGGAAGATACGTTTTTGATCACGAACGATAGCTTCAACCATTTGAGCTGCTGCCGCACCTGGTGCATACCAAGCTGATGTACCTAACAATTTAACGATTTCTCCACCACCAAACTTCGTTCTTTCGATAATTTCATTCAATTTTTCTTCTGAAATCAATTCAGTAACTGGAATACCTCCAACTGTCGTATAACGAGGAAGTGGAACCATTGTATCGCCATGACCACCAATCAATACTGCTTGAATGTCTTTTGGAGAT
>ERZ1046568.3171-NODE-3171-length-10145-cov-8.184044_pt1 | contig 10145 bp, 8 predicted proteins | sample MGYA00383092_ERZ1046568 | MGnify/ENA primary metagenome ERZ1046568 (study PRJEB29581, sample SAMEA5548362) | metagenome | biome: marine; feature: coastal; material: water | depth 1 m | study: Short-term variability in the microbial, nano- and picoplankton... | reverse complement strand
ACAATAAATAAAGTAGCCGTTAAACGGGTAGAAAATATAATGGAAGCTAGTTTCTTTTGCATCGAGTATTATTTTTTGCAAAAATACTACAAAATGGCCTTTTTGTTCTCCTTATACATCTGAAATGTGATAGCATTAACACTCTTTAGTATTCATTCCATAAAACCCATCCCCTTAGCATAAAAAATTCTTGTATTTTTACAGTATGATTACAGTTGTTATTTTAGGTTTTGGTAATGTTGGATCTCATTTATTTAAAGTATTTGAGAACACCCCTGGCATTAGGGTACTACAAGTCTATACACGTAGTATATCCAAAGAAACAACTCACAGCCAGAGGTTTGTATCCAACATACTTGACATTACACCCTTGGCAGATGTATATATCGCCGCAGTACCTGATGATGCGATACATCACATCACATCACAACTTGATTTTACAAATAAATTGGTAGCACATACCTCTGGAGGGGCGGCTTTGGAAGATTGTAGCAACAATAATAGAAAAGGAGTGTTTTACCCCTTGCAAACATTTTCAAAAAACAAAGCGGTTGATTTTAAAAACATCCCTATTTGTGTGGAGGCAGAAAATAAGGAGGATCTTTCTTTATTAACAAATTTAGGAGCATTAATCTCACAAAAGGTATGCACTATCACATCTTCTGAGCGTTCAAAATTACATGTTGCCGCTGTATTTGTAAATAATTTTGTAAATGAGTTATATCATATTTCAGAGGATATTTTAACAAAACAAAAATTAGATTTTAATCTCCTAGCACCTTTAATTAAAGAAACGGCTAATAAAATAGAATACCTTACTCCTGCCCTAGCCCAAACTGGACCGGCCAAAAGAGGAGATAAAAAAACGATTCAAACACATCAACAGCTTCTTACAACACAACAAAAAGAAGTGTATCAACTACTTACAAGTAGTATTCAAAAAAGAAATATATCACAAGATGAGTAAAAGCTATAAAGAATATTTGCATCAAATTACCACCTTCGTTTTTGACGTAGATGGCGTGCTAACAGACGGTAGAATTACAATAACCACAGATGGGGAGATGCACAGAAGTATGCATACCAAAGACGGCTTTGCCCTAAAAGAGGCATTGCTGCAAGGCTTTAATATGTGTATCATATCTGGCGGCACCAATGAAGGAGTTCGTAAACGCCTTGGTGGATTAGGTATAAGTGATATACATCTGGGTACACATAACAAAACAGAAACACTTGAAAAGTACCTTCAACAAAATAACATCACACCCCAGCAAGTACTGTATATGGGTGATGATCTCCCAGATTACAAGGTAATGCAGCAAGTTGTTATGCCATGCTGCCCCCAGGATGCGGTTCCAGAAATCAAAGGGCTAAGCAAGTATGTCTCTCACCTAAAAGGAGGTGAAGGCTGCGTGCGTGATGTAATTGAGCAAGTACTAAAAGTGCAAGGAAAATGGAATTATAGCACAACCATAAGTGCAAAGTATGACTAATACTTAGCCAATTATTACCTTAAGCCAAAGTAAAAATTATATACAAATTAGTACATTTACACTTTATAAAGCATCTTATGTCTACAGCAAAAAAACAATACAAAAGAATCACTACCAAAACTTTGGTAGATATGAAAAATCGAGGAGAAAAAATCTCTATGCTCACAGCCTATGACTATACCATGGCAAAAATTGTTGATGGAGCTGGCATAGATGTTATATTAGTTGGTGACTCTGCCTCTAATGTTATGGCTGGTCATGAAACGACCCTTCCTATCACCTTAGATCAAATGATTTATCATGCAACTTCAGTGATACGCGCTGTAGACCGCAGTTTGGTGGTGGTAGACATACCATTTGGAAGCTACCAAAGTGACCCAAAAGAAGCATTGCGCTCTGCCATTAGAATTATGAAAGAAAGTGGAGGCCACGCTGTTAAAGTAGAGGGCGGTAAAGAAATTAAAGAATCTGTGAAACGAATATTAAATGCTGGAATCCCAGTGATGGGACACCTAGGACTTACACCACAGTCTATTTATAAGTTTGGAACCTATACGGTTAGGGCCAAAGAAGATGCCGAGGCAGAAGCGTTAAAACAAGACGCTTTACTTCTAGAAAAAGCGGGGTGTTTTGCTATAGTTCTAGAAAAAGTTCCTGCCAAGCTTGCTCAAGAAGTTGCACAAAGCCTTACCATACCTGTAATTGGTATTGGAGCAGGTAATGCCATAGATGGTCAGGTACTGGTAACACATGACATGCTAGGGATGACACATGAGTTTAACCCAAGATTTCTAAGAAGATACCTAGATATGTACCAAGGAATGACTACTGCTTTTAAAAATTACAGTGCGGATGTAAAAAGCGGCGATTTCCCTAACGATACAGAACAGTACTAATACCTTTTGTATTTCGGAAAAACAACATACTCATACCAAAACAAAGAAAAAAACGACACATAGCACCCCTGAGAACCTTCAAGTGTTGTTTGAAGATAATCATGTTATTGTTGTAAACAAGCGCCCTGGAGACATTGTACAGGGAGATAAAACAAAAGACACGCCCCTTTCTGAGATTACCAAAGCCTATCTTGCCAAAAAATACAATAAACCTGGTGCGGTGTTTCTTGGCGTTGTCCACAGACTTGATAGACCTACAAGCGGTGTGATTGTCTTTGCCAGGACATCAAAGGCATTACCTAGGCTAAACAAATCTTTTGCAGAGCGAGAAACAAAAAAAACATATTGGGCGGTAGTAAAAAATCTACCTCCTAAAGATAGTGACACCCTTACCCACTATTTAAGAAGAAATCCAAAGCAAAATAAAAGCTACGCGAACACCAAAGAAGTTCCAGAAAGCAAAAAAGCCATACTCCATTATCACATCTTAAAGAAAATGCAACGTTATGTTGCTTTAGAAATACGTCTAGAAACTGGAAGACACCATCAAATTAGAGCACAACTGGCAAGCATTAATTGTCCAATAAAAGGGGACTTAAAATACGGTTTTGACAGATCCAACAAAGATGGTAGTATCCACTTACATGCTAGAAAACTCTCTTTCATACACCCTGTGAAAAAGCAGGAAATAACAATTACAGCACCCTTACCACAAGATATTTTGTGGGAAAACTGCATTACCAAGTAACGCAAACAAATACTTTATATAAAATAACATAAGTAATTGAAAAATAATATTTTATGTTATATTTTTAGACAAGGCTAAAATCTGTAAAACTGACTTACCTCTTACAAATACATTAGATAATGTAACAATTTTAATTATGTGTTACACCGCAAAAGTATAAGCGTATTAATAAAAAAAAGGGAAGCCGGTCAGCTCCCCTTTTTTTTATCATTGTTTTTTATAAAATTACTATTGCTTTACATTTTCTAGCTTCACTTCCTCCCCTTGATTATCTAAAAGCAATACCTCATCAAATCCCATGTCTCTAAATTGTGTGTATTGACTTTGTGCATCACCTACAATTAGATAAGCCATTTTTGAAGTGTCAAGATATTTATTAGCAAGAGCCTTGTGAGTATCTAAGGTCATGTTTCTAACCGTTGCCTCTTCTGTGGCAATATAATCTTGGTCAAGACCGTAAATACTCATCTCTTGCAACATTCCTAATAATGCAAATTGTGTTTCAAAACGACGTGCGTTAGACTTAATTAAAGCATTCTTGGTAAAATCTAGATCTTCTTGAGAGATTCCTTGCTTGTATTTGTTTATCTCATCCCTAAAAATAGTCACAGACTCTCCTGTGGTATTTGTTCTTACACTAGAAGAGGCTCTAAAGGTTCCTGGAATCTTACTACCCCTGAAACCTGTTCGGGCTCCATAGGTGTATCCTTTTTCTTCTCTTAGAATTCTATTCACAACACCATTAAAAGCACCACCAAGGGCGTAGTTCATCACTTCTGCCGAATAGAAATCTGTATCGCTTCTAGCTAAAGATATATTACCAATCTGAATTACAGATTGCTTTGATCCTGGAATATCTACAAAATACACAGAAGACTTATCTCTAGTATTTGCAATTGGGTAACTAGGTATGATAACCTCTTTACTTGCCCAGTTTTTTTCTAAATTACGTAATCCAGCCATAGCTTTGTCTTTGTCTATCTGTCCAACAATATGGAATTTAGAGATAGATGGAGAGAAATTCTTGTCATAAAAGGCCTGTACATCCTCCATACCAATTGCTGCAATAGAGGCAACCGTACCGGAGCTTGGGTAAGCAAAAATATGATCTTCGCCATACAGAAGCTTATTAAATACACGTGATGCCACTGCGTTTGGATTTGCAGAAGATCTCTTAACTCTGTTTATAGCAGCAGTTTTGATGCGCCCAAACTCTTCTATATCCCAGCGTGGCTGTGTTAATATTTCTTCTACTAAAGCCAGTGTAGCCTCGTAGTTACGCACCAAGGTGTTTACCTGTATCACTATAGACTCACGCGTGGTGTACATACTAACGTTGGCACCCAACAACTCAATTTCTTCTTGTAGTTCTTGAGGAGTTTTGGTTGCAGTACCCTCCATCATGATATCTGTAATTAAACTTGCAACACCATTTTTATCCATAGCATCTAAAAGGTGCCCACCATCCATAACCAAACTAAAATTCACCGTTGGAATTTCATTTTGCTCAATACCATACACCATCATACCATTTGAAAGTTCTTGTTTCCAACTCTCTGGCACACTAAGTGCTGGAGAATCTCCTTGGGCTGGCTCTACAGAGCGGTCAAAAACAGAAGGTGTTTTTGCAACAGGATCTGTAATTTGCTCTGAAGTTTGTTTTTGAATATTTTCAACTATTTTTTCTTCTACAACCTCTGCTTTTGTTGAGTTATCTGCAATTAAATCCAACTTCCCCTTTGGCACAAAACTGGTCATTACAAAAGGCATATCTTTTATGTAAGTATTGTAAACGCGCATCACATCTTCTTTGGTGACTTTTTGAATGTTTTCTATATCTGTTTCAATAAAACTTGGGCTTCCTGCAAACACATTATAGCTCGCCAGTTGGAAAGCCTTTCCCTGCACGCTGCTTATGCCATTGTAAAAACCAGTCTCTAGACCTGCTTTTACACGTGCAATATCTCTATCTGTTACACCATCTTTTTCAAACAAATCAAAAGCCTGATTAACTCCAGCTTCAACATCTTTTAAACTCTTACCATCATTTGCTGTTATAGAAACCCTAAAGACACCAGCCAACTCTGCTGAGCGGTTAAAAGAATAATAACTTGATGATAGTCCTTTCTCTTTCTCTAGCACCTTATATAGAGGAGCGTTTTTACCACTAGAAATTAATTCGGCAAGAACATCTAAGGCGTAGGCATCATCTGTATACTGCTCAAGGGTAGGCCAAACCATGTTTAACTGGGCTGTGGTAGCAAAATTATCTTCATGGTACAATCTTTTTGATTGCTCTAAAGTGGTACGCATTGGTTTTAATTTTGGAACCTCCTGCCCTCTTTTAACTTCCCCAAAATACTTTTCAATCATAGCTTTAGCCTGGTCTGTCTCAAAATCACCAACCAACACCAAAGTAGCATTGTTAGGGCCGTAGAATTTTTCGTAAAACTCACGAACATCAGCTACAGTAGCGCTCTGCAGGTCTACCAACTCACCAATAACTTGCCAGTTGTATGGATGCCCTTCTGGATATATGGCTTTGTCTATAACCCATCCAGTGTGTCCGTAAGGATTATTATCAACACGTTGACGCTTCTCGTTTTGAACCACTTCTTGTTGATTTTCAAAGGCAGATTCGGTAACTGTATTTATAAACCAACCCATACGATCACTCTCAAGCCACATCATCATTTCCATGGCATTGTTTGGAACCGTTTCATAGTATATGGTACCATCTTTCCAGGTACCTCCGTTTAAGGTTCCACCAGCATCTTGAATTTTCTTAAAAAATTGATCTTGTGGTACGTTTTCTGATTCCTGAAATAACATATGCTCGAACAGGTGAGCAAAACCTGTACGTCCTGTCTTTTCTCGGTTAGAACCCACGCCGTACTGAACCGCTAGAGACACTATCGGATCACTTTTATCTTGGTGTAGAATAACATCTAAACCATTTTCTAATTCGTATTTTTCAAAGGCAACAGATAGCTTAGCGCTATCACTTGACATCGCACCATCTTTACAAGAGGTTGTGAAAACAAATGCTGCGAGTAATGCTAGTATTGATGCATTAAAGGTTATTTTTTTCATTCTTTTATTTTTTTTTTAAATGGAGTATAAATGTAGTTTTTACAACCCTTTGAGATTCATAAATTAATGTTAAATGATTTATTTAGCATAAATACGCAAAAACAATCCCTTAAAAATTGTTCTAAAAAAATAGATGATGCAGTACGCATCACCTATTTTGATTGTATATGGTTTTAAAATAATATTACACTAGATCAAATCTATCAAGATTCATCACCTTAGTCCAGGCAGCTACAAAATCTGTTACAAATTTATCTTTACCATCATCTGCTCCATAGACCTCAGCAATTGCTCTAAGTTCTGTGTTGGATCCAAAAATCAAATCAGCTCTTGTTCCAGTAAACTTTACTGCTCCAGATCTTCTATCTGCACCTTCAAACAAGGTGTCATCACTTGAGGTTGCCTTCCAAGAAAGGCTAAAGTCTAGTAAGTTGGTGAAAAAATCTGTGGTAAGTGCACCTGGCCTGTCTGTAAAGACTCCATGTTTAGACCCATCAAAATTAGTATCTAATACACGTAATCCTCCAACTAGTACAGTCATTTCTGGTATTGTGAGTGTTAAAAGGTTTGCACGATCTATTAATAACTCCTCTGGAGCCATTGTAAGGTTGCCTTTTACATAGTTTCTAAAACCGTCTGCTCTTGGAGCTAAATATCCAAAAGATTCAAGATCTGTTTGCTCTTGAGAAGCATCTGCTCTTCCGCTTGTAAAAGGAACAGAAATAGCATGTCCTGCTTTAGTAGCAGCCTCCTCTACAGCAACACAACCACCCAAAACAATAAGATCTGCAATAGAAACACTTCCGTTAAAATTGGCTTTAATTGTCTGATAGCTACCCAAAACAGAGGCTAATTGTTTGGGAGAATTCACTTCCCAATTTTTTTGAGGCTCTAAACGAATTCGAGCTCCATTAGCACCTCCTCTCATATCTGATCCTCTAAAGGTTGAGGCAGAAGCCCAAGCCGTAGAAGCTAATTGAGATATAGTAAGGTCTGAAGATAAAATCAAGTTTTTTAAAGTGGTAACATCTGTTTGAGAAAGTGACGTTCCTACAGGAATTGGATCTTGCCAAATCAATTCTTCTTTTGGAACCTCTGGTCCTAGGTAGCGGTGTATAGGTCCCATATCACGGTGAGTAAGTTTGTACCAAGCTCTTGCAAATGCATCTTCAAAAGCTTTATGGTCTTTATGAAAACGCTTAGATATTGCTAAGTAAGCTGGATCCATTTTTAGAGCCATATCTGCAGTGGTCATCATAAGAGCCTGTGTTGCGTTAGCATCACCTGCTTTAGGAGCCATTTTTGCATTAGAAGCTGCGGTAGGGGTCCACTGGTGTGCTCCTGCTGGACTCTTTGTAAGCTCCCAATCATAGTTTAATAAGACATCAAAATAATCATGATCCCAAACCGTTGGGTTTGGTGTCCAAGCTCCTTCTATACCACTTGTAATAGTATCATCTAAAACTCCTGTTCCAAAAGAGTTTTTCCAACCTGTACTCATTTGCTCTATAGGAGCTCCTGCAGGCTCTACTCCAACATATTTGTCTGGATCTGCGGCACCATGCGCTTTACCAAAGGTATGTCCTCCAGCAACAAGTGCTACGGTTTCTTCATCATTCATTGCCATACGACCAAATGTTTCTCGAACATCTGCACCAGAGGCAACTGGATCTGGATTTCCGTTAGGACCTTCTGGGTTTACATAGATAAGCCCCATATGCACCGCTCCAAGATACCCTTCAAGCTCACCCGTGTCATACCTATCTTCATTGCCTAACCACTCTTTTTCTGAACCCCAGTATATGTCTTGTTCTGGCTCCCACACATCTTCTCTTCCCGCTGCAAAACCGAAAGTTTTAAAGCCCATAGACTCTAGTGCACAATTACCAGCCAAAATCATTAAATCTGCCCAAGATATTTTATTCCCATATTTCTTTTTAACAGGCCACAACAACAAACGAGCTTTATCAAGGTTACCGTTATCTGGCCAACTATTTAAAGGTGCAAAACGTTGTGCGCCTGACCCTGCTCCTCCACGACCATCACCAACTCGGTAAGTTCCTGCACTGTGCCAAGCCATACGAATCATAAATGGACCATAGTGTCCATAATCTGCAGGCCACCAGTCTTGAGAATCTGTCATGGCATCAATTACATCTTGCTTTAAACTAGCAAAATCTATGGAGTTAAACGCATCTGCATAATTAAAATCTGTACCCATAGGGTTAGATTTTACCCCGTTTTGACGTAAAATATTTAATTTCAGCTCATTAGGCCACCAGTCTCTGTTTCCTGTACCGTTACCTGCTGCATTTTTTTGTGTTCCTCCCATAAATGGGCATTGGCTAATATCGCCATCTTTATGATTATCCATTGGTGTGTGTTTTTGTATAATTGGTGATGTACTCAAAGTTACTGATAATGCAGCGTAACTGTATGTGTTTATTATATAATAAAGTAACGATGGTATCAATAAAATCTATAGCATGGGCACCAACAAACTACATGCTAACTATCAGTAAGTTAACTCAACACGTGCCAGACTATCTAAAGGTAAACCCCAACAATTATATTTTTATAATAAACAAAAGACATTAGCTATCTTTGGATAGAATACAAAACCTACTGCCATGCTAAAAAAAAACCTTGCTGATTTTGATATTATATTAGCCTCTGGATCGCCAAGAAGACATCATTTTTTCAAAGAATTAGCTATAGATTTCAAAATAGATGTTCGAGAAATCAAAGAGGTATTTCCGCCGCACCTAAAAGCACAAGAAATCACAAATTACTTAGCGCAATTAAAAGCTAGTGCCTTTAAAAATATTAAGGAGAGTCAAATTGTAATTACCAGCGACACCATTGTATGGAAAGACAATCGCGCTATTGGTAAACCAAAGGATAAGCAAGATGCAGTGAGAATGCTCCAAGATTTAAGTGGTGATACTCATAGGGTATTTACCTCTGTATGTTTTTCTACAAAAAACAGCCAAAAAACTGTTTATGATTGTACAAAGGTGCAGTTTAAAGAACTTACAATTGATGAAATAGAATATTACCTAGAAACATGTAAACCTTACGATAAAGCCGGTAGCTACGGCATACAAGATTGGCTTGGTTATGTTGGTATTGAGAAAATTGAAGGATGCTTTTTTAATGTTATGGGGCTTCCCACAAGATTAGTGTACAACACTCTGTTAGAGATAGCAACCACAAAATAGTTTTGTTTTAAAAAAATCAGTAAGCCAACTTTTTATTGCGAGGTCTTTGTATCAAAAGCAAAACCTTCTACCATGTGGAAAAAACCGTTTTTATGATAAAAATCTGTTTCTTTTATAACCGCTTCGTTTCCATTACTATCTGATATGATTAAGGCACCTTCTTTTTTAATTACCGCTAGTTTTTCACCCTCAAGTGTTATAAAATACGCACTTCCACCAGAGGTAGAAATTGCCTTTTCTATCGCGTTTTTATCTACCCTACCAGGGATGGTGTGAAATTTTACTAATTGTGCCATTTTTTGAGCATCTGCCAAGAGCCTCTTACGAGCATCTTCTTCTAGTTCCTTAAAAGAGATGTCGTTGGCAACAAAAACAGTCACCATTTCTTCACTCGATAGTTGGTTGCTGAGAGATTCGTCTTCTAAAACAGTAGACATAATAGAGAAATAAGTGCTTTGTGCTAAATTTTCTTGCAGTGTTTTATCTGAAGTAAAAGCGATTCCTTGCCAATCTTTAGTAATAGTAGTGGTGCTTATACTTTTATATTTTTGAGCATTTGCAACTGTAAACAAAGCTATAAATGCAACGCAAAGAATGTGTTTAAAATTCATGATTTAATTTTTTTTTAAAGATACATAATACTAACTATGTACCATAACGCGTAATATATTAGAATATTAAATATAAGGTATTA
>ERZ1046568.3169-NODE-3169-length-10147-cov-4.679548_pt1 | contig 10147 bp, 3 predicted proteins | sample MGYA00383092_ERZ1046568 | MGnify/ENA primary metagenome ERZ1046568 (study PRJEB29581, sample SAMEA5548362) | metagenome | biome: marine; feature: coastal; material: water | depth 1 m | study: Short-term variability in the microbial, nano- and picoplankton... | reverse complement strand
ATATTAACCTCAAATGGACTAATGAACCAAACCCCTTGATCTCCACCTACTTGATCTCGAATAAAGCTGCTGATATTTCTATTACTTTGCCCATCTTGCTGTCTAAACATTTGTAGATTTTGATATGAAACATAGCGTATAGTTTCGTCTTGCTGGTTTACGGCACAAAATGAGCCATCGCCTCCAAAGATTCTGCTAAATGTTTGATTCTCTTCAAAAGATAATCGTGTCCCATTATCCTGAGTTCCACCAATAATGCTATTGCCTGTAGGATAATATGAACCAGTGTAAAACTGAGTGATATTCAGTCCATTATTTAGGGAGGTAGAGATAGACATGAAGTTTTTATTGTATCTATGAACTCCTCCATCATTTCCGATCAGAAATTTTGTATTGTCATACCAAGTGACTTCGTGATAATCAGCATGTGGATGTGACATCGAGGTCCATGATTGACCTCCGTTTGATGTGTACCTTGGTTCTGTCGTACATAGGGTAATTACAAAGTTTGTATCCTGCGGAGCAACAGATAGCTTAAAGCAATACCAGGAAAAGCGATAGTCCCCATCTGAGAATGCTTTTTCTTCCCAAGTCTTCCCTCCATCTGAGCTTTTGTATATGCCCTGCAAGGCATTGTTTGCTGATGTAGCGAGTTGTGCATACATTACGCTTGGGAATGAGTCTGCGTAGTCAAAACTTATTCTTCCAAAACCATTTGACGGCCACTGTCCTCCGTTTAATCTGGTAGTAATCAGGTCATTTTCATTGATTCTAACTAGGCCATAACCGTGTACAGACACTACTAGAGTACTGTCTTTAAACGCTGCTATCTCGTGTACTCGCGAACCATCATTAAAGATTTGTTCAAACGTGTTACCTGCATCTTCGCTTCTCCACACACCGGCAGAATGCGTTGCTACATAAATAGTACTATCTAACGCAAGAGAGTGCTGAACATCCCAAATTCCACGAAGAGAAGCAACATCGGTATGTTCCAAATATTCGAAGGATTTAGCTCCATCATTTGATCGAAATAGACCTAGACCTCCGAGGTCCGCAGAGTTACCTAACGGCTCTCCTGTTCCATAATAGAAAAGGTCTTTGTCAAACGGACTTTGTGTTATACTGGTCGCAGACAATGTAGGAGCATATTCATCTAAGATATTCCAAGATTCACCGTCATCTTCGCTTACCCAGATACCACCAGAGACTCCTGCACAAATGAGACGTTTAGGATTTGAGTGGTCTATCACTATACTTCGTGTTCTCCCACCTACATTGAAAGGTCCGACCCCCTTTAGATTTTCAAGATTTTCAAATCCATTCTTATGAAATACTCTTTTCTCTTTATCAGCCTTCATCCACTTAGATACTAGTCCAGAAGGTATATTCCCATTCTTATCTCCTTTTAGTTCTAAGTAGTGATCGAACCAGCCTGGATGATCTTCAACTTGAGGTTCCTGTATCGTTGAATTTTGGGTTAACAGTGTAAGCCCTCCGAGTAGTAAGGCAGATAGAGCTAGTGTGAAGGCTATTTTTTTCATTTGTTAATTTAAATAACTCAAAGCATAAATTAAATATCACTCTACGAAGTTTGTCTTGTAGAACAATAGTAAAGTATGATACCTCGAGATTGCAAAAGTCTTCAAAAACTGCACTTGCGTATAGCAAAGCAAGTCAATGTTTTGTCGTTTTCTTGGCTCAGGAAGTTCCACCCTTCTGAATAAACAGAGAAAGGTAGCTATAAGTTGTCCCTAATAAATATCTTAAGTCTTACTGATCCGTAATAATGATTTTCTTTACAGAGTAGATTCCTTCATTTTTTACTCTTAAGAAATAAATCCCAGGAGTCAGGTCTTCAACTGAAATTTGATTTTCAGATGAAGTAGATATTGTATTACCTGAATAATCAAACAGTTCGTGGGAATCAAAATCTCCTTTAATATGTAGTTTCTTATTGACAGGATTTGGATAGACACTGACATTTTTTAAATGTGGTTGTATTTCTTCAGTAGAAGTAACAGGATTTTCAAGTAAATCAGCTGTCCAAATACCTCTTCCGTGAGTAAAGATAAAGAGTTTTCGATCTGAATCTCTAAGTTTAACCTGATGAACAGGTACGTTTGGGATTCCTTCTTCCTTGATCCAAGATGCTCCTCCATTTAATGAGGAGTATAATCCAAAATCAGTACCGATGATGATATGATCGTTTATTTGAGGATCTAGTTCTATCCAGTTGACGGGTAAACTTTCAGGAAGCCCTTGGCCAAGTGGATCATAGATAGGGTTCTCTGTATCTGCATTTCTGACCCTCCAAACTCTACTTCTATTGTTAATATTAGTCATCCCAATGTAGATTGTCCCTTTATCATTCGGGTCTACTTCAATACAGCCAATAGTGCTACCTAAAAACTCTGTAGGAGGTAAAACTACTCCAGGCTCCCACAGTCTTACTTCATCTCCTGCTTCAGATGTGACGGCATTATCTACCCGGTATAGACTAGAGCCTGTACCACCTATATAGGCTGTCGGCTCCATTTCATTACTCAACCCAATACTGTATCCTTCTCCAAATGTGTTTTCAGTAAGGTTTGTCCAAGTAAAACCACCGTCTAGAGATCTAAACGCTCTAGAACGTGTAGGAATATAAATCTGGTTTCCATCAAGTAAGTTTATTTCGAATGGACTTATGAACCACACGCCGGCATCTCCGCCAACCTGAGCTCTCACATTATTACTAATTCTTCTATTGTTTTGACCAACTTCCTGTCTTGTGATATTTAAATATTGTGAAGATACATAACGCACATTATCATCTTGCTGGTCAACAGCACAAAATGAACCATCTCCACCATTGATACGTGGGAAAAATGGATTTGATTCAAAACTTAAATGTGTACCATTATCTTGTGTTCCGCCTATAAAACTTAGGCCATCAGGATAATAACTTCCAGCATAATACTGTGTTATGTTTAGACCTCTATTTAGATCTACAAAGCTGGACATAGACTGTTTGTTCATGCGGTATACTCCTCCGTCATTCCCTATCAGAAACTGATTGTCATCTTCCCAGGTGATTTCGTGATAATCAGAGTGGGAGTTTGCCATCTCTAACCAGGTTTGTCCTCCATTATTTGAATATGTTGGAGTAACAGCTGTGCTAATTACAAAGTTGGAATCGGTAGGCGAAACGGATAGCTTAAAATCATACCACGCCTGATTATACCTTGCACCTGAATACGTCAATTCCGTCCATGTTTTACCTCGATCACTGGATTTGTAAACTCCAAGAAGATTTATTCTATCACTCGTGGCTACTTGAGCGTATAGGACATCTCTAAAATCGCGACAGTAATGAAAGCTAATTCTCCCAGAACCACTTTTTGGCCAATCTCCACCGTTTAGAGCAGTCGTTTCAAGGGTGTTTTCGTTAAGAGTAAAAATACCAACTCCTCGTCGTGAAAACATTAGGGTAGTGTCGTCATAAGTAATGATTTCGTGGATGGCTTGAGAGCTGCTATATATCCTATTAAACGAGTCTCCACCATCAGTACTCCTCCATATTCCTCCATTATTTGTGCCTACATAAATGGTGCTGTCAAATACTTTGGAGTGTTCTACATCCCAAGTCCCGCTAAATGCATCTGTCATAGTATGCTCTAAATGTTGAAATGACTTAGCCCCATCAGTCGATCTAAACAGGCCAATCCCTCCAAGAGTTGCTGAGTTCCCAGCGGCCTCTCCAGTGGTATAGTAAAATCTATCTTTATCAAAAGGGCTCTGTATAATTGATGTAGATGATAGTGTTGGTCCAAAATCATCTATGTTAGACCAAGAATTCCCTCTATCTAACGATTCCCAAATACCTCCGCTTACACCAGCACAAAGATACCGTTGTGGATTCGAATGGTCTATAATAATAGACCTTGTTCGTCCTCCTACATTCGTGGGGCCAATTTCTTCGATATTTTCAAAGCTGGATTCTGTCTTTTTTTGAAGTACTCTTAAGTATTGATCTTCTTTCACCCACTTGGCAAGCGTACCTTTCGGTATTTCTCCAGTTTGATTTCCTTTTAACTCTAACCAATGTTTGAACCACCCTGGAGCTTGATCAAGATAAGTTTTGTCTTCTTCAGACTGTAGGAGATAAAAAAAAGTGAATATACTAAATAGTGCAAGTGCACCAATGACTTTAAGCGTTTTATTCATACTGACTATTTTTTTCTACTTAACCCTAGGCTTTTAAGCATCCATTTAGGTAGAGGTTTAAGCGGATCTCGTTTTCTTAAGTCAAGATACCATCCGATTTTTTTTACGATTGGAATTTTATGTGTTTCTACAAACTCAATAAGTGCCCCATCGGGATCTTCTATATAGGAAAAGTGACCTGCTGCTTCACCCATATCAAAAGAATTTGCACTGTCCACAGTAAATGGACTACCATAGGCCTCACATTCAGCTTTTAGTGCATCCATTCCTACCACGTCAAAACAAAGGTGAATGAAACCCAAGTCTCCCCAGTATCTATCCTGGTAAATATTCTGTCCTTTTTTGTCAAGGTTTTGAACTAGCTCTATTTGTGTATCCCCAAGCAGTGGGCTAAACCCTCCTTTCCTAGCTTTACTATGACTTAGTATAGCCCTTTTGAAATTACTTTTTCCGCTAGGCAATTGATCTAGGTCTGAAAATTTTCCTTCACCTTCCCATAGTACGGTATCGTATCCAAGAATAGATTTATAAAAGTCTTTAGACTTTTCTATATCTGAAACCCCAATTATTGCCCCATATACTCCGCCGGTATCATCTTTTCTATTGCTAAACCAGTTATCTGATTCTATAATTTGGAATAAATTACCATAGGGATCTTTCACAAAAAAGTGCTGTAAACCATTCGGTGTTTTTTCAATATTCTTTGATACAAGGTAGGTCTTATCAAAATTGGCAAATGCGTCTTGAACATTTGGCGTTTTAACTTTGCAGATATTGATACCTAGATCTCCGATTTTCATTTCAAACGAAGAGGCTTCAGGTGTTCTGCTCGTATATTGCCATATTTCAAATCCACCACCACCTTGCATATTCAAGGCGAGGATTGCGTGTCTGTCGTGTGGCTTACCTCCTGTGTAGGGTAGCATGAGTTCTGCAGTAGCTGCCTCTTCAAATACTGGCACATCCATACTGAAGTTTTTTCTATACCAATCCCAGGCCTCGTGTACGTTGGGAATTCCTATTCCCATCTGTTGTATTCCGCTGATTTCCTTTTTCAAAGCACGGCGAAGATAGAAGAATGATTATCGTTTAACAATACAAAAAGCCTCCTTCATAAAACGGATTAGCTTAGAAGTGTTTAATTGCTTGATAATTAGTAGATAATCCTATTTCGGATCATTTCTTAGGTAACTGAAAGAAGTCCTTCAATCGACCAGGATTTTCCACGATACCTCTTTCTGAGATTACAGTAAAATGAATGTTTTTTTCTCTAGATTTTATTGCGAAATTGTCCAGGATTTCAATAATGTCATGATCCAAGTAAGTAGTTTTTCTGATATCTAGTTCTAAATGAGCATTTTCGGGTATGTTATTTAACTCTTTGAGAATCGCCCCTTTATTGAAAAAAGTTACTTCCTCCGCTAACCTCATTTTGATATGATTTTTTCCCTCCGCTTCTGTTCTGTGAAGGAAATGAGAGTTTTGATAGCTTTTGAGTAAAATAATGACAATACCAACTGCTAAACCTAAGCTTATACCATAAAGTAAGTCTATAAAAACAATGCCTATTATGGTGACAATAAACGGAATGAACTGATGCCAACCCAATCGATACATTTCTAAAAAGAGTTTAGGCTTTGCCAGCTTATATCCTACTATCAATAGAATTGCGGCTAGTACAGAATATGGAATAAGATTTAATAGGTTTGGAATAAGTAGTACAGAAACAAGAAGAAACAATCCGTGTAAAATAGCTGATAGTTTAGTCTTCCCTCCTGACTGAATATTCGCGGAGCTTCTTACAATTACTTGAGTAATGGGTAACCCACCTACCAATCCTGAAACAATATTTCCAGTACCTTGAGCGAGAAGTTCTTTATTGGTTGGAGTGATATTCTTGTCTGGATCTAGCTTGTCAGTTGCTTCTACACAAAGTAATGTTTCTAAACTAGCAACTAAAGCAATTGTAAACCCTATCACCCATACTTCACCATTTAAAACAGCTTTGAAATCAGGAAAAGTAAACTGTCCTAGAAAAGAAGAAAAGTCTTTAGGGACTGGTACTTGGACCAAGTGCGATGATGCTATTCCTAAAACGCTATGGTCCTTTGTAAGTTGATAGAATAGAATACCCAATATAACAGCGACTATAGGCCCTTGAATGATAGTGAAGATTTTATTTGTTTTTGCTAAAACGGTATCCCAAAATAAAATAAGAGCTAATGATACTATGCCAATAAGAGCAGAACCAGGTAAGATTGAGTTTATAGCGAGTATTATTTCACTAAATGGGTTTTCGCCATCAATTTGAAGAAATGCAAAATCACCTTCTGGGTCTGCATCATAGCCCACAAAATGAGGTATCTGTTTTAGAATGATTATTATTCCTATACCTGATAGCATTCCTTTTATAACAGATGATGGGAAGTAATACCCAATTACCCCAGCTTTGAGAAGTCCTAAGATGATTTGAAGGAATCCACCAATTACTACAGCTACAAGAAAAACTTCATATGAGCCTAGACTATCTATTGCTGTAAGTACTATGGCAGCTAATCCTGCTGCTGGGCCACTGACCCCGATTTTTGAACCACTCAAGGCACCTACTAGAATTCCACCTATGATTCCTGCAATCAAGCCAGAAAAGGCTGGTGCTCCACTAGCTAGTGCTATACCAAGGCATAGAGGTAGTGCAACGAAAAATACGACTACACTAGCAGGAATATCGTTTTTAAAACTTGAAAAAAATCCGTTCTTCACTTTGTTAATTAGTTAGACAAATATACTATAGATGTTAGTATATTATTCGTGATGAACATCTTAGAAAAATCTGTCAGGAAATTGAATTTTGTGTAGGTAGAAATTGGAAAGTTGTTTTCTAGTTTTTAGTAGGCTTTACTTTCTTTTTTCTCAATCTAAACTTGTCAAACTGATACCGGTAAAAAAGGCCTACTCCAGTTGTATTTACATTGGTTAAGTTACCTAGAGTTGGATCAGTTGCCTGCTTCTGAAAACCTCTAACTTTTAGACTTCCGTCTACATTCATATCATATTGCAGACTCAAGTCATAAGGGCGAAATCCAGTTTGTGATGCAGCATCTATTGCGGACTCAAAGGTTAAACGATCGTTTAACCATTTCCTTCTAAGTGATAGAATCAATTCGGTATTATTCTCAGTCGTGTTTTGATCGAGCAATCCGGACTGTTGATAGTCAATACCTACTTGCCATCGTGTATCCAATTGACTCAGCCAATTATTAAGTTGACTACTTGCGAAATCACTTAGACTATTTATGCCTGCTAAAGCAGCACCTTGATTCAATCCAGCGGATGAAGTGCCTGTTGCAAATGTTGGAGCGACAAATGATCCAAGAACTAATAAAGCAAAAACTTGTCTATTAAGTTCTTCCTCGTCTAATTTGACTCGCTCTATAGCAGCAGTCAGATTACTAGAAGCTGATCCGGATAAACTAGTCTGATTTGGGAACTTCAGATCAAAAGCAACCTCTGGTTCAAATAGTAACCCCTCCAATTGAAGGTAACAGTCAACAGGTATGTTGTCCTGATATTGGTCCAAATCAGATTCTGAGGCTAAACCTCTCATCAGTGGAGCTGGTGCTGAGTATTCTCTTTTTATAGCTTCTAAATCAATTTTTGCATTATACGGATCCCCATCCCAGAAAAGTGTTCCACCAGGCTCTATGGTGAAGTATTTATTCATTAGGTTTAACGCGGTGAAAAGATAACTTCCTCGGTCTACTGTAAGCCCGCCGTACATTGAAAAGTCACCAAAGGTGTTTATTTCCATCCTAAGATTGCCATGACCCGCAGCATCTATCTTGTCCCCTAATAACTCATCAAAAATTAGGCTAATCTCAGCATCATTTGTGATTTCAAAATTGAAATCCATTTTCACGCCTGAAATACTATTTATCATAGCTTCTTTTATGGACGTATCTTCTTTGAAATTCACAAATTCCACATAAGAAAGCTTGCTACTTGTTTCAGCATTATCTAGGGGAATCGAGATTTTTGTTCCTCTTCTACTTTTAGCATAAATTCTCAGAAGTATATCATCTAATGGACCCGTTACGGTCATATTACCATCTACGAATGCGGTGCCAAAAAACAGCTCATTATCTTCTCTTGAGGTATTCATGATTTCAAAATTGTTCAATTCTGAAATTGCAATGTCAAATTCAAAGTCTTGGAAATTTTTATGATATACCCCGCCCTTAACAGTTCCTTCGCTACCCAGTTTATCATATAAAGTGGCACTTTTTAGTTTAAACGAGTTGTAGTCTATTTCAACATTTGCATTTCCAGTATATATGGTACGTAAATAGTCTACCATAAAAGCTAAACTATCAAGTTGCATCTCACCTTTGAGTTTTGGACTTGAAAGAGGGCCTGTTATTCGTACTTCTGAAGTAGAATAACCGCTTACTTCTGAAGCCAATCCTGTCAAGTATTTTTCAAAAGGTTTTATACTACTTTTATCTGAAGTGAAAGTAAGGTTTAGTGGAGACTTTTGGTTTTTAAAATCGATGTCTCCAAGGATTTTCATTTCGTTTAGTAATCCTCCTACAACCTCACCATCTATTGCTACTGCCAAGAGGCCAGACTTATTGGTGCTCAGCAGGTTCAATGTGCCAAGAGTATCTTTGTCTAACTGAAGATTTTCAATATTTAAGTCTGCTTCTATAATTGGAAAACCTTCACGGTCAGATATATCTACATATCCATTTGTTAGACCATTTAACTGTAAATCAAATCCAGCCAAAAAAGGGGACAAGTTTTCCAACTTAAAACCAATCAATGTAGCATTTACCTTATTCGCATTCGTTCCTAAAGATGCGTCTAGGAACAAAATTTCTTCAGCATTTTGAAAGAAAAAGTACCTAAATTCTGTTACATCATTTGCATATACTACGTGAGCAAAATCTGCCTTCTTTAATTGCCAAGGTTTGTTGTATATTTCTACAGTTGAATTTTCCAGAAAGACTTCTATACTATCATTTCTATAAGTTAAGTAGCCTCCCAACTCTATGTTGACTATTGTATCTCGCCTACTTGTAGTTTTAAAATTGACGATCCCATTTTTGATAAAGCCATTCATATTTAGCTTGTCAAAAAGAATACTATCATTTTGGTACAGTCCCCCAGTGTTGATTCCGAAATTTATAGGAGTAAGATTCCCTCCATTTTTAAGATTTAGCTCAACAAATGGAGTGCCTACTACATCATATTTCAATCTTGACAACTCAGATTTGCCTTGAATTTTACCCGTTCTGTGATTGTAGGCTAAGCTTGCATTTGCACTATCAAAAAAGATATTGCCAAAGAATGCAGCGTAAAGAGGATTGTATTTTCCTATGTCAGCTTGAATATAGATTTCATTTGTATTTAGAGAATCTATTGGCTTCTCGTACTGTGTAGGATAAATAGAGTGCTTTATATAATCTACGATTAGTCCTAATTCACTGGGTAGAAAATCGCCATTAATTCTCCCATTTATTAAATCAGAAGCAAGATTAAATTCTCTGTCATTCGACCTTATCTCACTATTTAATTTGACATTTTTAAGTTTGTATTGACTGCCAGCTTTATTAAGCTCAAAACTATCTAATATGACTTCACCTTCTATATCATCTAAATCTAGTCCTTTTAAATTTATATCTCCATTGAACATAACATAGCTATCGACAGTGTCTAGACCAAGTGATTTAAGATTTAGCTTATTGATTTTGGTGTGAGCTGTTAATGAAGGTTTTTCAGACTTCAGGTTTAATTTGCCAAGAAAATCAAGGTCATAGTTAGGGTCAGAGAGACCAAAGTTCCCATTAAAAATTTTGTCTGATATATTCCCATTTACAGCTAAATTTTGATAATTATATCGATTGTATTCAAGTGAAGGAATCGTGCCTGAGATCTTGGT
>ERZ1046568.3168-NODE-3168-length-10149-cov-3.770359_pt1 | contig 10149 bp, 10 predicted proteins | sample MGYA00383092_ERZ1046568 | MGnify/ENA primary metagenome ERZ1046568 (study PRJEB29581, sample SAMEA5548362) | metagenome | biome: marine; feature: coastal; material: water | depth 1 m | study: Short-term variability in the microbial, nano- and picoplankton... | reverse complement strand
TAGTATTTGCAGAAGGCAGTACTGTAATTGATCCATGGAGAAAAACTCCTAACATAGAAGGTGTTGAAGTTATTCATTACGGAAATACTAGAGGAAAATAATGGATTACTATACTGCTCCTAAATATACAAGACAAATATCTGAAATATTAGAATTTGATAAAGATTCTGTTGTCTTAGAAATTGCATCTGGAGAAGGACAATTTTCTAGTATATATAAGAGTAGTAATTTAAAAAAATATATCTGTGTAGAACCTGATAAAGAATGGATTGATATAGCATCACAACATGATTACGGTTGTGATACTGAATTTGTAAATGCAACATATGAAAATTTTCAACCAAAAGAAGATGTAGATTATGTTGTATGTGCAGGTTTAATTTATCATTTAGCAAGTCCTATACACTTTATAGAAACAGTTGTAAACAAATTCAAACCTAAGGTATTGTATTTAGAATCTTTAGGTGAGTATAATCAAAAAGAATTAATACTTGATAACAAAAATAACTCTGTACAATTTAATTGCCAATTTAGATATGAAGAAATTAATAGAACAGGGAACAGATTTAAACGACAAGGTGAAGACTTAGTACCAGCATCGTTATCTATTTCTACAGATGCAGTAATATATTTTTTCAAAACAGTAGGTTATAATGTAATTGGTTATAGAACTATAAATATATCTGCATCAGAACAATCCAAAGAATCTGTAACAATGTATAAATTAGAGAGAGAAAATGTCTGAACCTAAGTATTGTAGTCTTTTATGGAAACATATATCTAATGAGCCATTAGGGCATATTAGAACATGTTGTATCGCCCGTGAGCGTGTTACTGATAGTGATGGATCTGAATTTACGTTAGGCACAACATCGATTAAAGATATATTCCACAGTGACTACTATAAAAATATAAGACAGGATATTAGAGATGGCAAAATGCCTGAGAACTGTTCTCCTTGTTGGACCGATGAAAAAAATGGTAACACTAGCAAAAGACAGATGTATAATCAATATGCTAAACAGAGGTATGACGATATTGATTACGATTCTGAGCCAGATATGCCAGAAGACTTCCAGTTGATATTGAGCAGTACTTGCAACTTAAAATGTAGAAGTTGCAATCCACATAATAGCAGTAAGTGGGTTAAGGAAGCAAAAGACAGAGGTATGCCCTACGTCGAAGAAAAAGTAAACATACCATTACTAGACTTTGAAAACTCTAAGTTTTGGACTACCATGGATGAGTGGTTGCCCTCAATAACACAATTAGAAGTTATGGGCGGCGAACCTTTCTATATGAAAGAGTTTAGAAAATTTGTAGAATTAATTATAGAAAAGGATGTTGCTAAAAACATTCATCTCAACACTTGTACTAACGGAACGTTTGCTAACAAAGAATTTTTACAATTGCTAACAGATAACTTTGCTAGTGTTGGTTTTAATGTAAGCATCGATGCCGCGGTCGAAAAACGTTTTGAATATTTAAGACATGGCGCCGACTGGAAAGAAGTGTGCGAAAACTTAGATTATTTTCATCACCTCAATAAAACTCATAAAGCAAGTATAGGAATCAGTCATACTATAACCGCAATGAATGTACACTACCTACCGGAGTTTTATGAAATCTTTGCTGAAAGGTGGCCCACTTTTAAAATATATAATAATATTGCAAGATATCCAACATGGTATAATCCTAGTGTGTTTCCAGAAGAAGTAAAAGAAAAGATTGTTGCTCCGTTACTAAACAACAATCTATCAGAGGATGTTAAAAGAGAATTAAAAGGGATAGCAAAATTTGTAATGACACCTAGAGTAGACACTGTTACACCTTACGGAAACAAACCTACAGATACAGTTGAGTCTGAAATAGAATGGCGTTGGACATTGTTTAAAACACAAATAGTTGCAGGCGATAGATATAGGAAAGAAGATTTTAAAGAAACATTTCCTGAGTTGTACCATATATTAAAGTATGACTTTATATATCATCAAGAATTAAAACAGTACAATGAAGATCCTAATTACGGGACAATGGAAAAAGGCAAAGTTATATGAGTGATACCTTTTGCCCTTTGCCATGGATGCATCTAGGAACTCACCCGCATGGGGGTGTGACTCCTTGCTGTATATCCGATATGACGGCAGGTAAGAATCGTGCTAGAAACTATACGGATCACGGAGACGATTTTTTTAATTTAAATGATCATAGCATAAACACTCATATGAACAGTGATTACTTTAAACAAATTAGATTGGAGTTATTAAATGGTGTGGAGCCAAAGGCATGTAATAGATGCTACGAGGAAGAAAGAAAGGGAATTAAGAGCAAACGACAGCACGAGTCCGAGGTATATAAGGACTTTGACGCCAGTTACGCATCCCGACTTACAAGTGAGGATGGTAGCATGGATATGGACCTTCGCTTTGTTGAGTTGCGTCTTGGCAATGTATGTAACGTCCGTTGCCGTACTTGCAATCCAGCGAGCAGTTCAAGGTGGGTATCAGACTATAAAAAGGTTGTTGACTCTTTAGAATTTGTCAATGACGGATATAGTTGGTTAGATCACAAACACGATTTCCAGTGGCCAGAAGATGAAAATTTTTATCAAGATTTATTTGATTGTGCTCCTAATATGGAAGTGCTATATATTAATGGTGGCGAGCCAACACTTATAAAAGCACATTGGAAGTATCTGGAAATGCTCGTGGAAAGCGGCCGCAGTAAAAATATCATACTTTGGTATAATATAAACATGACTCAGGTTCCAGATAAAGCAATTCCGTTATGGAAAGAGTTTAAGGAAGCAAGAGTATGTCCTAGTATAGATGACCTTGATCACAGAAACAAGTATATTAGATATCCTACTGAATGGACGAGTGTTGAACAAAATTTACAAAAAATTATGCAAGTACCCGAACTAACAGTGAGAATAACACAAACAGTTAGTGCATATAGTTATGCATACTTAGATGACTTTATAAATTGGGCACCAGTGCCAGTTGATATGAATTTTGTTTATGATCCTGAATACTTATCGCCTGCCATTATACCTCCTGTCGTGAGACACGAGATTCATGAGAAGTATAGAAAAACGATAGGTAACAATCCTCACCTTGGTACATTGCTTAGTCTATATGATAACAATGACTGGGATCAAACAAAGTGGGAACACTTTTGTAGATACAACGACGAACTAGATAAAATTAGACAGCATGACAAAGGATGGAGAGAAGTGTTTCCTGAATTTGTAGAGCTATTAGAGAAATATGGAATTCAGCACAAATATTGAAGATCACGATAATGATGTAATGTGTGTCCTACCATGGATTCATATGCACCCTTGGCCCAACGGTAAGACTATGCTCTGTTGTGACTCGCCGTGGGAACAGCACATTGGCGACCTGCGAGAAAACAGTTTAGAGGAAGTTTGGAACAGTGAAAAGATGAAGCAAGTTCGATTGAACATGCTGAACGGTAAAAAATGTGCTCAATGTGTACGTTGCTATGAGAAGGAAGAAAAAGGGCACGACAGTTTAAGAGTTAGAAGCAATCGAGACTGGTTGGAACCACATTGGGACAAGGTTGCAAAAACTAATGCCGACGGCAGTCTAGATGATTTGCATATTGTTTACTTAGACTTTAGATTCAGTAATGTGTGTAATCTACGTTGTAGATACTGCGGTCCTGAACTTAGCAGTAATTGGTTTAAAGATGCTGTAAAAAGCACATACAACATTACACCCACAGAGAAAATAATTCAAATTCGCAAAGACGTTGACGGATTTATGGATGAGTTCGAGCCAATGCTTGAACACATTGAACAAATATACTGGGCTGGTGGCGAACCTATTATGATGGACGAGCATTGGGGTATCATGAACAAGCTCGTAGAAATGGGCAAGACTGATATACGAATTTTTTATAATACGAACTTTACAACATTAAATTATAAAAAGCATGACGTTTTAGATTTATGGAAAAAATTTGATCATATCAGTGTAGGTGCAAGTCTAGATGCAGAAGGTCTTAGAGGAGAATATCAACGTAAAGGCACAGTTTGGCAAGACGTGGAAAACAACATACAGCGATTGAGAACAGAAGCCCCGGAAATAGATTTCTATATTAGTGCAACTGTGAGTGCATATAATGCTTGGCACATAACCGACTTTCATAGAAGTTGGGTAGACAAAGGTTATATTAAACCTGGTGATTGGTATATGAATGTTTTGCTTAACAATCCCCGTTTCAGAATGAGTGTATTACCCGGAGACTTTAAAGAAGAAATAAAGTATAAATGGCAAAAGCATTTGAAGTGGTTAGAACCTCATGACCATATAGGCAGAGCAACCGAAGGATACAAGAGCTCCATTAAATTTTTAGACGACGATCACACAGAACTGTGGCAAGAGTTTAAAGACTTTAACAGAGAGTTTGATCATTTACGAGATGAGAACTTCGATGAAGTATTTCCAGAGTTAGCAGGATTATGAAAAACTTTTGCGTATTACCGTTTGTGAATCTAGAGGCAAGAACCGACGGTACTATATCACCATGTTGTATTATGCAAGACCACGCAGGAGTCAACTTAGCAGAGGGCGGAACATTAACTGATGTATGGAATGGCGAATGGTTAGAAGGATACAGAAAGGCATTTTTAAATAATGAAAGACCTGAGGCATGCCGTAACTGCTGGAATGAAGAAGAAGCAGGAATACAAAGCAAACGTTTACGAGAACAAGTATTTTATCGACACATATTTGATTTTGATAACCCGGAAGCAACAGAGCAACCAATTACATTAGATTTAAAATTAGGCAACATTTGCAATTCAAAATGTAGAATTTGTACAACCTTTGCAAGTAGCCAGTGGGCAAAAGAAGAGATAGCAATAGACCCTAGGAAGAAAAGTGAAATACTTGCATTTAATCATAGAGGTATGTGGCCAAAGAATAATCAAGACTTTTGGGACGACTTAGAAACTATGTTACATGGTATTGTTAGGTTTGAATTCTTTGGAGGAGAGCCGTTACTAATAGAAAGGCACTTTGATATATTAGAGAAATGCATAGAACAAGGGTATGCAGAAAATATTCAATTATCTTATAATACCAATGGAAGTGTATTTCCTGAAAACAAAGTACACTTGTGGAAACACTTTAAAAAAGTTCAAATATTTTTTAGTATAGATGATGTAGATGAAAGATTTAATTATATTAGGCATCCTGGAAAGTTTGAGGAAGTCATAGCAAATATGAAAAAGTTTACCGAATTAGAAGGAAACTTTGAGTTTGCTATGTTTCAAACAATCGGTATACTAAATATATGCACTATGAACGATCTTACAACTTTCTGCAATGAGCACTTGCCTATGCGAATGCATTACAATATGGTTTTTGAACCAAAGCACATGAGTGCTAAATGTTTACCACCAGAAGTTAAACATAGTATAACAGAAATGTATAGCGGTGAGCAACCAGAATTTATTAAAAACACATTGCAGTTTATGAATGGTGAGCAGTACGATAAGCAGTATTTTAGTCAGTTTGTTCACACAACGAAATTTGGAGATACATATCGCAAAGAAAACTTTGTAGAAACATTTCCGCAACTATACGAATATATAAAGGATAAATGGGATGAGTGATTATTTAGAAAGTAAAACATTTTGTCCGTACCCATGGATATCAGTAATGACACAACCAACAGGAACAGTTAGTTGGTGTTGTGTTGCTCGTGATAACTTTAAAAATGATGACGGCAGTATGGTAGATTTGAATCGAGGACACAAAATAGAAAGTGTCTGGAACAGCAACCATATGAAAAAGATTCGCAAGGAAATGGTAGAAGGTGAGATAGTAAAAGGTTGTGAACATTGTTACGATTTAGAGGACATGGGTTTTCCGAGTTACAGAACAAACTATATCCGAGATTGGTTTGAGTACAGCGGCAAAGGTGATGAGATACACGATATTATTGAATCAAGTATTAACAATGATTACCATGTAGATACTGCTCCAATGTATTTGGACTTTAGGCTTGGCAACATGTGTAACCTTAAATGCAGAATGTGTCAGCCTCAAAATAGTTCACAGATACAAAAAGAGTATTCCAAGATTGAAGCAAACGATCCTTCGTCAGCACAATTTATCAAAGACAACTTTACTTGGGGACAATTTGTTGATAACTTAACAAACTGGGAGGACGATCCTGATTTTTTACGTCAAGTAGAAGAATGGTTACCCGGTGTAGTAAAATTATATTTTACAGGTGGCGAGCCAACTATTATAGAACGTGTATATTGGATTATGGAAAAATGTGTAGAGTTAGGCATTGCTAAAGATATTGAATTAGTGTTTAACAGCAACATGACAAACATACAACCTCGTTTTTTGAATCTTGTAGAGCAGTTTAAAAATGTATTGATGTGCGTAAGTGTAGATGCTTATGGACATGAGAATGAATACATAAGAGGAGCAAGTCACTGGAAACAAGTTGAAAAGAATTTAAGAAAGTATTGTGCAAGTGATGTTATCGGTACTTTATTGTTTAGTCCTGTTATACAAATTTATAACGTACTAACAATAACAAAACTATTAGACTTTATAGAAAGTTTAGAAATAGAATACGGCAGAGAAATATTTGTAACATTCCTAATATGCGATTACCCTACAAGTTTAGACTTTAGAAATTGCCCGGACCAAGTTAGAGAAGTTGCCGCAGAAAGATTAGAGCAATGGCTTAAAACAAGCAAAGTGCTTGTTAATCGTCCTGAAAATGTGCAATCAATTAATGCTACAGTTAAAGCACTAAAAGAAAATCGCAAAGATAACTGGAGGCAAGAACTTATAACTTTTCAGAAGTACACTAACTTACTGGATAAAAACAGAGGCGATGACATGAAAGAAGCATTACCCGAGCTATGGGAGTTAATGTATGGCAATTGAAAGAATAGCATATTTTGGCGATAGTTATTGTGCAGATGCTAAACTTTTATATAGTAACAACGGTCCGCATTTTCCGTATTTTTGGCCTACTAAAAGTTACATAGATCATCTTTCGGAACAAACAGGTTTGCCAATAGTACATCGTGGCCGCAGTGGCCATGGCCCAAACTTTACAATATCTGAATTCATAGATTGGTTAGACAATAATAGAGATCTTATTCCTACAACGCAATTTATTTGGTGTTGGAGTGATCCTGGCAGAGAGTTAGTAAGAAATGCAACAGAAGATTCACTGTCTGAAGAACGTTTATCAGAACCGGAAGAATGGCATTCATATAACCAAAGTAGGGGTGTTACAGATAACCAGCACTATTGGCATGAGCCAAACCATCCGGGTGAATTCCCGTCTCCAGGCCCAGATTCACCAATGGTTCAAGAATATTACGATAGTGGTGTTGAAGGAAAACGAGGATGGGCTAAAGCATTAAAACTTCACTATCTTTACCTTCGAAACAGCGAAGATTCGCATAGACGATTTATTGCTAATTGCAAGTTGTTTCAATATGTTATTAAAGATTATGATGTAAAGCATATTCAGAATTATCGATGTTTTGGTAGTTACCTTTACAAGAATGAAAATAATTTTGATATGACACAATGTATGCCTGATTGCACATTTACATGGCAGGGCCAAACTCAAACAAACTTATTTGATTTTGCTCGTCACCCGGATTTTAGATATGGTATAGATAACAACGATAGTGGATATCCCTGTCATTTTTCACCTTCGGGTCAAAAAGCGTTTGCTAGTATTATTATGGATAGGATGAAACAAAACTTATGAAGAAAGTGCTAACTGTGGGATGCAGTCATACTGAAGGTAGTGAATGTTCTACTAGTTGGCCTACTGAGTTTGGCAATATTGCAAATTGTGACATTATAAATTTAGGTAAGGGCGGAGCAAGTAACTATAGTATAGTTGATACTACTATAAAATATTTAGAGACCAACACTGTTGATTGTGTAATAATAGCATGGACAACATTAGAAAGATTCCAATTTGCATTCCGCGACCGAGTCGTAGATTACTCCTTCTGCAAACGTGATTCTAAAGACAATCAATTAGATACTTTCTTACGTTTTGCCGATTTAAATATGGCAGATTGGAATTACGGTAAAAGTGTAACTGAAACATATGTGCTGTTATTGCAAAACTATCTAGAGAATAACAACATACCGTATGTGTTTTTTAATATGTTTAACAGTGCTTTCACTAGTGATCAAAATTATAAATTTAGCAGTATAAACTTCGATAAGTATTACATACCAGCAGAGGGTATATTGGAAAAGTATTTAGAGGATTACCCGGAGGCATTTACAGATACAAAACACGCCTGGGATCCACAAATTCATAGAATGCTTGCAGAGGAAATATTCAATAGCAAACAATGGCATGATATAGGAAAACGCAATGACTGATAAAAAAGATTATAAAGACGTACAACAAGACCAAACTGAACTCAACGGAGATGGAAATCGAGGATTGGGATCGGAAGGTGAAGATTTGAGTTTAACGCAAGAAGAAGAACAAAGGCTTAAAAGAAAGATCGAAGAGTTGCGTAAAAGAGATCCCTTTATTTACAGGTGAGAAATTAAATAAATGATTATTCTAGGTATAAGTTCAGGCTTCCATGACGCCGGTGTTACGTTAATTGAAGATGGCGAAATACTATTTGCAAGCCATAGCGAAAGATACAGCAAAGAAAAAAATGATGCGTTCTTAGACCATAGGCTTATAGATGCGGCGCTGGAGTTTGGTAAGCCGGATCAGATAGTACTACATGAAAAGGACTGGGCAAAGAAACTGCGTAATATCTATGCAGGTAATTTTTCTGCCCTAAAAGATTATAGTCAAGAGAAATGGATTAAGAAATTCTATCCACAACTGGCAGGCATTCCAATTAAAAGTTACTGGCATCATGAAACACATGCCGCGGCAGGAGTGTTTACTAGTGACTTTGACGAATGTGCCGTTATGGTTATAGATGCCATCGGCGAGTTTGACACAGCCAGCATCTGGAAATGGAGTGAAGGCAACTTAAAGAAAATGCACAGTGTATGGTTTCCGAGCAGTCTAGGATTGTTCTACAGTGCTGTTACTCACAGTGTAGGACTAAAGCCAATGGAAGACGAGTACATATTGATGGGTATGGCCGCATACGGTGACCCTAATGTATACAAAAAGTTAAGTAGAAAAATGGGTAAAGATTTCTTTACACACGACTATGCATGGATGAGTGCTATGGATAGTGTGCGTATGAATAAGAATTTACAACGCGGGCTACCTAAGGACATATATAAAGATTATGACGATTTTGACATTGCCGCCGCCGCACAAGATCAAGTAGAAAAAAGAATTCTAGCATATGCAGAGTACGCACATGAAATTACCGAGAGTGATAACTTAGTATTCATGGGAGGCGTTGCATTAAACTGTGTTGCTAACAGTAGGATGTTTGAAGTAGGTTACAGCAACATACACATAATGCCTAATCCTGGTGACTGCGGAAGCAGTTTGGGTGCCGCGGCACTAGAATATTTTAACAAGACTGGCAGTAAAGTTAATTGGGAAGGTCCTTATTTAGGCCACAAGATAGAAGGCCCCTATCCTATTAAGAAGGCATTAAAGAGTTTAGCAAAAAATGAATTGTTTGGCATTGCGAACGGCAGGGCAGAGTTTGGGCCTAGGGCATTAGGTAATAGAACGTTATGTGCAGACCCACGTGGTCCCGATGTTAAAGATAGAATGAATGTTATCAAGAAAAGGCAGATGTTTAGACCTTTTGCACCTATGATACTCGAAGAGCATGTGCATGATTACTTCGATATGCCTAACGGACAAACAAATGCACCGTACATGCAGTATGTTGCAAAGTGTAAAAAGCCAGACGAGTTTCCTGCTATTGTACACGAAGACGGTACAAGCAGAGTACAAACAGTAAACAAACACCAACACCCCGACCTACACAAATTGCTGACAGCATTTTATAAAAAGACTGGATGCCCAATGTTGCTTAACACTAGTTTAAACATTAAAGGACAACCTATTGTAAATGATGTTGCTGATGCAGAAGCATTCGCTGAGCATTATGGTGTACCGGTACACACCAGCGATTAATTTATGTTTGATATATATTATATT
>ERZ1046568.3166-NODE-3166-length-10150-cov-9.278058_pt1 | contig 10150 bp, 9 predicted proteins | sample MGYA00383092_ERZ1046568 | MGnify/ENA primary metagenome ERZ1046568 (study PRJEB29581, sample SAMEA5548362) | metagenome | biome: marine; feature: coastal; material: water | depth 1 m | study: Short-term variability in the microbial, nano- and picoplankton... | reverse complement strand
TTACAGGTGTTATATTATCGAAATATTTGCCATCTACAGGATCGACAAATTTGCCCCCAATATAGTTTCCGTATTTAGCTTTGTATTTAAAAGCCATAGTTTCCTCCCTAGTTTTATTCAAAAAATTTTTCTTCTGTAAGAGATTCTACACACAGGCTTTGGACAAGTTGTGAGATGTCGCCGAACTCCTGATTATAGTACAAATGTTTGGAAATTTTTTTTAACACTTTTTCCCTTGTTCTCTTTATGTAGTGTTAAACTTTATAATGGCCAGTAAAATCGTCCAGTGATTTACATTGTATGCACATCCAATAGATAATAACCGCAGTTCGTGACGTATGTAACACGGAAAATGGTTGAGCTAAGCGAACCCTTTGAAAAAGGGCTTGGCCTCAAGTCAGTGTGGGGGCACCACTTTCCAAGAAATAGATATTGTATATCAATGTCTTGAATTATTTAGCTGCATTTGTATCCACCCTTTTGTTTTAATGTTATCATAGCTAATGCGCTATAAGCCTTACTTCATTTAAACCATCAGTCCAACTTCAATTTGATAGAAAATTTTCCTGTGCTGCTTTTTATATTAATTGCTAACTTAAAAAATTAGTTTCTAGTTGCTTTGTAGGAATAAATAAATAAAATCTTTTAATGTTAGTGTTATCTTATTAGGCACGTGCATCCTAAGGTCTTAACAATGTTTTCATTTTCTAGCCCCCAGATCATTCACTTTGGACGTGGACAAAGCGAAAAAACATCACAGTTTGCCGCCAGTTTTGGTCAAAACGTGCTTTTAATACATGGGGCAAACGCGGATAGAGCAGATTGGCTAATAGCCGCTAACCAGGCTTTGGGGCTTAGGACCATTGCATTGCCCTGCTACTCTGAACCATCCCTGCTGGAAATTGAGGCAGCACTTGTGCAGCTACAAGGGTTTTCGCCTGACGTAGTTATAGGTCTTGGTGGTGGTTCAGCGCTGGATTTCGCCAAAGCTTTGGCCGCTTTGCTCCCATGTACAGGTCCTGCATTATCCTTTCTTGAAATCTTAGGCGAAGGGCGTGCCCTTGATGCAGATCCTATCCCAATGATTGCACTGCCTACTACTGCAGGAACGGGTGCTGAGGTTACAAAGAATGCAGTGATATCTGTACCATCGCATGGTTTGAAGGTTAGTCTCAGAGACCCGCGCATGATTCCTAAAATAGCCATTGTGGATCCAGGCCTTATGCAAGGTGCGCCAAAACGCGTTGCTCTGTCGGCCGGACTCGATGCCATCACGCAAGTTATAGAACCCTATTTGTGCAGCAGAGCCAATCCAATGACAGATGCCTTGTGCACCGCGGCAATTAGATCGGGTTTTAGCGTGTTGCGCAATCTTGTCGAGGATGATGCAACCGAAGCTTGGGACACCATGGCATGGGTCAGCACCTGTGGAGGATTGGCCTTAGCCAACGCGGGTTTAGGTGCGGTCCATGGCTTTGCAAGTGTTATAGGTGGCAAAACTAGTGCACCCCATGGGGAGATTTGTGGGGTGCTTTTGCCCGCAGTGCTCGCGTGTCATGCGCAAAAAGCCAAGCCTAACACAGAAATCTCATGTCGGTTAGATTGGGTTTTTAGCCAGATAGATCAGAATTTTGCAGCACAATCATCGTCTTTGGGACTTGATGAATTGCGCAACTGGTCGCGGGCACAGGGTTTGCGTGGATTACACGCAATGGGCCTTAAGCCACAAGATCACGTCAATATAGCTACCGCCGCCGCTCGGGCATCTTCGATGCGCGCCACCCCTTTCCCACTGACACAGGCCGACCGCTTACAGATGCTCAATGCTGCTGGGTAGGCTCTGTAAAATTAAAAATTTTTGTCTACTATTTAAATAGTTGACAAAAATTCATGTTCATAAGAACATAAAGTATTACCGAACTCGAGTCGGAACAACACGTATTATTGGGAGGAAACAAAATGCGTAAATATCTAATATCCGCAGTTGCAGCATCTGCTGTGATGGCGGTTTCAACAACGGCACATGCAGACACAGCTGCGGCCGATCGCTGGATCGACAGCGAATTTCAACCATCGGCAATCAGTCGTTCTGAGCAATCAAGTGAGATGCAGTGGTTTATCGATGCAGCAGCTCCGTATGCTGGCATGGAGATCAATGTTCTCTCGGAAGGCATTCCTACGCATTCATATGAATCAGAAGTTCTAACGCGTGCATTTGAAGAAATTACAGGCATCAAGGTTAACCACCAGATACTTGGTGAAGGTGAAGTTGTGCAGGCTGTTCAAACGCAGATGCAAACACAGCGTAACCTTTATGATGGCTATGTGAATGACTCGGATTTGATCGGGACTCACTCTCGCCTGCAGTTGGCTTATAACTTGACTGATCAAATGGCTGGTAGCTGGTCTGGAACAACCTCTCCTACGCTTGATCTTGCTGACTTCATGGGTAGCCAGTTCACTACTGGTCCTGATGGTGATCTCTATCAGCTCCCTGACCAGCAGTTCGCAAACCTTTACTGGTTCCGTAAGGATTGGTTTGACGATGCGGATCTTCAAGTTCAGTTCAAAGCAAAGTATGGCTATGATCTAGGTGTACCAGTGAACTGGTCTGCTTACGAAGACATCGCTGAATTCTTCAGTAAAGACGTCAAGGAAATCGATGGCACAGAAATCTACGGTCACATGGACTATGGTAAGCGTGCGCCTGACCTTGGTTGGCGTATGACTGACGCGTGGCTTTCAATGGCCGGTGCTGGTTCAGTTGGTGAGCCAAATGGTATCCCAATTGATGAGTGGGGTATCCGTATGGAAGCTGGCACCTGTAATCCAGTTGGTTCGACAGTATCACGTGGTGGTGCAGCAAACGGTCCAGCTGCTGTTTATGCAATCCGCAAATGGGATGAATGGTTACGTGCATATGCGCCTCCAGGTGCGGCATCGTATGACTTCTATCAGTCATTGCCTGCTCTGAGCCAAGGTAATGTAGCTCAGCAAATCTTCTGGTACACAGCGTTTACTGCAGATATGGTCAAACCACAGTCTGAAGGAAATAATACTGTAGATGAAGAAGGCAAGCCACTATGGCGTATGGCACCATCTCCACATGGTCCATATTGGCAGGAAGGACAAAAAGTTGGCTACCAGGACGTTGGATCTTGGACATTCCTGAAGTCTACACCTGAAGATCGTGCGCAAGCTGCTTGGCTTTATGCTCAGTTCGTCACTTCTAAGACTGTTGATGTTAAGAAAAGCCACGTAGGTCTGACCTTCATTCGAAACTCTACAGTTGAGCATGAGTCATTCTCAGAGCGTGCACCGAACCTTGGTGGTCTCGTAGAATTCTATCGCTCACCTGATCGTGTGGCTTGGTCTCCGACTGGTGTTAACGTTCCAGACTATCCAAAGTTGGCTCAAATCTGGTGGCAACAAATTGGTGACGTGAACTCTGGTTCATTTACACCACAAGAAGCCATGGATCGCCTTGCTGAGGAAATGGACATCACAATGGCGCGTATGCAAGCTGCTGATGAAGCTGCTGGCGTATACGGTGGCTGTGGTCCACGTCTGAATGAAGAGCGTTCTGCTGAATACTGGTATGAAAACGGCGGTGCTAAGCCACCACTTGATAACGAGAAACCTCAAGGTGTGACCGTTAACTATGACAAACTCGTAGAACGTTGGAGTAAAAACTAAGATAACTCCATGCTGGAACAACCTTTTACTGTTCTGGCTATGGCTGGGGCCCTCGTGGCCCCAGCCACTATCTGAGTATTAACCTACTCTCTATATAATACATCTGGGGGGAACGTGTGCGATGGCACTCGAATTAAAAAAAATTACAAAACTTGTAGGTGGAAAAATCCACATCAAGCCAACCTCACTAGTCCTTGAGACTGGTCATTTCAACGTTTTGCTTGGTGAAACAGGTTCTGGTAAAACCTCATTGATAAAGATGATGGCTGGACTAGATCCAATTGCATCAGGACAACTATTGATGGACGGATATGATGTTACAAAGTACTCGACCCAGAAACGGCAAATTAGCCTAGTTCACCAATTTTTTGTGAATTATCCGCATATGACTGTATTTGAGAACATCGCTTCGCCGCTTCGTGTGGCAGGGATGGCAAAGTCAGAAATTCAAGGTCGCGTTGAAGAGGCGGCAGATATTCTACAGTTACGCCCGATGCTTAATAGGCATCCACATGAACTTTCGGGTGGTCAACAGCAACGAACGGCATTGGCAAGAGCGATTGCAAAAGAAAGCAAAGCTGTATTCCTTGATGAACCACTAGCAAACCTTGATTATAAACTTCGTGAAGAACTTCGCGAGCAGCTCCCTGAGCTATTTGCCGGCCGTGGTGCTGTTGTTGTGTACGCTACATCAGAACCTGAGGAGGCGCTTCTCTTGGGCGGTGAAACTGCCTTGATGCAAGATGGAGTTGTAACGCAATTTGGGAAAACCGCAGATATCTACAGAAACCCTGCAAGTTTGGCCGCTGCGGAAGTTTTCTCGGATCCACCGATCAATCAGTCTCCAGTTGTTAAGTCTGGAAATATGATGACCATGGGCGACGTAAGCTGGGATGTCTCCGATGCTGCTGCCTCCTTAAAAGATGGCGATTACACCGTCGCTATTCGACCTGATAATATTCTTCCTTATGCAACGGATGAAGCCTACGTTTCACTTGTTGGTCGAGTTGGCGTGACGGAGCTCAGCGGTTCTGAAAGCAGTGCTCACTTCGCATTTAATGGATTGGGATGGGTATCTTTAGCTCATGGAGTTCACCCGTATACGATCGGTGAAAACCACAAATTCTATATGAGACCGTCGATGTGCTTCTATTTTGCACCTGATGGTAGATTGGTGGCTTAGGGAGCTTATCATGGCAAAAATTACACTCTCAAAATTGCGGCACAGCTATTATCCAAATCCGAAATTTGCAGATGATTATGCTTTGCAAGAAATTGATCTTGATTGGGAGGATGGTGGCGCATATGCGCTACTAGGCCCTTCTGGATGTGGTAAGTCAACTTTGTTGAATATCATTTCAGGTCTCTTGGTTCCAACTGAAGGTGAGATTCTGTTTGACGGCAAGGAAGTTACTAGCTTGACGCCTAATCAACGCAATATTGCACAGGTTTTCCAGTTTCCAGTGATCTACGATACGATGACTGTTTACAACAATTTGGCCTTTCCGCTTCGAAATCGCGGTGTTGAGGAAGTTAAGATTGACGAACGTGTTCGCGAAATTGCTGAGATGCTTGAGGTAACAGATCTTCTAGATACTCGTGCGGCTGGTCTAAGCCCAGACAATAAACAAAAAATATCAATGGGCCGCGGGCTCGTTAGGGACGATGTTAACGTAGTTATGTTTGACGAACCACTCACCGTTATTGACCCACATCTGAAGTGGAAGCTTCGCAGTAAGTTAAAAGAGCTGCATCAACGTGTTAAAGCCACTATGATTTATGTTACTCATGATCAAACAGAAGCGTTGACCTTCGCTGATCAAGTTGTGGTGATGGAACTTGGTCAAGTGGTTCAAATTGGTACGCCAGTTGAACTTTTTGAACGCCCAAAACACACGTTTGTTGGGCACTTTATTGGATCGCCAGGTATGAATATTTTAACTTGTACAGTTTCTGATGGCATTGCGTTTCTTGGGAAAGAAAAAGTTGATCTTGAGGGACCTATAACAAAAGAAAGCGGTACAAGATTCGAGATAGGTATTCGACCTGAATTTGTCACTTTGGGCAAAACTGGAATTAAAGGTATTGTAAGAAAAGTTTCTGATATTGGACGCCATAGTGTTGTTGAGGCATTGGTAGGAGATTTGAAGGTTGCTGCTGTTGTTGAAGGTGAAACCCCTTCAGTAGGCGATGTAGTTCATCTTAACTTTAAGCAGGACCAAACTCGTTTGTATATCGATGGTTGGCTTGCGACAGCGGCTAGGGAGATCAAACTATGAAAACCGAAAATCAAAAAGCCTGGTTCTTTGTACTTCCAGTACTGCTCCTTGTGGCATTCAACGCGTTGCTTCCAATCATGACTGTGGTTAATTATTCGGTGCAGGAAACATTTGGGAATAATTTGTTTTTCTGGGAAGGGCTTGGTTGGTTTGAGAAAATCTTAAGATCTGAACGTTTCCATGCAGCTCTTGGGCGCCAGTTTCTGTTCACGGGCCTTATCTTAGCCATTGAAATCCCGCTTGGTATTGCAATTGCTTTGTCGATGCCACGCAAAGGATTTTGGGTTCCTGTTTGTTTAATATTGATGGCGCTTCCTATGCTTATTCCTTGGAATGTAGTCGGCGCGATGTGGAATATCTTTACTTTGCCAGACATTGGTTTGCTCGGTTATTTCTTGAACCATGTCTTGGGTATCAACTATGACATGACACAAGATCCAGTCGCTGCTTGGGTAACGATCATAACGATGGATGTCTGGCATTGGACGTCATTAGTAGTGCTTTTGTCTTATGCTGGTTTGGTGTCTATTCCTGACGCCTACTATCAAGCGGCAAAGATTGATGGTGCATCCAATTGGTCTGTGTTCCGGTTTATTCAAATCCCAAAAATGAAGAACGTTTTAACAATCGCAATTCTATTGCGGTTTATGGATAGCTTTAACATCTATACAGAGCCTTTCGTTCTTACAGGAGGTGGGCCAGGTAACTCTACGACGCTTCTATCGATTGATCTGGTGAAGATTGCTCTAGGTCAATTTGACCTTGGACCAGCCGCCGCTATGTCACTCGTTTATTTCGCAATCACGCTTTTGGTTAGTTGGCTGTTTTACACGCTGATGACCAAAGACGATTTAAACTAAGGGGAAACTTTATGCAAAAACGTTCAATCGTTCCCATTCTATATATTTTGTTTTTATTGCTTCCAATCTATTGGTTAGTAGCAATGAGTTTCAAGACAACAAATGAAATTTTATCTGGGTTCTCTTTGTTCCCTCAAACATTCACTCTTGATGCCTATAGGACGATCTTTACGGATCCGACATGGTATTGGGGATATATAAATTCGATTATTTACGTATCTCTTAATATGGTTATTTCGATCGCGGTTGCACTTCCAGCGGCCTATGCTTTTTCACGTTACCGTTTCTTAGGAGACAAGACACTCTTCTTTTGGCTCCTAACTAACCGAATGGCACCAGCTGCTGTGTTTGCATTGCCATTCTTCCAGCTATACTCAGCAGTCGGTATTTTTGATACACATCTTGCGGTTGCACTAGCACATTGTTTGTTTAACATCCCGTTGGCGGTATGGATTCTCGAAGGGTTTATGAGTGGGGTGCCAAAAGAATTAGACGAGACTGCTTATGCAGATGGATATTCATTTCCTAAGTTCTTTTTCACTATATTTATACCTACAATCAAGGCTGGTGTAGGAGTTGCTGCATTTTTCTGTTTCATGTTTTCGTGGGTGGAACTATTGCTTGCTAAGACGCTAACTGCAGTTGCAGCAAAACCTATTGCAGCAACAATGACAAAGACAGCGTCTAGTGCAGGCTACGAACTTGGCTTATTAGCAGCCGCAGGAACTCTAACGATCATTCCTGGCGCTATCGTTATTTATTTCGTCCGAAACTATATCGCGAAAGGTTTCGCAATGGGGAGAGTATAATGTTAACTTGGATGGCATGGACTTGGCCTACCGCACTTTTTTTTATTGGGCTGTTTGTTGCAATGGGTATCATTACAATTATCGAAATCCGCAAACCAGGAACGAGTGTTCGTCATGGCGCTCTGGGCCTAACGACTACTCGCGGTGATAGATTATTCTTGAGTTTACTTGGAAGCGCATACATCTTTCTCATTTGGCTCGGTTTGATTGGTGAACCACTTTGGATTCCACTGGGTCTGGCAATTTCTTGGGGCATATTCTGTTTTAAGAAAGTTTGAAAATTATGCTGAATCTAAAAATATATCTTGGTAGTTGATCACAGGATTAACTCTAGTCTTGCGATCATTATTTATGGTGTACGACAGACCTGCTTGAATGGTCAAAAAGAGTTCAAGAAAATTTTTCTCAAGTTGCTTGGATGGAACATGATCCAACAGAAATAAGGTATTAAACGTAGCATTGTACAAAGAAGAATTGAAAAAAGTATGCGTTAATATTTAATATTGTCGTGATCAAAAAAATATCCTGACACCACTTTTTTCTTAAAGGTAGTCGTGTATAAACAGAAAATGATGAAGACTGTTAGTAGGTTCTCAACACATAGTTTGTAAAGTATGAGCTGCAAGTATAGATTTAGGCTACTAAAAGAAATTTTTGAAATTATCGCTCAATTTAATTTGAAATTATGAATGAATTTTATTACACATCAGAAACTCAATTGTAATTTTGAGTTCAAGATATGCTTACAGATACGTTTGAATAGTAGTTCTAGTTACTGCCAAACTTTATAGACTTTTGAGTTTGATTGCGAAAGCTTAAACGCTCTAAATTTGCTACAGAGCTTATCATGATGCGGTCGTGACTCCAACCTTGGCTCGGAAGAAAAGCAGATGCACAAAAAAGTGTCAATACTGAGGCGAGTACTAATAGGGAACAAGCGAAAAATTTATGAGGCTTTCGATTATCACTTTCAGCAAAAGCCAGCACGCGATTGGCAAGTTGACTTTTTGTTGATTTAAACATGAATTTTCCATGGCCAACGAAAGGGACAGAAAGTGAACCGATATGATTCATTCGACGCAACAATGAAGCTTGTTTCGCAACGCTAAGCAGTGCCTTAGCATATTCAAAAGCAGTCACTTGTGAACGCGATAAATACTCAATGTCGCAGATATGCTCTCTTAACTTTCTTATTTTCTGGGACATTATCCAGAAGCCTGGATTGAGTATGAAGAAAGGAGAACAAAGTACCAGAAAAAATTCTATTGTCACATCTTTTTGTCGAATGTGTTGTAATTCATGACCAAGTGCGATCGAGAAAGTTCTATAGTCGCCGATAAGCGCTTCTGGAACAACAACATAAAACTTACGAAATCCTCTTGTTGTGAAAGGAATATTTGTCTTCGAAGAGATAATGATATCCACCAATTTAGATCTTCTTATACAGTGCCCATTACGAAGTATCTTGCTAATGCGAACTATATTAATAAAAATGTAAGTACAACGGCCTAAGATACTTGCCATAATCAAAAATATTGCGGCATTTGCCCAGTAATTCGTGCCTGAATGAACGGCTTGCAATACAAAACTGCGAGCAGAAAGCAGATTGTCAAAATTAACCGCGGATATTGAAATATTACCTTTCAAATATTGTGAAATTAGGATGTCAGAAATATGTGGAGCCGCTCGAAATTGTGTCATGGATCCAAAATACGATAACAGAGTAAGCAAAGCAGCAAATCCCAGTGAGGTTTTAAGAAGCAATAATCTCGTTGAAAAGGATTTTTCGAAGCCCAAGATTGTGAGACATGCTTCAACAATTAAAAACGCAGCTGCTGAAGCAAACATGATTAAGTTAAGGTTAACGAGTAAATCTAAAAACGTTTCAAGAAGCATCACGGCCTAACCTTTGGTCAATAATGTTTTGAATTTCCGCAATCATGTCGTCTGAGAGTTCTTCGTCTTCCACCAGCCTTGCAACTAGTGCTGAAGGAGTTCCATCAAATAATGATTTGGACATCTCTCGAATTGATTTTTGTTCATAGTTATTTTTTGAAAGGGTGGGCTTATAGCTCAGTGTTCGATCATCTTTTATAGACGAGACATAGCCCTTGCCCTCCAATACCTTCAAAGTGGTTGCAACTGAAGTGTATGCACGGGCGGTTTCTTTTGCCAGTTCAGCGTAGATTTCTCTAACAGTGCTAACTCCCCCACTCCACAAGACCTTCATAAACTCGAGCTCTACCTCAGTTAGAAGCTCATTTTTTCGTCTTGCCATTGGTATTTCCGATTTAAATTGTTTGTTATTTATAGTAGCAATATTCAAGTAAAATTTCAAGTCAATTGTCTTGAAATCATATTTTTTAACATATTGATATTACTTGTGTCGGTTGGTTGACTGATGCCTTTCTAAGGTAAACAGACCCTGTGTGGGGGCACCAGAATTATCCCGAATTTAATATTTACTATAGCATATTAGGGTTTGATTTTTTAAGACCAATCAAGG
>ERZ1046568.3159-NODE-3159-length-10158-cov-12.782144_pt1 | contig 10158 bp, 8 predicted proteins | sample MGYA00383092_ERZ1046568 | MGnify/ENA primary metagenome ERZ1046568 (study PRJEB29581, sample SAMEA5548362) | metagenome | biome: marine; feature: coastal; material: water | depth 1 m | study: Short-term variability in the microbial, nano- and picoplankton... | reverse complement strand
TTTTTATTTAAAAATGTTGAAAAAGAAACGGGACCAGTGTTTTTTTGTTGCTGAGTCTTTAGAAAAAACAAGCCTCCAATTACAAGCCCTATAAACCCCGTAGCAATTAAAAGACGCATGCTTTTTTTATTTCCATAAGCTTGCCGAATTAAAAGCAAACAAAACAGTACAATACCAGAAATTTTTGACACTACCAATACAATAAATAATACATTTATAGCTATGGCGCCCAGGTAATAGGCATTGTGAGGATGGTATATTTTGCGCATGGAGCGGTAACAAAACAAAATACTAAGCACACTTATAAGCCCAAGGTATAATCTATCTACAAGTAAGGCCTCAATCATCATGCGACTATCTCCAAACTCAAAGTTTGCATTGGTGTTGGCGCTGTATACAATACTGATGATAGAGAAAATAATGGCTGCTATGGATGAAAAAATGACTGCTTTTTGAACCTTTCTATCATACTGTATTGGCAGGTATAAAATAACGAGCCCAATGGCAATTGCGATTTTTTTTAGGATACTAAGATCTGTGTCAAACCTGCCAGAAAAAATACTATTTAGTACCATATATCCAAAAAAGAGTAAGAGTAAAAACAAGGGCACTTTTTTTATTTTTTGAAAATGCTCTCTTTTAATGATAGCAGGAAAAGAAATGGTAAGAATAATAAGTAAAATATTGGGCAAAGCGCGGATATATTCATCAAAAGGGATGATGAAAAACAATAGCATAAACGCAAAAGGATATATGGAGGCAAGTATAATTCTCATAATAATTGACGATTTAACTTTTGTTTTCTAGGCTAAAGATACTATTTTAATTTAATGCTTCTTTTAAATATAGTTGTTCCAAAATGGGAATTGTATTTTCAATATTGAATCTTGCGTTAAATTTTTCTATTGATTTGTTTTCAAATACTTTCCTTGTTTGTTCCTCCTCTAGAAGCGCTATTATTTTTGTCGCAAAATGTGCGCTATTTTCATTGGCTATAAGGTATCCATTCTCTCCATCTTCAATTAAATCTCTGTTTCCATCTGCATCTGTAACCACAAAAGATTTTTTTAGAGCCATAGCCTCAATCACAGCATAGGGAAGCCCCTCATATCGTGCTGTGGATATATAAAGAGATGCCTTATTGATGATATGAAAAATATCTTCACGCTCCGTCCAGGGCAATAAAGTTATATTTTCTTCCAACTGGTACAAGGTAATGAGTTTTTTGACCTTTTCAAGAGTAGGAGAATGAAATCCTACACCCATAATCACAATATGAATGGAGGCAATTTGTTCTTTAACTTGACGTATAACCTCTATGGTGAGCTCCACATTTTTTTGAAAAGAGGGTCTAGCAACAGAACAAATATAAGTCTCTGGCCACGTTTTGTTGATGCTTAAACGCTCTGTTTTTTGAATAGGTTTAATGCCATTTTCAAACACAAGAACCTTCTTTTTTTTATGCCCAACTTCTTTGATGGCTCTATTTTTTTCTGACACAGAACACGCCAATACTTTGTTGTTAAATTTAGAAAACAATTGCTCTAGTGTAAGATATATTTTTTGTTTTAAAATACTTTCGGTGTTTAAAAAAGAATAGGCATGGGGAGTATACAAAACAGGCTTTTTTTTAATGGCGCCTGCAATTTTACCAATGACACCTGCCTTTGAGCTATGGCAATGAATAACATCTGGGTTTTCTTTGTCTACAAACCCAATACAATCTTTAATGGCTCTGTAATCTTTAAAGAAGTTTATATTTCTGTCTATGGTAGTGGTATAGGTTTTAACTTGGGTGCCATTTTTATCTGTAAATGCAGTGTCTGTATCTGTTTTTCCATGAATAATTACAAAATCAAAGAGTTTTGGGTCAAGTTCAGCAAGAATAATTCTAAGCCAAACCCCAACCCCCCCAACGGCGTGAAGTATAAATAAGATTTTTGTTTTTGTAACCATATTAAGAGGTTAATTTTTTAGTAATGTAGTTTGTTTTATAAACTCTAAAATAGCGCCTTTTATTTATTTTTAGGAAGATACTCCTTAAAAAGCAATAGGATAAAAATAAATCCAAAAAAGTAAGCGCCAATTTGTCTTTGAAAGTAACTTTCAATCAATGAAAAACCAATCAATGAGACAAGCAAAGCACTTTGGGTGTATGAAAATCTCCCCCGTTTAAAAAACAATCCCATAAGAACTACAAAAAGAGAAAAAGCAATAATTCCATAACTGAGCAAGAAATCTAAGAATGTATTGTGAGGGTTAAACCCCTTAGTGATAAAATACGCTCTCTTTTCTTTTCTATCTATACTTGTTTTGTAGCACTCTAGTAACTTGTCTTTTGTATTATAAAATCCATTACCTATCAAAATAGGAGTTTGATTGCTTAAAATTTTAAAGCTGCAATCCCAAATAACAACTCTAGCCTCCCAGCTTTTTAATAGCTCAAAATAACTTTTTCCACTTGCTTGACTTTGTGTGTAAAAAAAACGCTCTCCAAGATTTTTGTTTACAACAAAAGCACTTGCAGTTACTGTCATTATACCTATAAAAATAAGGCCATAAAGCACCTTTTTTTTAGCATATAAAATTTTCAACAAAAAAAGCACTAGTAATAGCAAAACAGCGATTCTACTCGAGGCCAGTAGTATAAAGAATATTGAGATAGAAATATTAACAATTAGTAGAGATCTATATTTGTTTGCTTGACTCTCAAGTAGGTGTGCTGAAATTACAATGCTTATAATGCACATAAATCCTAGATATAATCTATCTATTATAAGCAACTCATCTACAAGTGCTCCATTTGAAAAACTGAAAGAAATTTCAGAAAAATCAAACAAAGCAATGCGTATGATGCTAATTACAATTGCCGTGAAACAAGATAAAATAAATGTCTTTTGTATGCTCTCAAGATTTGTAATTGGGGTGTAAAGCAATACAACTATTATTGGAGTGGCTATTTTTTTAACGATATTTAGTTCTCTGCCAGGCTCTTGAAAGATGAGCATGTTGATCACTAGATACAAGACCAAGGCCAGATATACAAATACCTCGGGTTTCATTAATCTTTTAAAATGTTGTTTACCCACAACAAACGGGAACAAAACCACCAATCCAATTAAAATAATATTGGGCAATGCAGAGGAGATTTTTTGAAATGGAACAACAAAGCACAATACTAAAAATAGATAATGGTATATAGAGGCTATGGTAATCTTCATTAAGATAGTTTTCTTACAGTGCTAATCAATACCCTTCTTACAAATTTTAAGAGAGAGTAAAGGTTTAAAAATAAATACTCAAAAAAAGATACAGTCTTTAATCTATACCCAAGTCTTAGGTTTGATAATTCTCCATACTGCATCTTTACTAAATTGGAACTCAATCCAGATTCACCAAACATTGCCTTACCAGAAATTGAATGCACCATGCTTTTGTTATACAAATAAACATTAAAGTGCTGAGCTATTCTTATACAGTATTCCCAGTCTTCTGAGTGGTTCATTTGTTCATTAAAATACCCTACTTTATCGATGATACTTTTCTTAAAAATTAAAGAAGAGGTCATGAAAAAGTTTTTATATAACAACAGCTTTGGAGAAATTTTCATTAGCTCCCCAATTTTGAAACTAAAAATCCTTTTAAAACTTTGGCCATCTCTATTGGTACCCAAAAGATCTATTGATGAATCAGCACTTAAAATCGCTAACTGCTTCGCTATTTTTTCTGGATGCCAAGCATCATCACTATCTAAAAATGCAATTAAAGGGCTACTTGCTTTTTTTAAACCAAAATTTCTACTGACAGAAACACCAAAATTCTCTCTATTATAAACTATTATTTTATGTGCTTTATTGTGCGCTACAAATGATTCAATAATAGCTTTGGTTGCATCTGTAGAACCATCATTAACTATGATGATCTCAAAAATGCCCCGAGTTTGTGCTAAGACAGATTTTAAGGCAAGCTCAATGGTGTCTTGTGAGTTGTAAACCGGTATTATGACACTAATTTCTTGGCTCATTTATTTGAACTTTACAGCTTTTTATTTTGTAAATATACCAATTTGATTCATTATGATTTTACGCACTAGAAAACAAATAAATAAATGGAAAGAAGTACTATTTATGGTTCTAAATTCTTTTCTTTACCATAAATTATGGATATGAAAATCACTTACGAAGGTTTTTATGGATTTCAGAATGCTGGAGATGATGCTTTTGTGGAAGTTTCTTCTTGGGGCGCACAAAAATTCTGGTCTTGCACCAACAACGTTTTCATTGGAGCGCAATTGCCTAACACTGTTCAAGCAATTAAAGCAAGGGAATCTAAAGGTAAAGGATTAGACAGGATTTCTTTTTTACGGGAGTTAAAAAACTCAGATTACATGATTTCGGCCGGGGGATCTACCTTTAGTAAACTTCCTTTTCATAGCAACAAGGCCGTTGGTCGTATTGTTTCTAAATATAACAACCTCAAACTAGGTGCTATTGGGGTTTCCGTTGGGCCATTTAAATCTATAGCAGATGAGAAACAAGTTCAAAAATATTTAAAACATCTTACTTTTATATCCCTGAGAGATCAACGATCTTATGATTATGTATCTTCTTTACATCTTAAGGCAAAAGTGGTTAACTCCTTTGATTTGGCAGCGCTTATGCCAATGATGTATAAGCATACACCTCTTAAGGTTAGCACTAAAGCCACTGCCAAAACAATTGGTATTAGCATTTGTAATTATGAGCAGTATACAGGAGGAAATCTCTCAAGACAGACCAAAAGAAATGACTACTTTAAACAGCTTGTTGATCTTTTGATAGCACAAACAAATTATAATTTAAAGGTATTTATTATTAACGGGAACAACTCTTTTGGAGATACTAATGCTACCAATAAGTTGTTAGAAGGAGTAGATCCAAAAAGATATAAAACCTATCCATACACCCCTAATATTAAAAGCACCTGGGATGAAATATCTACCTGTGATTTTATGATTTCTACAAGGTTACATGCTAGTATTTTTGCTTGTTATGCCGGTGTTCCTTTTGTTTTAATTGAATATCATAGAAAATGTTCAGACTTCTTAGATGACGTTGGGCAGCACCCTCGCCTTCGTGTTATGGATGGTGAAATATCTCCAACAGAAACACTCCAACAGGTCATAGAACATATAGAAATGCCTTACACCGCCCCCAAGAGAATAAAGGAGACTATTGACAGATCACTATTAAATTTCACACAAACCTTAGCCCTGTAACAAGTGGTTACTGTGGGGTGTTTAACGCTCTATTTTTATATAAGATAAAAAGAGCAAGGCAAAGCCAGAAGCCATAAAGTTTAAAACTGTCTATTTGTAGCCAATTGAGACTATATCCAACAAAACTAATTAGTAATACAGTGGGTATAAATTTGGTTTGGGTATCCTTTTTAAACCAAACAGTTGTGTTGTATAGGATAACAAATAGAAATAGTAAAAAAGAAATTAGGCCTACCACTCCAGCCTCTGCAGCAATTCTTAAATATAGATTAAACCCAGGAGGGAACGACTTATCAAATTGATTTTTATACCTAGCAGTAAATTCATAATTATTTTTTAATGCCCAATTTGGGTAGTGGTATCTTGATACAAAGGCTTGTTGTCCCCAGCCAGTTCCAAAGATAGGATACTCTTTTATGGTTTGAATCATTGCCGTTTGTATCCCCAGGCGAGATTTATTGGAAACTGAATTGTTTGTTTGACTAAATTTGGTGTCTGTAAAGTCAAAAGAAGAAATGCGCTCTTCTATGGCATCAGCAATAGGCTCTCTGTATACCAAGGTCATTGAAGTGATTCCAATAACTGCAAAAACTAGTGCGATATTAAAGTATCTCCTGAAATCTTTATAATAGATATATGTCAAAACTACTCCAACAAAAGTCTGTAAAAGTATGACCACAAAAGCAGTTCTTGACTTAGAGACAATTGCTAAAAATACCAATAAGATAAAAGGCAAAAACCTGATAATTTTTTTTTCTGTAAGGATATAAGAGAATAAAAAACCAGCAGCAGTAATTAAATAACTTCCCAAGGCAGGAGGTTCATAAGTTAAAGACGAAACACGGGTAAGCTTAAAGTCCAACCTAGCATTTACAAAAGGGAATACATCAAAAAGATCAAAAACTGGACGCAGCTGAATTAAATTAAAGTTTACAATTAAAAACTCCAAAAATCCACAACAAAAAACCAAGACAAAGCTGATGAAGAATAATTTTCTCAAAAGAAAGAAAAATGGAAGCGCCCCAAAATCTTTTCCTACATTTAAAAACGTGTAAAAGAAAGCCCCTGCAGAGATTAATAAGGCAATCAATTGTCTTACAAAACGCATCACTCCAGAAGTTTGTTTAAAATAATAATCAATAATATGGTGCATGTTTAGTAGGGTGACAAAAATCAAAACAGCAATAAACAGTAGTAGAAGTTGATACTCAACAGTGCGGTATGGGATGTAAATCTTGCCAGATTTTAATTGGTATACCAACAAAAAAATAAAAGAAATAATAAAAAATAAGGGAGAAGAATCTGAACTGTATTCTCCCAAAAAACCCATCCATTTTGGAATGTCAGAATTAAAAGGAATTAAAAAAACTCCTAGGATAAAAAAAGCTTGATATGTTTTTTTAAGCACTAGCATTAACCAACAATTGTGTTAACAGAGTTATGTTTCTTATAATATCCAACAATAATGATTGAAAATACCCCAACAGCAGATGCAAAACAAATTGCCATTCCTGTATAATCATATGTTTCAATTAAGAGACTTCCAACCACCAACATTGTGAGTGTAGCCCAAAGATGACCTATAAAAAAAGGACGGGTTATTTCTTGCGCTTTTAGGGCCATGGTTATGGGTCTTAGGAAAAGCATTAACGATTGACAAAAGCAATAAATACTAATAATTAAAAGCGCCTCTCCATATTTTTCAAGGTATAGGATTTCATAAAATAGGATAGAAAAAACCAGGACAATTAACAAAAGGCCAAGGGCCTTTATGTAATTTTCTCGATATACTTTTCTGACCATTTCACTTATGTTTTTTGTAGGATGTAATCTGATAAAATTTGAAAACATTGGGGTGTAAAAATTCTCTACCGTTATTATAAATATACTTACGATGCCAAGTAAGTTTTGTACCGTTTTTATTTTTCCAATACCTAGGGGTGAGGTGTTTAGTTCATTAGCATAAATATAGAGTCCTTGGGCATATCCCCAATAGGCAATTCCGCCCAATATAATCCATTTTGAATATTTAAAATGATGGTTAATCACATTAAAAAATAGTCCGTTTTTATTGAGATTCGGGATAAAAAACCCAAGACGTAATATGCCTTTAGCCAAGAAAATTAACAGTAAATAAAAAGTAGCTATCGCGTAGCTAAAAAAGTAAATGCTTAAAATTGTTGTTAAAGTGAGACTAGAATTGAAGTAAAAAATACAAAAGAAAAAAACGATATTTAATAAAAGAGAAGCTACCCAGGCATGATAAAGAGGTATTCTATTTGAACTAAACATATATTTTTTAAAAATATCAAATGTGATCATTAAAAAAGGGATGCCTACCACAAAAATATAAGAGACGTATAAGCCTTGTTGTTGCAATAGAAAAAATAAAATCAAACCTATGACAAGGTTCAATACAATATTTGAACATAGCAATGCCCTTAAATATTCCTTTTCATGTTCACGCCATTTCTTCGGGTAGAGCACAAGAATTGGGGATGACAAAAAAAAGGTGCAAAAAATAAATAGAAAAAAAACATTGCTTTGAAAAACAACAAAATCACTGAAAACGGCTACATCTGCTACTTTAGAAAGCACGAAAATAGAGCCAAAATTGAAAAGAGAAAACAACGCCTGATCAAATAAAATAGTCGTTTTTTTCCCTTTAATTTTTTTTAGGGCAGCCCGTATTTCCATCTTAAAATTAATTAATTTTTTCTGTAGGTTCTGTATCTGAGCTGTTTCTTAGCTTACTCAAGTTTTTTGCTTTCTGAAAATAATAGCGCATCATTGAAACCATCACAAACAAAAGAATAAGTATAACAGGGTAGGTAATTATTTTAACATCTAAAATACTTTTTTTAACAGACAACATAGGTTTGTTGATCAGTGATACTGTTTTGTCTTGATTGAGCAGCTGTAATTGAAGTTTTTCATTTTGCTTCATTAGCAATGCTTTTTGATCAAAAAGCATGTGAATATTGGTAACGTTTATGTCTACCATAGAGATCTCCGAGGCGGTTCCTTTGGTTAGTTCACTAATTGGACGCCCATAGGTGTCAAAAATAGAATCCATAAATGCGATACTTTCAAAATTTCTCGCTATTCTAAAGGCTAAACTTTCTTTTATAAGATCTGTTTGTTTTATTAAAACAGGATTGTCATTTAAATACAACATTAATGCATCTATTGTTTTTTGAGAACTCCAATAATCACCAACTAAAGTAATTTTGTGATACCTATATTGAGGGACAAATACCTCTGAGGTTAATAACTCATCCTCATACTGTGCTTGATCCATAACAGTTTCAAGATTTCTGTTGTTGGTTTCTGTAGCATCTACGATCTCTAAAACATTGACCAAAGGCTCTATTTCTAGACTATGTATGTAGTACACACTGTTTTTGAAAAATCCCTTTTTCTCAAGCAGCACAGAATCTTTTTCCTGAATCTTAAATTGTAACTGATTTAAGGCATCATATACGATTGCTCCAGAATTATCATTGATTCTTACATAGAGTTTTGTTTCTCTCGCTGGGTTGTCATTTGTTCTAATGAATCCCAGGGTTGCCCCCACGATAATTAAAACAAGAAGTATAATCCATGATTTAACGAAAAAATTAAAAATCTGGTACAAAGAAATTAACCCTGAATGATACATGCCTTTAATTTTTTCTGCAATCAAGCTAAGATCTAATTCTTCACTGTTGTTTTTACTGGTATTGCTGGACATATCTTATGTATTAAATTATTATAGATGGCTTTTAGCACCATTAGTTTTTTGTATCAAGTCTTTTAAACTGTCTTCCCAATGACTACACTTGTTGTTAAAAGTAACCTGTACCTTGTTACAATTTAGCACGCTATAGTTGGGCCTTTTAGCAAAAGTAGGGTAATGCTTGGTTTTTGCAAGGTTTACACTGTCTATTTCTCCTGTTGCCTTAAAAATAGCTCTAGCAAAATCATACCAAGTACCCTCTCCTTGGTTACTAAAATGGTATACTCCATAACGGGTATTCCCTGTTTTTATGATAGTTATTAATATTTGGGCTACATCATTTGCATTGGTGGGAGTTCCCTTTTGTTGTGTAGTAATGGTTAGTGCTTTTTTTTGTGTAGCAAATTGCAGCATGGAGTTTAAAAAATTATGTCCATACAGACTATAAAGCCAGGAGGTGCGTATAATAAAATGTTTGCTACAAGAAGTGCTTATGTATTGCTCCCCTTTTAATTTTGAAGCTCCGTATACATTTAAAGGATTTGTGGGATCCTTTTCTTGATATGGTGTTTCCTTAGTCCCATCAAACACATAATCTGTAGATATGTGCAGCAATACTACATTGTGCTCATTACATGCTTTTGCTATGTTATGCGCCCCTTCTGCGTTTACTAAAAAAGCCATTTTCTGTTCACTCTCTGCTTTCTCTACATTGGTATAGGCCGCTGTATTAATACAATAATCAAAGTTGTGTTCACTAAAAAAACTTTTAACAGCTTCATTATTTGTAATGTCCAGGTCTTCTTTGGTTGCAAAATAGCATGAAATATTAGTAGGGTTTTGGAGCTGTTGCCTCAAACACTGTCCCAATTGTCCACTTGCTCCTGTGACTAGTATTTTTTTCATTTTGTAATTTCCAAAAATGTAGGTAATTCAAGATCTTTTTTTGAAACAATCATGTCATTACTATTAAGGTGCCAATCTATGGCTAAGGTTGCGTCATTGTAGACAATACCTTGTTCACTTTGTTTGTTATAGTACCTGTCGCACTTGTACGCAAATACGGTATTATCCTCTAACACACTAAAGCCGTGAGCAAATCCACGAGGGATAAACAATTGTTTTTTATTTTCTTCAGAGAGCACAACACTATAACTTTTTCCAAAACTAGGGCTTCCTTTTC
>ERZ1046568.3156-NODE-3156-length-10162-cov-5.992085_pt1 | contig 10162 bp, 10 predicted proteins | sample MGYA00383092_ERZ1046568 | MGnify/ENA primary metagenome ERZ1046568 (study PRJEB29581, sample SAMEA5548362) | metagenome | biome: marine; feature: coastal; material: water | depth 1 m | study: Short-term variability in the microbial, nano- and picoplankton... | reverse complement strand
TTCACAAGGAAGCACCCCTAAAGAGCATCTGGATAATATCCAAAAAGCATGTACCCTGTCTTTGGCAATCATTTTACGTTTGGTTGCTTTTTTATGATCCTTTCTTCTTCGCTGATGCTCATCTCTAGTTGGGCGAGATAACTTTCCAGAGGCCTTTAACAGAGCTGTTCTTTTGTCTTGAGTAAGGTCATAAAGTTGATTTGTATCATCAAGTAATTGTTCTAGAATTGAAATACAAGCATCTATTTCTTCATTAGAGAGTTTGGAACTACTATTAGGCACTATTTTATCTTCTGGCATAAAGGTGGCTCGAAAGAGCACAGTTTTAATGAATTTTTATCAGGCAATATAAGCATACCTTTATTCCTATAAACTAGTATTTGAAAAGATATCTCTTGATTTATGTATTATATAACATAATGCTATTACAACAAATTGTACCTTTATGATTATGACAATAATTGATATGCTTTCTGGGTTTTCTGGTAGTTGCTTTTTGTTTTATGGCGTGAGTTGTTTGTACTCAAACCATATGTCCAAAGAGTTTAAACGCTTTGGAATACCCCAATTTCAAAAATTAACAGGCATGCTTCAAATACTTGGTGGCCTAGCCTTATTAATTGGATCTTGGAAATTTCCGATACTAGCTTTTATAGGTGCCGCGGGTCTTGCACTGTTAATGCTACTGGGATCTATAGTTCGTATTAAAATAAAAGATAGCTTCTTACAATCTAGCCCAGCTTTTGTCTTTGCTATACTAAATTGCTACTTGGCGTATACCTTTTTTAAGCTTATATGGTTTTCAAGTATATAATTGCTAAACAAAAAAGTAAAAATAATGCTGCAGGAAATGATTTAATTAAAGCATCCTTTATCTTAAAATGCATCAGTATTGATCCTGTAAGTAAAAGCCCAAGTGCAGAGGCTGCAACAAGTTCTAGGTCTGCAAACCAAATAGATGCAATTAAAGCCAAAGAGAAACCTACTTTTAAAAACCCAACTACATAGCATAAAGTACTCCCAAGGCCATAAGCCTTAAATTCTTCCATCATTGTTTTTGCATCACCGCCTCTCCATCTTGAAGCTTTGTTGTATTGCAAAAGCCAAACATTAAGTAAACTTAAACCAACAATAATTTTTAATGCAATTTTTACTTGTTCCATGGTATGTGTTTTTTAGTCTTTAATTAATATGGCTGTTATAGCACTTCTATAAAGGTAGAAAAAATAAATAGTTCTTAAACAGATAATTTTGCAATATGTTTTTACTTGTAAAACTATATGCTGTATTGCAATTACAAGGTATTGGATGTAGGGTAATCAAAAAGGCACTAGGGCAATGAATATCTTTAATTCAATGACATAGCGCCTTGCTATAAATTATAAACTGGTAGGTATATTATTTTTCTAATTTTACTTTAACGGCATTCATACCTCTTTGACCTTTTTCTAATTCAAAAGAAACTTTGTTTCCTTCTGTAATTTCATCAATAAGACCACTAACATGGGTAAAGTATTTCTCTTGATTCTCTGAGTCTATGATAAATCCAAAACCTTTTGAAGTGTCAAAAAAGTTAACCACACCAATACGTACAGGGTTAAAGGCCTCTCTCTCAGAAGCTAATGTTTTCGGAATGCTAATTGCAATATCTTCAATCTCTATCTCAACCTTTTGAGATGGATCTGGCGGAGTGTCAACAAGATTTCCATTATAATCTACATAAGCAAACTCGATACCAGAGGTGCCGTTTTCTTGTCTTTCGAGTTTTCTAGCCTCCATTTTCTTACGTTTGTCTTCTCGTTTTTTTAAACGCTTCTTCTCTTTTTCTACTTTACTAAAGGTTTGTTGTGATTTTGCCATTCGTTATTTTGAATATAAACTTTAACTTAATAATCTACAATTTCTGAAAAAAATGCCATTTTTTCAAGAAAAACGAGACTTCTTTCTATTTTTTTTATGAACTATTACTTCTTTTTCTTATTAATAGTATTGGTTTTTACAACCAAAGTATTTGTTTGTTGTAATTGATTTGCCATCAATTTCTCTATCAATTCATCTTTTGTAAGGTGATGAAATACTGTCTTAACAGCCGTCTTTAAATCTAAAGAAATATCCTTATTGGGTTTGGCTTTAAATATTTTTCTAGCCCATAGAAGTGTATTGTTGTGCTCAATGGCTAAGGCATCAGCTTTTGGCATTTTAGAAAATGAAATACTGAGTTCTTGTTCTAAATCTGGAATATCAGCAAGCTCATCTTCCTGGATTACACTCAAAGATAACCCCTTTGCCCCTGCCCTTGCAGTACGTCCAGATCTATGCACATAGGCATCATAGGTATCTGGAAGGTGATATTGCACTACATAGCTAATTTGTTTAACATCTATTCCACGGGCTGCTAAATCTGTAGCAATTAATATATCAATATGTCCTTCTCTAAACTGCCCCATAATTCTATCACGAATGCCTTGGGCTAAACTACCATGTAAAGCCCCAGAAGAGAATTTGTTTATAGCTAACTTTTTGGCTAGCTTATTTACGGCAGCTTTTGTTTTACAAAATATAATACCTCGTTGTCCTTCTTTGGTATTTAAAAAGTACATGAGTACCTCTAGTTTCTCTATAGGTTTTACCACAACATATTGATGGTCTACCCCTTGATGGCCGAGGGTTTCCATATCTACTTGGATATCTACCACATGCTTTGACAAATAATTCTGAACCATTTGTTTTATACTTCCGGGCATGGTAGCAGTAAACAAAAGTGTTCTTCTTGCCTTTGGAAGTTCAGCAACTATAGTGTCTAGACCCTGATTTAAAACAGCTATCATTTCATCTGCCTCATCTAATACAACAAGAGAAGTCTTTGTAATATCAATAGCGTCTCTTTTTATCAAGTCTATGAGTCTTCCTGGGGTAGCAACAATTACATGTGTATCTTGTTTTAAACGCTCAATTTGGGGCTTAATAGGAATACCTCCAAAAATAGGTGCTATAGCTATTTCTGTTTTTTTACTAGAAAAATCAGTAAGATTTTTAAAAATTTGTAGCCCTAATTCTCTGGTTGGCGCAAGAACAATAGCCTGTATAGAATTGTTTTGAGTGTCTATGGTTTGTAATAATGGAAGCCCAAAACTAGCAGTTTTTCCCGTTCCTGTTTTTGCTAAAGCAACAACATCTTCTTTTTGATTTAGTATTACAGGTATGGCCTTTGCTTGAATGCTAGTTGGAGTATTAATTTCTAAAACATCCAATGCTTCAATCAAAAAATTGGCTACTCCTAAATCTGAAAATGTTGTACTCATATGATTTTGTAAGGGTTGTACTTTATGATTCTTGAAGAATTCTTTTTGATTTCCTGTAGGTAAACTTTGGGTAAATATTTCGTTTGGCATACCTGTTTAGGTTTCCAGCATTCACCATTTTTTGATAGACAGGTTTTGTAATACCAAAGTATTCATAAGTTGTACCATCTGTAAAGGTGATCTCTAATAACAAGCCCTTATGTTGGTAATCAGAAATACCAGCATTTGTAATAGTTTCTGTATATGCTGCTAAGTTTTTTTCTTTAGTTTCTGGAGCCATGCTTACTAAAAAATGATACCCATCAATAATCTTACGGCTTTGCATTTCTGCCTCTTGTTGTAAAGGGTCTCCGTCCTGAAATTTATCTGGGTGCCACTCTTTTACTAGATTTCGGTAACTTTTCTTAAGAAATTTAAGATCAATCTCTTTTTCTACTCCAAATAATTTCTTGTACTCATGTATACGCTTCATAACCAGGGTGTTTATTAGGGCGCGAAATTACTTCTTTTTTATGGATATACTAGTGAGTATAGGGTAATAAAAAAGCCCATCTATAAAGATGGGCTTTGTTTGAAAGTATTTGGATATTACTTAGACAACTTTTACGTTTACCGCGTTTAATCCTTTGTTTCCTTCTTGTAGATCAAAAGTAACCTCGTCACCTTCTCTAATCTCATCGATTAATCCTGAAATGTGTACGAAGTGGTCTTTTTCAACTCCTTCTTCTGTAATAAATCCAAAACCTTTAGTGTCGTTGAAAAATTTTACTGTTCCTTTACTCATTGTAATATAATTTAATGTGTTAATATTTTATAGTTTGCAAATATCAATCTATTAAATTGATTTAACAAACAAATTACCCTATAATAGTGATTTATAAAGGCTAAAGACATGCTACTGCCCTATTATAGGGAGTCTTTGTAGAAGTATTAAACTATAAAAAGCGCAAAAAAATGCTGATTTTACTAAATTTGGAGACTAAGCCTTCACTAACTAGATCACAAAGTAGTGATTAGTGCAATAAAGTAATGCGTACTTTTTTCTTTTTCAAGCGCGTGTTGTTTGTTTTGTCAACAACTTCAAGTGCTTTTTCTTTTGGCACTGCAACAAAGGCACAATCTTGTTTTAATTCTATAACACCAAGTTCGTCAGATTTAAGATTTCCTTGTTTAAAAAAGAGGCCTGCAATATCGCCTTTAGATATTTTATCTTTCCTACCTCCAGAGATAAACAAAGTAGCCCATTTTGGAAATATTGTGGTTTGCTTATCCTGTAATTTTAAAACATTTTGAGAAGATATAAATTCTGGCAAAGGTTCATCGTTCCATTTTAAGACATAGGCAGTACCACAGGCGTTCATTCTTGCTGTTCTTCCATTTCTGTGGGTAAACTCTTCTAATTTTAAAGGTAGTTGATAATGAATTATAAACTTTAGCTCTGGTATATCTAACCCACGTGCTGCCAAATCTGTGGCAATAATAATTTGATGGGTACCATTTCTAAACTTAATTAAAGCCCGCTCTCTATCTATTTGCTCCATACCGCCATAAAAATGACCGTGAGGTATGTGCTGCTGTTTTAGAAAATCACTTACAAAATTGATGGTGTTTTTGAAATTACAAAATATAATACCAGGCTCATTTCCGATATGATACAACAAATCAACCAATGCTTGTAATTTATTTTTTTCTTTGGAATTGACTATTTCAACAGACAAAGCGGTGGTCTTTGTATCTAGATAATCTATAATAACTTCATTTTTAACACCAACAAATTCAGGGATTTCAATATCCTGTGTAGCAGAGGTTAAAATACGTTTTTCAATCTGCTGGAGATTTTCTAAAATTTCTCGCATTTGTGTTTCAAAACCAACCTCTAGAGATTTATCAAATTCATCGAGTACTAAGGTTTTAATAAATGAAGTGGCAAAGGTCTCTCTACGGAAATGATCAGCAACGCGTCCTGGAGTACCTATAATTATACTTGGCGTGTGGGCAAGATCAATTTTATCTTTTGAAATGGATCTGCCTCCATAAATAGCATTTGCCTTATAGCCAGAGCCCATCTGTCGTATCACCTGTTCTATTTGTATGGCTAGTTCTCTTGAGGGAACCAATATTAGTAATTGAACCTCAGTACACTCTGGATCAAGAGCTGCAATAGTGGGTAACAAAAATGCTACGGTTTTCCCTGTTCCTGTTGGAGATAGTAAAACAGTATTGGTCGTAGATGAAATGGAAAGAACCACCTCCTCTTGCATTTCATTTAAGGCAGTAATATTAAGTTTTGCGAGTAGTTGCTTTTGTGATTTTTTAAAATGAGTCATGAGAAAATGTATTATAAAAGCCTACCAAATCATATGCTAAACTAATAATTTTCAAAGGTATTCAAAAAGTTATCCATGACACTCTATTGTGATTTCTTATTAAAATAAAACTGCTTGCAATAGATTTCTCTAAAGCAAGCAGTTCTAAAATAAAGAAATAAAATTACTCAATACTTACATCAAAGGTTGTAGTTACATCTGTCTCACCACCTGCACTATCTAAACCATCATTTGGCTTAACTGGCTCATGACGAAGTGTTACTGTTAAACTTCCAGAACTAGCCTCACCAGTTTCTAAGGTAATACTTACACCTAGTGGGTTTCCATTAGAATCAGAGTCTTGGTATTCAGTTGTAATATTTAAGCCCTCACCTACCGTGTAAAAAACTTGGTGCTCATCAGCCTCCTCTATTACCTCATCAGTAATCTCCTCAGCTGGAGTTTCAGTTTCGTTTAAGAATCTTACAGCTCCCTCATATTGAGTGTTTTGAGAAAAACTTCCTGACACAGTTGTCTCTATCTCAAGTGGCCCTTCAGCATCAGGATCTATAGCTGTTAAAATTACTGGTTCGCCACTCTCTGGTGTTAGTGTTAAAATTACAGTAGTAATAACTTCTTCCTCGTTAATAGGTAGTGGTGCAGCATCATCATCACTACAACCGATCATTGCGATTGCCAGTAAGGCGAATATTGAACATCTTTTCATTGTTTTCATTGTTTTCATTGTTTTTAGTTTAAAATTAGTAATTGAATTAAATGGTAAAATTTTCATTTTGTTAGTATTAAGATTAGTAATTATATTTAAGTTGAAGGGTAATATTTCTGCCCACATCATCTGCGTAGAAACGCAAACGATTTAGGTAATTTCGGTATGAGGTATTAAACATATTGTTTAGATATAAGCCCAGGTGTAATGACTCGTTAATAGAGACACTTGCATTAAAGTTAAGTAGGTGATATCCTGGTGGCGGAGTACTTATATCAACGGTTTGTATAGAATCTGGTAATACAACCTCAAAATTTGTATCTGGAAATTCATTTTGTGCAAACACATAACAACTCTCTAGGGAAATCTTAAGATTATGGTGTTTTAAATTGGTGTAAATCAAACTATTTTTAGTGCTGGCAGATGGCATACTAATAAGGGCTTTTTTTTGTGATAAATCATAGCCCTTTATCAAAGAAAATTGATGCGTAAAACTAACATTATCAAACAATGATAGAGATGCGTCTACATCAATTCCAAAAATTTGAGCCTTGGTCTGTCTGTATTCCCAAACTTGGAAATTACCTCTAATGGTTTGTCTTATACCAGTGGGCTCAATAAGTATATAGTTATCTATAGTGTTGCTGTAAGGCATGATTGTAAAATCAAACTTCTCTGCGCTTTGTTGCAGTGTAAGTGAAACCTTATGTGCAGTTTCTGAGCCAAATTGCAGATCTCCTATTTCTATTCTTGAAGCGCTATGGTGCAAACCTTCACTAAATAGTTCTGAGGCGTTTGGAGCCCTAGAGGCAATTGAATAGTTGGCAAAAAGCGTGTAGGTGTAAAAGGTGTGTTTAACTCCGAGTGTAAAAGCGGGGTTTGTAAAGTTTAATTTTGGATTGGTAAGCACTTGATTTCCAGCTTGCTGAATTACTAAATCAGAAAACGGACTGTCATACCCTCTTTCTTCCCAGAAAGAGCGGCGGTAAAACTTATACACATCCATAAAGGTGTGGTCAATTCTAACACCTGCCTCCAAGAGCCATTGTGTGTTAAATGTATAATTTCCAGTAACAAAACCACCAATACTATACTTTGTATAATCTGGAATAAGACGTCTAACTCCCGTTTGAGGATTTGCATAATTAGTTTGATAGCCTGCACTTACCCCTGTTGTATATTCTAATTTATCTGAAACATCAGAGGTTACATCTACATTTAAAGTTTGTGTTTTTAATGCTAAATCTAATGAAGCTTTATCTTTATTATCACCTCTTCGGATATCAAATTCAAGTCTATTGTTTTGCTGGTAGTCATACTGCAAGGAAACCCGACCAATTCCTTCTATATCTTTAAAGCCTTTGATACGCGCTAGATGGTGTACAACATCTTGTCTAGGTGCACCAATAGCATACGTGAAGTCTTTTATTATTGACGGTATGGGACTAGATATTGCTTGTACTTGATCTTCTGCACCACCAATATGAGAGGCCCGCAGAATTCCAATTTCATTTCTAAAAAAAGAATAATACGCCTCTACTGCATAATCAATTCTATTAAAGCCTATCCTAGCTGCAATGTTTCTTTCAAAAACACCAGTATTACTCAATATATAGTCTGGAGCATTGAAATCACCAAAACGTTTTGCTGTACCTTGCAAAGAGGTGTACCAACCATTTTCGTAGCTTTTGGTTAGGCTTGATGTTACAGCCCCACCCCTACCATTACTAGAGCCGCTTACTATGGTTTTACCATAGAGTGAATCTAATATAGCCACCTTTGGTGCTGAAGTAATAATAACACCACCAATAGCATTTCCGCCATACTGCAAAGCTCCAGCACCTTTAATTACCTTAATACTACCTGCAGTGTTAATATCAATACTAGGGGCATGTTCTGCACCCCACTGCTGATCTTGCATTTGCACTCCATTATTAACAAGGACAACACGGCTGCTGTGCATGCCATTTATCATTGGCTTAACAACAGTATTACCCGTATTAAGAGAAGATACCCCGCTAATGCTATTTAATACATCTCCTAAGGAGCCGCTACTAAAGGATGAAATTGTTTGTTGATTTAATGTATTCTCAAATAATGTTTTTGTTTTTCTTTGCGCTTTACTACCGTTAACGATTATTTCGTTGAGTGACTCCAGATGATGTTCTAGCTTAAATGTTTTTTGAACATCTGCCTGCAAGGCTACAGTAAATATTTTGGTTGCACAAGATGGATGAGATACCTGTAAATCATAGGTACTGTTGCACAGATATGTGATAGTGAAATTTCCGTCCAGATCGGTCTGAACCGCAACTCCAGTTTGTGCCACAACAATAGTAGCCCCTGTAAGTACAGAGCCGTCATGTATATCTAATAAAGTACCATTTAGTGTATTATCACACTCTTGGGCAAAAGAGTGTACACTGCTAGATAGCAGAAATAATAACGCAAATAATCGCATCGCATTCTTTTTAAAATTTTTAAATAAATTAAATCTTTAAGAAAGAATACTTGGGGGTGCGCGTAATTGCTTTGAAGTTAGTTTTTTTGAAAATAAAGCTACTACAGTTAAGGTAACTTTTGTGTTTTGAGAAATTAACACAAGTGTGTTAAGGTAATTCTCTGGTAGTATGTATTGAAAACTAGAACTATAAAAATCACAACTGTGACACTCTGGAGCGTCTTTGTGCAAATGAGTGGTTTGCTCATGGCATACCTCATGTTCGTGGTTTTCAAACAAATGAGAAAATTCAACACAAGTAGGGAGCATTAATGCAAAAACAAGTGCAATAACTCCTAGATAATTTGTGATGTGATTTTCTAAATTCATAAGTATTGCAACAAAAGTACTACTTACAAAATTATTAAACTACTTTATACTATAAATAAGTTAAGTAGTAGTTTGTAAATTTAAAGAACTACAACCGTGCGTGTTTTACTACCTTTGTATTAAATACAAGAAGCTGTTTGCATGAAGACTGAAGATTTAAGAATTATATTTATGGGAACACCTAGTTTTGCAGTGGGTGTTTTAAAGACTATTGTTGAGAATGGTTTTAATGTTGTAGGTGTTGTTACAGCACCAGACAAACCAAAAGGACGCGGTAGAACCCTTCAAGGCTCTGCAGTAAAACAATATGCAACTATTGAGAGTATTCCTGTTTTACAGCCCACTAATCTTAAGGACCCCTCTTTCATAGATGCCTTAACAGCCCTTACTGCAAATCTTCAAGTTGTTGTTGCCTTTAGAATGCTGCCCAAAGTAGTTTGGCAAATACCAAGTCTAGGAACATTTAACCTACACGCTTCATTATTACCTGAATATCGTGGTGCTGCTCCTATAAACTGGGCTATTATTAACAAAGAACAAACTACAGGTGTCACCACATTTTTTATTGACGAAAAAATTGACACCGGAGAAATCATACTCTCTAAAGAGATTGGTATTTCAAAAACAGATACTGTAGGTAATTTACACGATACTCTTATGGAATTAGGTAGCGCAGCAGTAATAGACACCTTAACCCTTATAAGCAATACAAAAGTATATACAACCAAACAGCCCACAGGAGAGGACTTCTCTAAACTAAACCTAAAAGAAGCTCCAAAACTTACCCCAAACAATACTTATATAGATTGGAACAAAAGTGCAGATTCAATAGACCATTTTATAAGAGGATTAAATCCATATCCTGGCGCATGGAGTTATCTTACCCAAGAAGAGGACACACTAAAGGTTAAAATATTTAAGGTAGCTATCATCGAGCCAAAACAAGAAAATTCTTTATGGTTTATTACAAAAGATGGAGGCGTTAAAATTTCAGAAC
>ERZ1046568.3155-NODE-3155-length-10163-cov-4.981203_pt1 | contig 10163 bp, 8 predicted proteins | sample MGYA00383092_ERZ1046568 | MGnify/ENA primary metagenome ERZ1046568 (study PRJEB29581, sample SAMEA5548362) | metagenome | biome: marine; feature: coastal; material: water | depth 1 m | study: Short-term variability in the microbial, nano- and picoplankton... | reverse complement strand
AAAAGATGATTGGCCTCGGAACCGCGAGCCCGAACCTGAGTGGCAGAGCCCTGCACACCGCTGCGGCTCACAGCCAAACCAGGTACATCACGCAGCAGATCACTGACACTCAGTGCTGCACGATTTTTCAACTGTTCCCCATCAATAATAGTAATTGCATTGGCCGATCGGCTAGCAGCAATGGGGATAAGAGAAGCACTGACCAGTACTTCTTCGATTTCTGTATCAGCCACAACTGGCGTAGCCAGAAGCAAGGCCACGGCAAAGTAAGAAAGGTTTTTCATAATTTCCTCTGACGCTCACACCCGAGCGAATAACTTAAAAATATATACGAGGGCGTACTGGCAGAGAGACAGAGACTGTCGATCAGCACAAGACCGCACCCCGCGGTTTGTCTGCATAGCGATAGGCCGGTCTCCGGACTCATAAGTGAACAGTTCATTGACAAACCGCTCTATTTGGCCACCTTCCCATGCCTTTTTGCACAGTGGTTATACAACCAATTATTCTTATTTACCGTTGCGGGGGCAGTATCGGAATAGCAACTTCCGCCAATATCTGGCAGTGCGCACCGATTTCCCGTTTCACTCTTATTTAGCCAAAAAATAAACCAGCCAAACTCGAGAACCTATTGCCGAAGCAAGAGCGGGAATTTACTCTTGCCCGCAGTTGATGTCAATCTGGATCAAAAAAGATTACTTAATTATTGGTAATTTCGCGCCATAACAGACGGGCATCAACTAAAAGGGTTGCGCAATCTTAAGAAAGGGCATCCAAAGCCTCAGTCACCCGGCGCACCGGTATCACCCTCATACCTTTAATAGACTGTTTGGGTGCATTGCCCGCCGGCACAATAGCGCGGGTAAAACCATGCTTAGCGGCTTCCCGCAAACGCTCTTGGCCATTGGCCACCGGTCTAATTTCACCCGCCAGTCCAACCTCGCCAAACACTACCAGGTCTTGAGGCAGTGTTTTATCCCGGAAGCTGGAAATCACCGACAGAATCAACGCTAGATCAGCGCTGGTCTCCAATACTTTGACGCCACCCACTACATTCACAAATACATCCTGATCACCGACCGAGATGCCACCATGACGATGCAATACCGCCAACAGCATAGATAGCCGATTATGATCAAGGCCCACAGTGACCCGCCTTGGATTACCCAGATGACTATCATCCACTAGCGCCTGCAATTCAACCAGCAGCGGGCGAGTGCCCTCCCAGACCACCATCACCACAGAGCCCGAGGAAACCTCTTCACCTCGCTGAAGAAAAATCGCCGAGGGATTAGCCACTTCTTTGAGACCTTTGTCGGTCATGGCAAATACACCCAGTTCATTTACCGCGCCAAAGCGGTTTTTATTGCTGCGCAAGGTGCGGAAATGAGAATCGCTGGAGCCTTCCAACATCAGCGAACAGTCGATCATATGTTCTAAAACTTTGGGTCCAGCCAGGGAGCCATCTTTGGTTACATGCCCCACTAAAATCAACACAGTGCCGGTCTGTTTGGCAAAGCGCACCAGCATAGAAGCGCTCTCACGCACCTGAGATACACTGCCCGGAGCTGAAGCCACTTCCTCCATATGCATCACCTGGATAGAATCCACCACTAAAATTCTAGGGCGCTTCTGCTCCGCAATAGCACAGACAGTTTCTACCGATGTCTCTGCCATAATTTCCAGCTTATCCGCGGGCAGGTCCAGACGCTTGGCTCGCATAGCCACTTGCTGAGGAGTCTCCTCACCAGTGACATACAACGCAGAGTTGCTCTCAGCAAGTTTGCAAAGGGTTTGCAGTAATAAGGTACTTTTGCCGGCCCCAGGTTCGCCGCCCACCAAAATAGCTGACCCGGGCACCAAACCACCCCCGAGCACCAGATCCAGCTCTCCAGTCCCTGTGCTAATACGGGGAATTTCGTCCAGAGCAATATCCGCCAAGGTTTTCACCGCACCATCCACCGCACCGGCAAATCCAGGGCGCAGAACCTTGCCGCCACGTGCCGCAGGACCAAGCCGTACCTCTAATAGCGTATTCCATGCACTGCACTCACCACATTGACCCTGCCATTTACGGTAGTCGGCGCCGCAGTCATTGCACACATAGGCTGATTTTGATTTGGTGGCCAAAAAATGTCTCCTGTTATTAGGGTTTATTTAATCTTATAACTGTTGTTATGTACAGTAATAAAAAACTTGACCGAGCGCTAAGATAAAGCCCCTGTAAACAACAAAAGCCCCGCTCCTATGCCATTATCCATCCGTCAGGCCACCGTCGAAGATTGCCCCCAGATATTACAATTTATTCGAGAGTTGGCAGAGTACGAAAAGCTGCTTCACGAAGTGGTGGCCAATGTACCCGCCTTGGAAGAGACGTTGTTTGGGGACAAGCCTCATGCTGAGGTTGTAATTGCAGAGTATCAGGGGCAGCCTGTTGGTTTTGCACTTTTTTTCCACAATTACTCAACCTTTCTAGGGCGGCCAGGCCTGTATTTAGAAGATCTCTATATCCAACCATCAATGCGCGGCAAAGGGTTTGGCACAAGCCTGCTGGCCTATCTGGCGGCACTAGCCCTCGAGCGCAACTGTGGCAGGCTAGAGTGGTGGGTACTAGACTGGAATCAGCCCGCCATAGACTTTTACCGATCACTGGGCGCCGAGCCTATGGATGATTGGACAGTCAACCGAGTGACCGGCGAGGCACTGCGGCATTTAGCGCATCGTCAGACTTTAGCCCACCAACCTAAGGACAACTCATGAAGAGCATCAACTTGACCGGCAAACGTATTTTGGTCACTCAGGCCGATACCTTTATGGGGCCAACTCTGTGTGAAGTCTTCACCGAGATGGGGGCTGAGGTAATTACCGATTACCAGCTGCTTGATGATCCAGCATTGCCTGCACAGATTGTTGATGCCGCCGGCACTGTAGATGTGCTGGTGATTAATTTGGCAGTTCCAGCACCTTTTAGCAAAGTAGAGCTGGTTGATAATAATGAATGGTCATCCACCTTCAGCACCATTGTTGACCCATTGCCAAGGTTGGTGACCGCTGTGTTACCACAGATGATTAAACGCCAGTCTGGGAAAATTCTGGTGATGGGGAGCGCCTCAGCACTAAAAGGCATGAAGCGAGCATCCACTTACAGCGCTGCCCGCGGTGCACAACTTGCCTACGTGCAGGCCGCTGGTGTTGAGATGGCCCCTCAGGGGATTCAAATTAATGCCATTGCGCAGAATTTTGTCGATAACCCCACTTATTTTCCTGAGGAAACCAAAGCCAACCCGGCCTTCCAAGACCGACTTAAACGTGAAGTGCCGTTGGGCAGGCTGGTTACCATGCGCGAAGATGCGCAGTTCGCTGCCTATCTGTGTTCCGATGCGGCAGACTGTTTTGTCGGTCAGGTATTTCCGGTTAGCGGTGGCTGGGCTGTTTAAACAGCAACTTAACCCACAGGTTTGTCTCGTTCATCAGTTTGCTTTCTGATACAGTATTCCGATGTCGCTTATCCCCGAAAAAACTATTGTTATCTCGCCCACTCTGGCCGCTACTATTGGTCTGGAAGAGACGGTATTACTGCAATTGTTGCAGGAATGCCTGGCCCATGGAGATAAGGTGCAGAGCAGCGGTTTTAGCTGGTTGACTATTCCTGGCGAACGGCTGACAGGTCTGGCGCCATTTTGGCGTGAGGATGACATTCGCCGTCTTACGACTAGCCTGCATGAGAAGGGGTTGTTATTAATTGGTGGCGGAGCTTTCTCTGGGCAACAGGATTTTCGCTTTGCTTTTAATGAAGGCGGTAGTTCAGCTCGAGCGCCCTCTCAAACAACCAATCAAGCTCGGCCGCAGATTAATGAGTTCAGCAGTCCCCATTCTGCCAAAACCATCGGCGGTAGCTGGCAACCCAGTGAAGATGCGCTGAGGCAGCTGGCCCAACTGGGCGTGACTCGAGAGTTTGCCCAGCAGCAGATTCCTCAGTTTGTCGCCTATTGGCGCGAGCGCAACGTGCCGCGGCACAGCTGGGAATCAAAATATATTAAAGAGGTTTGGCGCCAGTGGCAGCAGGCGGAGAGTACCAATCATCGCCGCCGCCGTGAAGTCTCTGTAACAGGTGAATGGCGACCCTCTGGAGACGCCATGGATATTCTTGTTAATCAGGGTGGCATTAACCCCAACTTTATTGAAGACGCTGTGCCAGAGTTTATTCTGTACTGGCGCGATCGCGGCGATGTCTCTAGCACCTGGGACTCAAAATTTATCCAACATGTACGCCGCCAGTGGCAGTTTTATACTGGTATGATGGATCAGGACTCAATGCCCCGCTCTATTCCCGCCCAGTGGCAACCAAAGGAGTCTGTTTACGATGTGCTGCAAATGGCCAATATTGATCGCCAGTTTGCTCAGCAGATTATTCCCGAGTTTGTGCTCTACTGGCAGGAGAATGGGACTCCTCAACTGTCCTGGAGCACTAAATTTTTGCAGTATGTAAAGCGCCAGTGGGCGCGACACAATCAACCTCAGTCAGCGAGCAGTAATCATGGCAAACAGCACGGATCTCATACAGAAGGTCGCCTCCGAGATCGCAGCATCATCGACGCGCTCTCCGACCGCAGCTGGGCAAGCTAAACCGGCTGCAGCCAGCCCTGAACTGATTGACGCAATCAATCAGATCTTTGCGCTGTTTCAGGTGAACTACCACAATCAGTACTACGCCGCTTTTGGCGACAATACCAAATCAGAAAACCTCGCTAAAAAACTGTGGCTGTCCAAACTAGAGAATTTTGGCCCGGAAATTATTTTGTCGGCGGCGGAAAAAATAATTGCTGACAGTGAGTACCTACCAACCCTACACAAAATGCTCAATGCCTGCCGTTCTGTGGGCATGCCTGCGGGCCTGCCCAATCCCCGCAAGGCCTATCAGGAAGCCTGCAACAAACCCAGCCCCAAAGCCGAGCAACAATGGTCGCACCCGGTGGTGTATCTTGCCGCTCGCGACTGTGGCTGGCACCTGCTGGCCAATGAAATTGAATCCAGAGCGCTGCCCGCTTTCACCGAGGTCTATCAACAGTACTGCGATCGTGTAGTGGTCGGCGACGCGTTTACCATAGAGCCGCCCCAAGCCCTTCCAGAGACTTCTCAGGTAGCCGCCAGCAAGAAGCACAACCTTGAGCAACTGGACCAACTTAAGCAATTGCTAAGCTAGGCACCCATGGCCGGGCAACTATTAACTCACAACTCCACAGCACGACGCATGGCTAAAACCATTCTCAATGGTTTTCGCAGCTATTTTGCCGATTATCTAAACAGCACCCTCAGCGCTAAAGCCCGTTTTGAAAAGGCCGATTGGCATGGTGTGCAGCAGGCAAATGTGGACCGTCTGGAGATGTACAAAGCCAAGGTCGCACAGACAGTTCAATATTTGGAGATGGTGACCAATAAAGATATCGCCAATCTCAGCCTGTGGAGCGAAGCCAAATTAGCCTACACACAGTTGGTCTTTAACTTTCCTAATTTTGAAATCGCCGAGACATTTTTTAATTCGGTATTTAGTGATATTCATGATCACGACAAGATCAGCGATGAAATTATTTACGTGCTGTCATCCCAACTGATTGACGCGCCGGAGGCAGAGTACAGTATTTTTGTGCGCTACCAGGGGGAAGGGTATCGCGATACCTTTAGGCGCATCCTGAAAGAATCAGAATTTAGCCTGCCAGGCGAAGATATTGAGCTGGACCTTGACTGCATTATGGGTGTTTTTGAACAGGAGGTAATGCCGCAAATCAGCTGCGCGCCGGAAGACGTCAAGTTTGATATTTTAGAATCCACTTTTTACCGCAGCAAAGCCGCCTATATGGTGGGCCGTGTGGTGGGCGGTATTAGGACATTCCCGATGGCGCTGGTATTTCTCAATACCGAAGCGGGCCACCTGTATGTGGATACCGCGCTATTTAACGACGACGACCTTAGCGTGGTGTTCAGCTTTACCCGCAACCATTTTATGGTGGATGCGCCACTGCCTTATCAGTATGCGCACTTTTTGAAAACATTAATGCCGCGAAAACTCGATTACGAAATTTATAATTCTCTGGGTTTCCCCAAGCATGCAAAAACAGAATTCTACCGACAGCTGGTGGGTCATCTGAAGAGTTCTGACGACCAGTTTATTGTTGCCCCAGGTATCAAGGGCATGGTGATGACGGTATTTACGCTGCCCTCCTACAATATTGTGTTCAAGATTATCAAAGACAAGTTTGCCCCGCCCAAAGAGGTGACCCATCAGATTGTGCGGGAGAAATACCGCCTGGTGTCGCGCCACGACCGTATTGGACGTATGGCGGATACTCAAGAATTTGATAATTTGGTGTTTCCCCTCGACAGATTTTCCGATGAGCTTATTGAAGAACTACAAAAAGTCGCGGCATCGTCAATCGAGATCCGCGGCGACAAGCTAGTAATCAGACATCTGTACACAGAGCGCTACATGACACCGCTAAATATTTATCTGGAAAGTGCCGGCGATGACCAGATACGCAGTGCCATGGAAGAGTACGGCAACTGTATCAAACAGCTGGCGGCGGCGAATATTTTCCCCGGCGATATGCCCTTGAAGAATTTTGGTGTAACTCGCCACGGCCGAGTGGTGTTTTATGATTATGATGAAATCGCTAAATTGACCGACTGTAATTTCCGTGAGATTCCACAACCCCGCACTGAGCAAGAGGAGATGCAATCTGGCACCTGGTACACAGTGGCTCCGGACGATATTTTCCCCGAGGAATTCCGCTTATTTTTCTCCGGCAATATCAAAGCACGCAAGATGTTTGAACAGATGCACAGTGAGCTATACGAAGTAAGCTTTTGGAAAAACCTGCAGGAACAGATCCGCAACGGTTTTGTTTTAGATGTGTTCCCCTACCGCCGCGCCAAGCGCTTCGATCGCGGCAAAAACTCTGTTCTGGAAGTATTCTCGGACTAGCTATATCAGGTTAGCGGTAAGACAATGTCTCTCGACGCTGGCCTGACGCTATTTGATAACTGTCCATTCCAATCATCTCTAAGGTCCAATCGGCATCGATCTTGTCCCCATGGCGCAAGGTGCGCCCATCCGCAAACAGGCGGTTGGATGCTGAGCCCTCATCAATATACATATGCCCGGTAATAATCAGATTGGGTATCTCTTTCGCCCTGGGCACTGAAGGCTTAACTGGCTGCACATTCTGTGGTGGCAACTTTTGTGGCGCCGGACTCTGAGTCATCGAAGTCTGCGCCATTTGCTGATTGGCTTGATACCCGGAGGCCTCAAAGCTAAGCATCCCAGAATAGATTAAAAAAGCCATAATAGCGGCTAGGGTACAGAACAGCACCAGCGCCATTGGCAGCTTCGAGGTTGGCACCTGCTGATAGGGATCCCAGTTAGAACTAGCAAAATCGTCTAGCTGTTTCGGGTCTTCTCGAAGGCGATCCCGCTCGGCTTTTTTAAGAGCATCAAGGATGTAAGACATTAATCCAGCCCTCTCAGTCTAGGAATGCTGTTATCAGTTAGCTGATTTAAACGCAGCAAGGTCTCTCGCCCCACAACACCATCTGCCTTGATATTTTGCTGCTGCTGAAAGGCCAATACCTGGTCCGCAACGGCTTGAGTGTAGCGCCCACCACTAATAATAATTTCAGCATTGGTATCCACCGCCGCCAGCCGCGACTGCAACCAGTCCAAGGCCAGAGGGTTGCTGTCACCCAGTTTTAAGCTGCCAATCTGTTGCGGTGGCCGCCACAGGTAAACAAAACTACCGGACCAGCGGGCTATAAAATCCTGCAGACCTAGCAGCTGGCTGTCGGCACCTTTGCGCACGACCACAGAGATCTGAGTAATCTCGGTAATCAAATAGCTCTTTAAAAAACCCGACTCGTCTTTTAAACGCACAATGCCCGGGCGGTTTACCTTTTGCAGGTCAGCAATATCACCACTGTCCAGGCGTTCGGCGCGCAGCCCATGGGACTCAGCTAGATCAAAAAATTCCTCTTGGGAATAAAGCTCAGAAGCCTGCACCGACCAGATGTCAAACAGAGCGACAAATGGATTGCTGGGCGGCGAGATAATTTCAGCCACTGCGGCTTCAGCAGGCGCAACCGCCGGCACCGAAGGCTCTGCTATCAGGGGGTCGGGAGCCGGTGGTTGCAATGCATAAATCAATGCAGCCAAGATTATGATTATTCCGGGAGCAGCGGCATACAGCCATTTTTTGCTCCATTGCAGCCCGGTATTCTCGCGGCCCAAAATTTCCACCGCAGCCTGTTTTACCAGCTTGGGAGTTACCGATTTAGCTTCTATTGAATAGGCGGCTAACAATGAGTGCTGGCAAACCAGGTTGATCACCCGGGGTACGCCGCCAGTTAGCCTGTATAGGCTGCTCATGCAGGCGCGGTCAAAAATTGGCCTATTGGCTCCAGCGCGATGCAGCCGGTGATTGACATAGTTGGACAGGTCATCTTTTTCCAAAGGCAAAAGATGGAATCGGGAGACCACCCGCTGATTAAGTTGACGCAATTCTTTTTGCGCCAGAATTTCCAACAGCTCAGGCTGACCCACCAGCAAAATATGTAACAGTTTGTGGGTGTGGGTTTCAAGATTACTCAACAGCCGCAGGGTTTCCAGCACTTCTGGGGTCAGGTTTTGGGCTTCTTCAATCACGATCAGTGTTTTTTTGCCCTCGGCATGAGCCTGCAACAGATCCTGATTGAGCGCATCGATACAAACTTTAGAGAACGACCGGCCGCGGCTGCTGGGCAGTTCAATAGATAGTTCGTCACAGATACTGGCCAGGGCGTCGGACACTTTAAGCTTGCTGTTGAGCACATAGGCAACCCGCACATGGGCTGGCAGGCGTTTAAGCATGGTGCGGGTAAGGGTCGTTTTGCCAGTGCCTACTTCGCCGGTGAGCAGAATAAACCCACCTTCGCGGTCAAGGCCGTACTTTAGATGCGCGACGGCCTGGCGATGATGATTGCTTGGGTATAGAAACCCGGGATCGGGAGCAATCGAGAAAGGTTCTCGGGTGAGGCCAAAATGCTTGAGGTAAATGCTCATAGCACCAAGTTACTCCTTTGACTGCTCCTGCTGCTGAATCAGCTCCTCTAATTGCCGAGACAGAGCGCCTTCACTTTCTCCGTTCAAATCTCTGCTGATCAGATGGTCAAACTTATCTTTGGACAGTTTGCGCGCATCTTCTGGCGTACGAATGATGGTCGGTCGAATGAACATCATCAACACCTGCTGATCACCACTTTTGCTGCTCGAACGAAACAATCGGCCCAGCAATGGAATATCACCCAACAGCGGTACTTTCGACGCACTGCTGTTGGTCTGGTCTTCTATAAGGCCGCCCAGTATCAGCAACTCGCCGTCCTGAATCATCACATTGGTTTGCATGGTGCTCTTGGAGGTAACCTGCAAGCCGGGCTCACCACCCTCTTTCACTTTTGATGATTCCTGTTCGATCTCAAGGCGAACTGCATTGCCTTTGCTTATCTGTGGCTTAACCTTAAGCATCACCCCCACTTCTTCACGGTTAACCGTAGTGAACGGATTGCCGCTTGAGGTGTTGCTGCTAATGCTCGAAAAGCTGCCGGTGACAAAGGGAACTTCTTCACCCACCGAGAGAACGGCCTCTTCATTATCCAGCGTCACCACCGAGGGTGTAGATAAGATATTGGTAGAGCCATCGGTCTTAAGGGCCTGAATCAGTATCCCCATACCCTTGCCCGTTGTCTCATCAAAGTCACCAGCGATACCCAGAGCAGACTTGGGCAAGCCGCCAACAGCCGATGTCAACGTAGAGCTGTCAATATTACCATCAGCCCCGGCACCAAGAATGCTAGACAATAGCTGATCAAAGTTGGTCAGGTAACCACCGCGACGTTTGCTGACGTAAGCCAGCTCAGTCCCAAGTATCTTTGCCTGATTTTCAGACAGCTGAGCAATAACAGCTTCAATCAAAACCTGAGGTCTAGACAAATCTAGCTTGCTCACCACGTTTTTAATTTCGCGGATTACCGCGGAGGGTGCCGCCACAACCAAGGCATTATTCAGCTCGTCAATCTCAATTTTGTAGGCCGTTTTGGATTTGTCTTTGGCGCCGGCTTCACCGGCCAGGCGCAAGAAG
>ERZ1046568.3154-NODE-3154-length-10163-cov-5.624258_pt1 | contig 10163 bp, 8 predicted proteins | sample MGYA00383092_ERZ1046568 | MGnify/ENA primary metagenome ERZ1046568 (study PRJEB29581, sample SAMEA5548362) | metagenome | biome: marine; feature: coastal; material: water | depth 1 m | study: Short-term variability in the microbial, nano- and picoplankton... | reverse complement strand
ACCAGACTGCTCCATCCCGCACCGACACAACGATTTAGTCTTTAAACCGCCCTCTTTGAGAGGACGCGCATTATAGGTAGAGGGCCCTGCAAGGTCAACAACACAGTGACAAACAAACGATTTTTATTTTCGGTGAGCAACCACACAGTCATAGGCGGTTTGAATTTTCTGGGTGCGCTCGGTTGCCAACTTGACCATATCCTCAGGCATACCCTGGCCAATCAATTTATCTGGATGGTTTTCACTGATTAATTTTCGGTAGGCCTTTTTGATTTGCCCATCTGTATTGGACGCCTTAACTCCCAGAGCAGTGTAGGCAGCATCCAATTGGCCCTGAGTATTGGGACCCTGGGACTGGTAGCCCGAGTCCCTAAACTGGGACTGGGCCTTAACCATTTCAATAAACCTTTTAAACAGAGACGGGGAAAAACCCAGGTGTTTGGCCACGATTTGCAGCACATCCTGCTCTGCCGGGTGCAGCTCACCATCAGCCATGGCCAACGCCAGCAGATAATTCAGTAGAGAGCGCTTGAGATTATTCTGACGGCCACAGACCCTATTAAATGTGGCCATGGTCTGATCAATGGAAAACTCAGCTTTACTACCCTGCTGAAATAGCTCAATAGCAGCGCGGCGGCTACTGGTATCCAGCCCCATATTGCCCATCAGAGACTCGGCTTGGGCAATCTCAACCTTAGATATAAGGCCATCGGATTTGGCTAAATGACCAAGCAGGCTAAATAATGTCTCGAAATATGTGGTGCGAACAAGCTCCTGCTCTTGGGCAGACATGGGTCTGAGCGCGCCACCCAGGCCTTTATCGAATTGATGACCTATAAACAGGCCCAACAGCGCTGTGAAGGGGCCCGCCACCATAAATCCCACCAGCCCACCAATAATTTTGCCTGTATTCAAGAATTCTGCTCCCCAGCTAATTTTTCTGCCTGCTGGCGAAGTATAAACTTCTGTACCTTACCTGTAGAGGTTTTAACTATATTCTCAAACACAAATTGGCGGGGCACCTTAAAACTGGCCAGATGCTGTTTACACCACTGGGTCAAATCGTCTGCCGTCGCCTCTGTTCCAGCCACCAATTCAATAAAGGCACAGGGGGTTTCTCCCCATTTAACATGGGGCATGGCCACCACAGCGGCGGCGGCGACCTGAGGATGCTTGTGCAGCACCTCCTCAATTTCAATAGAGGAAATATTCTCGCCCCCGGAAATAATAATATCTTTGGAGCGATCCTTTAGCTGTATATAGCCATCGGGATAGACCACACCCAGATCTCCAGAGTGGAACCAGCCCCCGGCAAATGCCTTGTCTGTAGCCTGCTTATTCTTAAGGTAGCCCTTCATCACCACATTGCCGCGGAACATTACCTCGCCCAATGTTTCCCCATCCCTGGGTACGGGAATCATGGTTTCTGGGTCGAGCACATCCAGCGCTTCGAGAGCCTGATAGCGCACCCCCTGGCGAGCTTTTAATGCCGCCTGCTCTGGGGCAGGTAACAGATCCCAGTCGGCATGCCAATCATTGACCACAGCCGGGCCATAGACTTCGGTCAAGCCATAGAGATGAGTGACATTAAATCCGGCCTCACGCATATCTGAGAGCACAGATTCTGGTGGCGGCGCGGCAGCAGTGAAGAACTCCACAGGCTGGGGCAGTGGTCGCTTTTGTGCTGCTTCAGCAGTCAGAATAGTCGACATAACCACTGGCGCACCGCAGAGATGGGTAACCTGATGGTCTGCCAGCGCCGCCCAGATAGCATCAGCGCGAACCTCGCGCAGACAGATATGGGTGCCATTGACCGCGGATAGGGTCCAGGGGAAACACCAGCCATTGCAGTGGAACATAGGCAGGGTCCATAGATAGACCGCATGTTTGGGTATGCAGGCAGTGATCGCATTACCCTGGGCCAGTAGGCAGGCGCCACGATGGTGATACACCACGCCTTTGGGATCGCCTGTGGTGCCCGAGGTATAATTTAGGGCAATAGCATCCCACTCAGACTCAGGCATCAACCAGGCAAAGTCTGCATCACCTGCAGCCAGTAAAGTTTCGTAGTCATGGCTACCCAGCCGTTCGCCGGTCTGCGGAAAAACTGCATCCTGATAATCGATAACCAGAGGCTCAACACTGGCCAGCCTCAGGGCTTCTTCCATGGTCGCGGAAAATCCGGTATCTGTAATCAATACCTGCGACTCTGCATGGTCCAACTGGAAGGCAATCACCCCAGCATCCAGCCTGGTGTTCATGCTGTGCAATACAGCACCGCACATAGGGATCGCATAATGGGCTTCCAGCATGGCCGGAGTATTGGCCAGCATCACTGATACTGTGTCGCCACGGCCAATTCCACGGGCCGCTAAAACCGAGGCAAACTGTCGGCAGCGACGATAAAAATCCCGGTAGTTTATTTGCAGCTCACCATAAATCACTGCTGTGTGGTCGGGGAACACCGTGGCGGCGCGCTCTAAAAATGCCAGCGGCGTCAGGGGCTGATAATTAGCCTGCTGTTGGTCGAGGTCGAGATCATAGATGCTGGGCATAGCCTCTACTATCTATCTTGCCATTCTGGTGAACGCTTTCCGATAAAGGCGCCTATGCCCTCTTCAGCATCATGCTTAAGCATATTATCCACCATCACCTGAGAAGCATAGTTATAGGCGTCTTCCAATGGCATCTCTGCCTGCTCATAAAATGCTCGCTTGCCCACAGCAATGGTCATGGTCGACTTGGCAGCAATTTTGGTTGCCATAGCCATGGTTTGTTCAGTTAACTCCTCAGGGCTGATAGCCTGATTAATTAAACCAATTTGCTGCGCTTTTTGTGCACTGATCATATCTCCGGTCAATAACATTTCCATAGCCTGCTTATTGGCGACATTGCGTGACAGGGCCACCATAGGAGTTGAACAGAAGAGGCCTATATTGACCCCGGGCGTAGCAAACAGCGCTGAGTCTGCAGCCATGGCCAGATCACAGCTAGCGACTAACTGACAGCCCGCCGCCGTGGCCACACCGGTCACCTCTGCAATCACCGGCTTGGGATTGCGCACAATAAGTTGCATTAGAGAGGCACAGGTAGCAAACAGCGCTTCAAAATAAGCCTTGCCGTTATCTTTTCCAGACCTGGCTGCAGTAATTTCTTTGAGATCGTGGCCTGCACAGAAGGCGGGGCCATTAGCGGCTAACACTATTACCCGCACTGCGGGGTCGAGAGCCGCCTGGGCAAAGGTGTCAGACAGCTGCGCCAACATAGTTTCAGAGAGTGCATTGCGACGCTTCTGGTCATTTAATGTCAGCCTTAGAATACCCTCTGATGTTTCACTGAGTAAAATATCACTGTCTACCTGATCTGCCATAACCGCCTCTCAGCCCCTGCCTTGGGGTTTATTATTTTTTGAATTTGAACTAAGCCTCTACTCCAGTCCAATAGGGTTTGGTCAATTCTATCTTTGGGCAGCGATCCATAACAACCTTGATACCGGCGGCCTCAGCCAACTCGGCGGCCTGTTGATTGCGCACCTCAAGCTGCATCCACACCACCTTTGCACCTATAGAGATCGCCTCCTCAGTGACAGCCAATGCCGCCTCTGATGAGCGAAAAATCTCTACCATATCTATGGGCTGCTCTATGGCAGCGAGACAATCATAGCAGCGCTGACCCAGGATGCTATTGCCCGCCTCACGAGGATTTACCGGAATTATATTGTAACCAGCGTCGAGCAGCGCTGCCATGCACCTGTAGCTATCGCGCTCTGGCCTTGGACTGGCTCCCACCAGCGCTATGGTTTTGACCTCGCTGAGTATCTGCTTGAGGTAGGCGTCTGAGTAGTTACTGTGATTGATTGCAATACCCATGGATTATTTTTATTCGGCCTTGGCCGCTATTGCTTTTCTGGGATCGTAAAATGGCTTGGGCACAACTTTAACAGAGCGACGGCCTGATGAGGTGACTATCTCGGCCTCAGTATCCAGCGCGCTAAAGTCTATACTCACAATCGCCAGGGCAATATTAGCCTGCAGTCGCGGCGAGTAGATCGCCGACGTGACACAGCCAATCTGCTCTGAACCTACAATAATTGGCCAGAACTCGTTATTGGCGCCCACCAGAGGTTCGCCGTCGATCTCTAATCCCACCTGCTTGCGGCTAACGCCCTGCTCGGCGATTTTTTTAAGCGCGGCCTTGCCAATAAAGTCAGCGTCCATTTCCAGATCAACGAGGCGGTCGAGCCCCAGCTCAAAGGGGTTGGTGTGGCTGTCCATATCCGCATGATAGGACAGCATGCCCCCCTCAATGCGACGTATGGCTGAGGTATGGCCAGGCTGCAAACCAAAGGGCTGGCCTGCCTGCATAAGACGCTCCCACAACTCATCACCGCGACTGCCGTCACGCAGATAAATCTCGTATCCCAGCTCGCTGGACCAACCTGTGCGAGAGATAATTAGCGGCATACCATCCAGTTCAAAATCTGCAAACCAGTAGTAACGCAAATCATTGATTCGGTCGCCAAACAAGCTGTGCATAATCTCACCAGATTTGGGACCCTGCAGCTGCAGAGGAGACACATCGGGCTCGCAAATTTCAACATCTAACCCAGAGGTCACAGCCAGACCCTGGGCCCAGAGTAAAATATCGCTGTCTGCCAGGGATAGCCAAAAGTGGTTTTCACCCAAGCGCAGCAGAATGGGATCATTGAGAATGCCACCCTGAGCATTGGTGATCAGCACATATTTGCACTGGCCTACAGCGCAGTTAGACAGGTTGCGTGGAGTCAACATCTGTACAAATGTGGCCGCATCTGGCCCAGTGATCTCAACCTGTCTCTCAACCGCTACATCACTGAGGGTGGCGCTGTTAATCAGGTTCCAAAAATTTTGCTCTGGATCGCCAAAATCTCTGGGGATATACATATGATTGTAAACAGAAAATCCGGCTGCACCCCAGCGCAACGTGGCATCAAAATAGGGAGACTTGCGAATCTGTGTACCAAAGCCAAAGGGCTTGGTCTCGGTTATTTTTGAGGTTGTTGTCATTGCCGCATCTCTAATCATTCATAAGTGGAATTTGCGGAATTTTGTTCCTAAGTTTGCATCGATGCTTTTGAACTTGCGACAAAGACGTACAGCAGTACGACAGCGGCAAAATTACATAAAAAGACGATTTATAGCGAAAAAAAAGCCCCATTAAATGGAGCTTTTTTTACCAACCTGCAATTTAGTGGTGCGGACGGGGGGACTTGAACCCCCACAACCGAAGTTACCAGCCCCTCAAGCTGGCGCGTCTACCAATTCCGCCACGTCCGCATAACTAAATTTATTTGCTGCTAACCTCTATATTGAGAGGCTGCTATTCCGCCGGTATTTCCGGGATGTCTCCTGAAGACAGATCATCAACCGAATTAATCACCGGGAGATCGGTTTCAAGAACAGATTGAGTGGGAATTGACTGCAGTTCAGGCAGTAATTCTTCATCAACTACGGTCTTATTCTTGGCTATTAGAGCCAGGCTGACACTGGTGACAAAAAAGATAGTCGACAAAATAGCTGTCGTCTTGCTGAAGAAATTCCAGCCGCCGCCACTGCCAAATACGGTCTGTGAAGCGCCTGAACCAAATGAGGCTCCAGCTTCAGCACCTTTGCCCTGTTGCAGCAAAATTAGACCTATCAGGCCAACGGCTACCACAAAGTGAAAAATTAAAATAATCTGTTCCATTACTGTTGCTCGATCAGTTGTTGTGCAATATTTAAAAAACTATCCGCCTCTAATGAGGCTCCGCCAACCAGCCCACCATTAATATCTGGCTGGCCAAATAATTGACGCGCATTGTCTCCATTAACGCTGCCGCCGTAAAGCAGACTGGTATCAATACCGGCATCACCAAGCTGGGCTCGGATGCCTTGGTGAACCTGCTGAGCCTGTTGCGGGCTGGCTGTTTCACCTGTGCCTATGGCCCATACTGGTTCATAGGCAATAACTCCATCGCAAACCCTGTCCAGGCCTGCCTGCTCAACCACAGCAGCAATCTGGTCTGCAACCACAGTCATGGTCTGACCCTGCTGGCGCTGCTGTAAGGTCTCACCGACACAGAGTATGGGTATTAAGCCCGCTGCCTGTGCCGCGACAAACTTTTCTGCTACACAGTGGCTGCTTTCGCCAAACACTGTGCGCCGCTCTGAATGACCCACTAGTACATACTTACAACCCAGATCAACCAGCATGGCGGCGGAAATCTCGCCGGTAAAGGCTCCGCTTTCAAACTGCGACAGGTTTTGTGCGCCTATGGCTACACTGCTGTCTACCAGAACTGAAGCTACTGTGGCTATATGCACAGCCGGTGGAAAAACAATCACTTCCGCTGCGTCTGCATCAGCCCACTGCCGGGCCAACTGACTGGCTAATTGGGCCGCCGATGCAGCTGTGCCGTGCATTTTCCAGTTACCCGCAACTAGCGCATTTGGCATCCTAGTCATTCCTCTTGAAGGGGCCTTTGAAACGGGCGAGAATCCTACCCGACAAAGGGCTAAGTTACAACCGGGAATACCGGTTTCGGCATCCAGTCAAAAGCTTATCCTACCTGCTGTTCTACAGTTTCTGCCAGGCTGGCAACCAACTTGTTGACCAAGGCCTGATCTTCTCCCTCTACCATCACCCTGATTAGGGGTTCTGTGCCTGAGGGTCTCAGCAAAACGCGACCCCGGCCTGCCAGCTCAGTCTCGGCGGCGGTCACTGCATCATTAATCACCTGATTATTGCTGATATCGACTTTTGCCGATAGCCGCACATTGATCATGGTCTGTGGAAACTTACTCATGCCTGTTTTTAGCTCGGCCAGTGTGCGCCCACTTTCAGCAAGCGCTAATACCACCTGCAACGCAGCCACTATGCCATCGCCAGTGCTATTGAGGTCGCTGCACAAAACATGACCCGAGGCCTCACCTCCCAGCTCCCAGTTGTTAGCTTTTAGGGCTTCAACCACATAGCGGTCACCGACTTTGGTTCTCTCAAAGGGGATACCCAAATCTTTAAGGGCCAATTCCAGACCCAGGTTACTCATCTGTGTACCAGCAACACCTCTGCAGTTGCCGCTGGCCCTGCGGTGCTGAGCAATGATATAAATCAGCTCATCGCCATCTACAACTTCGCCGTTGCCATCAACAAACAACACGCGATCGCCATCACCGTCGAAGGCAATACCAAAATCTGCCTGCTGTTCTATAACTGCTTGTTGCAGGCCATCCATATGGGTCGAGCCGCACTGCTCGTTAATATTAAAACCATTGGGAGTATTTCCCATAGCTATAGTCTTGGCGCCCAGCTCTTTAAACACTCTGGGGCCAGCGTGGTAGGTAGCGCCATTGGCGCAGTCGACCACAATTTTTAAACCGGTTAGATCAAAACCTGCAGGCAATGTGCCTTTACAGAATTCAATATAACGCCCGGTAGCGTCATTCAGACGGCGGGCCTTACCCAGATGGTGGGAGCTATTAGTAATCAGAGGCTCATCCATCAGTGCTTCAATTTCAAGTTCGACTTGGTCCGGTAATTTATAACCGTCAGCGGCAAAGAATTTGATGCCATTGTCCTCGACCGGGTTGTGGGACGCACTGATCACAATACCGGCCGCAGCCCGAAAGGTTCTGGTGAGATAGGCAATAGCCGGAGTCGGCATGGGGCCTAGCATATCCACATCAACACCGGCGGCTACTAGGCCTGCCTCTAGCGCTGACTCGAACATATAGCCAGATACCCTGGTGTCCTTGCCAATCAGCACGCGCTTTTTACCCTCAGTGTGACGGGTTAATACGGTGCCTGCCGCCCAGCCAAGCTTAAGCATAAAGTCTGCAGTGACCGGGTACTCACCAACTCTGCCGCGAATACCATCGGTACCAAAATATTTTCTCACCATTATTTCCCAAATTCCTTATTGCTGCTCTGTTGCCAGACGTCCAGGGCCTGAACAGTTTCGTTGACATCATGCACCCGGAGTATCAATGAACCCCGAGCCTCAGTTACCCGCTGGGCGGCTAACAGCGCCATGGTAACACTTCCGATCAGTCGATTATCCACTTGTGAATTTAATAGCTGCCCAATCATGGATTTTCGCGACACCCCCACCAGCACTGGGTGACCCTCAGCAGCCAATTGGCCTAGCCCATTAAATAGGGTCAGATTATGCTCCAGGGTTTTGCCAAAGCCAAACCCTGGGTCTAGTAGCAGTTGCTCTGGGCCAATTCCCGCAGCCAGGCAAGTCTGTTTGCGTTGCCGCAAAAAGTCTACAACCTCTGCAACCACATCCTGGTAATGGGGGTTTGCCTGCATGCTGTCTGGCTGGTTTTGCATATGCATCAGACAGACGGGCAAGCCAGAGTCGACCGCAGCCTGCAGTGCACCCTCTCGCTGCAGAGCCCGCACATCGTTGATTAGACTGGCTCCGGCAGCGGCGGCCTGATTGATCACCTGAGCTGTGCTGGTATCCACCGAGATAATAGTATCAAAGCGACTGGTTACTGCCTCGACAATGGGAATTACTCGCGCCAGTTCCTGATCCACAGACACCGGTTTGGCCCCGGGCCGAGTAGACTCACCCCCGATATCAATGATATCTGCACCATCCGCCAGCATGGTTTCAACGGCCTGCAGGGTTTTACTTAGATCTATACTGCCATTGGAATACAGCTGGCCGCCATCGGAGAAGGAATCTGGGGTGGCATTGAGAATACCCATCACAGCGGGTCGAGATAGATCCAGGGTTCTGCTGCCGAACTTGAATGCTTTCATAAAAATTGTGCCGTAAAATCAAAAAAACCCCGACGCCCAGAGAGCATCGAGGTTTACTCTTGAGACTGGGATTAAATGTCCTCTACCGGGCCACCAATTGGGTCTCCATCTTTGGTATCAGTCTGATCTGCATCTGACTCTTTATTCGCCTGACCATTGCCGCCGGATTTATTATCAAAATCATTGTCGTCCCACTGCTTGGGCGGACGCACCTCAATCCTATTCATCAGATCATCCACCTGATCTGCGTCAATGGTTTCATATTCCATCAAGGCATCTTTCATGGCCTCAAGAATATCGCGATTGTCCTCCAGCAACTTTGTAGCCGTGCTGTAGGCATCATTCAAGATAGTGCGCACCTCCTGATCGATCTCGCGAGAGGTGTCTTCCGAATAATGGGTGTTGCCACCGCCAGGCGCCTGGGATTCATCTTCGCCATAGAGCACCGGGCCCATTTTTTCGTTGAGGCCCCATTTGGTCACCATATTGCGCGCCATCTGAGTCGCCCGCTCAATATCATTGGAAGCACCAGTGGTTACGCCATCGATACCGCCGATCAACTCTTCGGCAATACGGCCGCCAAATAGGCTGCACAGCTGACTATTAAGTTGTCGCCGATTCATGCTGTAGCGATCTTCTTCGGGCAGATACTGGGTGACACCCAGGGCTCGCCCACGGGGAATAATAGTGACCTTGTGCACCGGGTCATGCTCAGGCACCAGCCGCCCAATAATGGCGTGGCCTGCCTCGTGGTAGGCAGTGTTAGTTTTTTCTTTCTCCGACATCACCATAGAGCGTCTCTCGGCGCCCATCATAATTTTGTCCCGCGCTTTCTCAAACTCTTCCATACCCACCACACGGCGGTTGGCTCTGGCGGAGAACAGTGCAGCTTCGTTGACCAGATTAGCCAGATCTGCACCTGAGAACCCGGGGGTACCTCGGGCCAGAATACTTAGCTCAATGGACTCATCTAATGGCACTTTGCGGGCATGTACCTTGAGAATCTGTTCGCGGCCGCGAATATCTGGCAGGCCAACATAGACCTGGCGATCGAATCTACCCGGGCGCAGCAGCGCTTTATCAAGCACATCTGGTCGGTTGGTGGCAGCAATCACAATTACGCCTTCATTGCCCTCAAAACCATCCATCTCTACCAGCAGCTGGTTTAATGTCTGCTCGCGCTCATCGTTGCCACCTCCGTAACCACCGCCACGATGACGGCCTACGGCGTCGATTTCATCAATAAAGATAATACAGGGCGCCTGTTTTTTGGCTTGCTCAAACATATCGCGCACCCGAGAGGCACCTACGCCTACAAACATCTCAACAAAGTCAGAACCTGAGATTGAGAAAAATGGCACCTTGGCTTCACC
>ERZ1046568.3153-NODE-3153-length-10164-cov-4.534969_pt1 | contig 10164 bp, 3 predicted proteins | sample MGYA00383092_ERZ1046568 | MGnify/ENA primary metagenome ERZ1046568 (study PRJEB29581, sample SAMEA5548362) | metagenome | biome: marine; feature: coastal; material: water | depth 1 m | study: Short-term variability in the microbial, nano- and picoplankton... | reverse complement strand
TGCCGATGGAGTCGAGCAATCTCGATATCTCTCTGGAGTGGTACTACGACGAGGGCAGCTATGTCTCAGCGGGTTTCTGGACCAAGGATGTAAACAACTTTATTGTCAGTAATACCTTTGAAAATCAGCCTCTGTTCAGTGACCTTTTCACGCCTATTGACGGTGCACTTTACAACCAAGCGGTTGAAGATCTGACTGGCGGCGATCCGCGATTTGACTTTGATCTCGGCGATCTCAATGAGTACTACGCCGAGAATTATGCGTCACAGCCGGGGGTAAAGATCAAAGGCGAGGGCGAGGATATAGAGGTGGTTGTTACCGGTTTGGAAGGTGACCCGGTTGCTACCTTTGATATCACCATTCCCATAAACCAGCGTGAGACCAATGTGAAGGGTTTGGAGTTGATGGCCCAGCACACCTTTGGCGACAGTGGTTTTGGTTTTCAGGCCAACTACACCATTGTTGATGGAAACCTTGAATACGATATCAATCTCAACGAAGAACAGTGGGTTGTTCCAGGTATGAGTAATACCGCTAACCTGGTGGCTTTCTACGACAAGAATGGTTTGCAGGCCAGAATGGCCTTGAATTGGCGCGAGCAATTTCTCTCTTCAGCGGCACGCGACCCGATGTTTGTCGAAGAGTACTTCCAGCTGGATATGAATATCAGCTACGAAGTTAGCGACAAGCTTTCGATCTTTATTGAGGGCATAAACCTCACCGAAGAAGATCAGCGCATACACGGCCGTTCGACCTATCAGTTGCGAGAATATGCTGTCGGCCATGCCCGATATAACTTTGGTATGCGCTATTCATTTTAATTGATGGTGCAGCGCGAAAAATAAAAAAATTAAAGCCCTAGGGCAGAGATGGCCGCCGCAAGGCCACACATATATTTTGGGGGAAGATTAATGCTAAACAATCACACAAAACTTGGCGCTTTTAGGCTCAGCACTTTCGCAAGGACTTGTCTGTTAGCCGTTGGCACACTGGCTATGACTGGTTGTGGCGTTAAAAATGATAATGAATTTTTAGACATGCCTGAAAATATCGTTGATTCTAACGCTGAGGTTAATACTGGCCCGCTAGGTGAAATTGTCGACCGTACACTGGCGGATATCTCTGTTCGCGGTCGTCCGCATATTGATCAGTCGCTTGGCTACAATATTATCCGCAGCGATTTAAATACTGCTCTGCGCGGGGTTAGTTTGTCCTTTGATGGCGGAGACCCCTACGGCAGTATCGAGCCTAATATGCCCACGGCAGAACAGATGGAGTCCTTAGTCACTGAGTATGGCTTCAATACAGTTCATGTCTATCTCGAGGGGGATGCCAGTCAGAACCCTGACCCTGTAGGTATTAACGAAGCGCTTGCCGATCAATTGGTGGCGCTGACTCGCGAAGCCAAAATGTACCTGATTATTACCATGGGTAATAACGGTGAGAACGGGGCTATTCACAGCATGAAGAAGACCCTGGATTTTTGGGAATTTTACGGCGCAAAATATGCCGATGAGACCCATGTGATCTTCGAGGCTCACAATGAACCGGTTACCGGCATCAATGGTAACTGGACATCAGAAGACTGGGAACGGCAGGCGGATATGTATCGCACTATTCGCAGTGTCGCCCCTGATACCATGGTTTTATTGGGTTCTTTCATGTCATTTTTTGGCGGTTCCCAGGCGATCAGCGGAGCCGATGGCCTGGCTGAGCAATTTCCTGGTATATGGGAAAATGCCGGTTTTGCATTTCACGCCTACTGGGATATAGCCCAGGTTGAAAGCACCATCAATGCCTTTGAAACCAGCACAAAATACCCTGCACTGATGTGTACCGAATTCTATCCCGGAGACACCAAAAAAGGCTTTAATGAAATTTTTGAGAGCCATCATATCGGCTGGACGCAGTTTGAATGGCTCGGTGCCAATGACCTTGAGCTAGACCGGTTTAAGGGCTACTTGGATGACTTTGGCACCACCTGGCGGCCGGAGAATCCTGCCACCAATTGGCCGGCCAGTGGCTCGCCGACGATAGCCTTTGATCAGCCCGTAGGTCTCTATAGTCGTGCTGATGAGGCTTTTCTGAGATTGGATGAGTATTTACAGGTGATTGCCGATGATCGTGACTATGACGGTGTCGGCGCTGATGAGTTTGTTGTTATCGATGCCGGTGATGATGGCTCAGTTGCCCTGCGTGCCGCCAATGGTAAGTACCTTACTGTCAGCGGTCTCGGTCAGCCCCTAGTTGCTTCGGCCAGTAAAATTGGCGTCAATCAGAAATTCCAATGGCTTGAGCTGCCCACCGGGGATATTGCACTACGCCCCTGGGGTGGTTCGGCGCATCTTGTTGGTACGCTGCCTTCCACTGACGGTGAAAACTACGGTGTCAGCGGTGTGATAGGTGCCGGTGTGGAGCGCAATGGCGATAACACCTACCGAGTCGCCACCAGCTATACCAGCTCAATCGCGCCACTTGAAGATCTTCCGGAAATCCCACCGGGGCCCTTCCATGGTAGCCCAATGCCCGTGCCTACAAATGGTGATGGAGAGCATGCTCTTGACAGCCTGGCGCCCAATGGCCGTCTCTGGGCTTCGGACTATGACTATGGTGGCGAAGGCGTCGCCTACCACGATAGCGGTGCTGTAAACCTCGGCGAGGCCTATCGTGCGGATGAGGCTGTTGATGTTCAGTCAAGTGGTGAAGGTTACACAGCAGTAGGATTTTTTGAGGAAGATGAGTGGCTCGAATACACCATTGATGTGGCAACGGCCGGCAATTACCAAATCACCTTGCGCACAGCCTCGGGAAGTGGTGTCGGTGGCGCAATTTCTCTCGAGTCGGACTGCGTGAAGCTTACTGATAAATTAGTAACACCAAATACCAATGGTTGGGATACCTGGCAGGACATGACGGTCGATGTCACCTTAAAGGCTGGCCTGCAGAAATTGCGTGTTGTCAGTGGCGGCAATATGAACTTAATGAATATGGATATTCAGCTCGGCGGAGGTGGCGGAGAAGATCACGGGTCTGGTTGTGAATGGGTAGCACCGGAGCCAGATGATATTCGTGTCGAAGCTGAAGAGTGGGATACTGTTATCGGATCACCAGATGGTACCCTGAGTATTGGTGCCACCACCGATAGTGACCTCAGCGATTATGTGGGTAACTTTGACGAGGGCGATTTTGTCGAATACGTCATTGAAGCCCCAGCTGCCGGTTGTTATGCCGCAGAGTACAGAGTTGCCAGCCAGTCGGGTAGTGCTGGTTTCGATATCAGCTTTGATGGTGTTGTAAAAGATAGCTTCAGAGTGCCGACAACCGGTGGCTGGTCAAATTGGGTCACATTCCAGCGTGCCGTCGAGCTCGGCGAGGGAACTCAGACGCTGCGTCTCGACGCGGTTGGAGAGGGTTTCAATATTAACTGGATGAGATTCAATCAGGCAGAGGACGATTTTTGTGTTGATGACGGTTCGATTATCCTTGAGGCAGAAAACTACAATAGCTCAATTCAGTTACCTGATGGTGAAGTTGGTACCGAGGGTACCAAGGATGATGGCGGCGGTCTAAATGTCGGCTGGATTGATGCCGGCGACTGGATGGAATATACCCTCGTCGTGGCGGAAGATGGTTTATACCAACTGTCATACAGAGCAGCAAGCCAAGGCGGAAGCAGTCCAGGCATCAACCTTTATCTCGATGGCAGTTTGATAGATACAACGGCGGTGCCGAGTAGCGGTGATTGGCAGGTGTGGCAGACGTTTTTGGGCGGTACTGTCAATTTAGTTGCCGGTGAATATACCCTGCGGCTTGAAACGCCATCTGGTGGATTTAACCTCAACTGGCTAAAGCTTACGCCTACAGATGGGACACCTGTAGTAACGCCAGAACCGCCACAACCCGATCCAACGGAAACATTCTCAATGTTCTCACAGGCAACCGACGGCATGCTGGAAGCCAGAGCTACTGATATTGGCAACACCCCTGGATTAGCGGATGGTATCGCCAATTCAGCAGATGGTAGTGCGCTGTCATTCCACGGCGATAACCTGTCTGGTAATGACGCCTGGAAGCTTAATGTCGGTGAATGGTATGGTGGCTCCAGCGGAAATTACGGTATGACGCTGGGTATGATGGTTTTCCAGCTACCCGATTTTGGTCAGGTCAGTGATCCATTCCTGAGCGCCGAATTTGATATGACCCTGGACCAGAAGAGCGATGGCCTCGACTTTGATGCCGATCTCTGGGCAGTACGCTCCTCTGGCAACCCCGACCTACTGCTGAGTGACTGGTATATAGGCCCGGATACCGGTAATGCTGCCGCGGGAACGCTGATACAGAGCAGCTATCTGACGCCAGCTGCTGAGTTGGGTCGAGTCTCCACATCAGCCGCGGCAAATGAGCAGCTGGTCAGCTATCTGAATGCCCGCTACGACGGTGGTAATGGTGCGGGTGACTATATCTTCTTGCGTGTTAATCGAGGCGATGAAAACGCCTTCCTGGATGGTTGGAATGCCTATGTATTAAAGTCTTCACAAGCAGAGGAAGGCGAACAGGTGGCACCGGAAATAAAGTACAGCTCTGTGGTTGATCCGGTGCCGGTGACAACGCCCGAAGAGCCGCCAGAGGAACCACCCGAAGAGCCACCAGTCGCCAGTGGTGATAATTTTGTTGCCAATGCTGGTTTCGACAGTGCCAGCGGCTGGACCGTAATCAATCACTATGAAGCGGCGAATACCAATGGAACAGTCAATTTTGTTGACGGCGTCGCGACGCTGGTTGAAACCGACACAGCCTCAGCGGGTGATTGGAAACATATGGGTGTATACACGGCGCTTACCCTGCAGCCAGGGACCTATCAGTTCGAGATGGATATTGTCTATGAGGGTATCAGTGATCTTTGGGGCGAGGTTTACATTGGCTCTGCCGAGCCGGTCAATGGCGCCGATTACAGTGGCGACCAACAGGTCTTAAAAGTATTTAATGCATGGGAGTGCGGTGATGCGATTAGCTATTCTGGTGTGGCTACAGCGACCGGCTGCGATAGCAATGCCAACCCCGGGCAATTCGATATAGCCACAGCAGGAACTTACTACCTGCTGTTCAGATCCGGTGGTGCGTCTTATGGCTCGATTGGCGTGTCGATTGATAACGTTTCGATCGTGGCGGTAGATGAAACGTCCGGCGCTGATACAGATGCCGACAGTGACGGTACAGGTGCCGACAGCGGTGATATCGGCACTGGCAGCGATGCAGTACTCAATATCGACGAGACAATCAGTTTTAACGATCAACTCGTAGACTATGGTCTGGTGGATTTTGGTGATAACACAAGCCAAATTACCGCCGACCCTGAGGACAGCAGCAATTCAGTTGTCTCAGCGTCAAAAGTTAGCGATTTTAACGCAGGCACAACGCTTGCTCGCGGCACCGTAACTTACCCTCTGACGGATACATTAACGCGCATTTCCATGCGTGTTTACTCGCCGTTGGTTAATATTCCCGTACGCATCAGGCTTGAGGAGTCTGGCAATGCCTCTCATAGCGTTGAAACGGAAATGCTCACCACGGTTGCTAATCAATGGGAAGTGCTAATCTTCGATTTCAGCAATCAAGTGGCTGCAACCACCGCTCTGAACACCAGCTTTAGCTATGACACATTGTCGGTTTACTTTGACTATGGCTCGGCGGGTAATGGTGAAACCTATTACTGGGATGATGTAACTTTCCTCGACGAGCCTGTATCGCCACAGCCCGATCCCGCGGAAACATTCTCAATGTTCTCACAGGCAACCGACGGCATGCTGGAAGCCAGAGCTACTGATATTGGCAACACCCCTGGATTAGCGGATGGTATCGCCAATTCAGCAGATGGTAGTGCGCTGTCATTCCACGGCGATAACCTGTCTGGTAATGACGCCTGGAAGCTTAATGTCGGTGAATGGTATGGTGGCTCCAGCGGAAATTACGGTATGACGCTGGGTATGATGGTTTTCCAGCTACCCGATTTTGGTCAGGTCAGTGATCCATTCCTGAGCGCCGAATTTGATATGACCCTGGACCAGAAGAGCGATGGCCTCGACTTTGATGCCGATCTCTGGGCAGTACGCTCCTCTGGCAACCCCGACCTACTGCTGAGTGACTGGTATATAGGCCCGGATACCGGTAATGCTGCCGCGGGAACGCTGATACAGAGCAGCTATCTGACGCCAGCTGCTGAGTTGGGTCGAGTCTCCACATCAGCCGCGGCAAATGAGCAGCTGGTCAGCTATCTGAATGCCCGCTACGACGGTGGTAATGGTGCGGGTGACTATATCTTCTTGCGTGTTAATCGAGGCGATGAAAACGCCTTCCTGGATGGTTGGAATGCCTATGTATTAAAGTCTTCACAAGCAGAGGAAGGCGAACAGGTGGCACCGGAAATAAAGTACAGCTCTGTGGTTGATCCGGTGCCGGTGACAACGCCCGAAGAGCCGCCAGAGGAACCACCCGAAGAGCCACCAGTCGCCAGTGGTGATAATTTTGTTGCCAATGCTGGTTTCGACAGTGCCAGCGGCTGGACCGTAATCAATCACTATGAAGCGGCGAATACCAATGGAACAGTCAATTTTGTTGACGGCGTCGCGACGCTGGTTGAAACCGACACAGCCTCAGCGGGTGATTGGAAACATATGGGTGTATACACGGCGCTTACCCTGCAGCCAGGGACCTATCAGTTCGAGATGGATATTGTCTATGAGGGTATCAGTGATCTTTGGGGCGAGGTTTACATTGGCTCTGCCGAGCCGGTCAATGGCGCCGATTACAGTGGCGACCAACAGGTCTTAAAAGTATTTAATGCATGGGAGTGCGGTGATGCGATTAGCTATTCTGGTGTGGCTACAGCGACCGGCTGCGATAGCAATGCCAACCCCGGGCAATTCGATATAGCCACAGCAGGAACTTACTACCTGCTGTTCAGATCCGGTGGTGCGTCTTATGGCTCGATTGGCGTGTCGATTGATAACCTCTCGGTTATGGCGCTAGAGTAGTAATATCGAACTGTGTTTAGTTGGTTTTGATAGCCAACTAAACACAGTCCTCAGTGTTTGAGTTTGCCCTAGAACTGCAAAGCCAGCTTGGGTGTTCTATCCGCCTTGTAGAGACCCCAGTGCTTTTCTGGCTCAAGAGGGTCATTTGAACCCTTCCAGTTTTCATCGAAGGCCTCAAAGAAGTAGACCAGAACCTGTTCCCGCTCAGCCCATTCCATCAGCTCTTGATAATATTGCTCCTGGAACTTTTCATTGACATTGTGGGTATCAATGCCAAAGCCGTTAGTGTTGGTTGCCCAGCCGGCCTCGGTGATGATGATCTGTTTATTGGGATAAGCCTTGGCGACGGCGTTGTAGTTTTCAATGGTATAGGCGAGGCCTTCCTTAATGCTTTTATATTCCCAGACCGGGTAGGTATGAATAGCAATGACATCCAGTTCTTCGGCAAGCGGTTTCAGCTTATCGAGCCATGGCACATAGTTCTCACAAAAGGTTACCGGCTGTGAAACACCGTCCTTTAAGAGACGTGCGTATCTGACCAGGCTCTCTGTGGTTACCATATGATCAGTCCAGCTAACTGAGGCTTCATTGCCGATGGACACTGAGCTGACAATATCCTCATAGGCTTTGGTCAGCTCAATCAATCGGATAATCTGAACCCTGTTGTGCTCCTTGTTGGCGAGTAATTGCTCCGGCGAATAAACGCCCCCCCAGGGACACTCTTCATTGTTAACTTCTGCAGTGATATAGGCGCCCAGCATAACGTCAAAGGACATCTGTTCATTGCGAATAACCGCCAGCACAGTCTCTGAGTGCGCGTCACTGGCATACAGACGCAGGGACTGCCACTGACCCTGCAAGATAAGCAGGTCCTGTTTTACTTGCTCATAGGTCGGGATTTCTCCTGACTCGGGGCTTTGGCCGTCGCGGTAGCCCGCGTAGCAAATGGCTTTACAGTAAGGTAGCGGTTGCTTGTTCATAGGTGGATACCACTTAGTATTTTAGTTGTTCTTCTTTATCCCAGAGTCCCCAGAACGCACCGACATCACCCTCGGCACCGACTTTCCATGATTCATCGAAAGATGAAAAATAGAAGATATCGATATTATCCGTGTGAGCCCACTGCTGGGTATTCAGGAAGTAGCGAATAGCATTTTCATGTGAGGGTTCTGCACCGTGGAATTTCTCTCCCTGATTGGGCCAGCCGGTCTCAGTGATAATCACTTTTTTGCCAGCGGCAACTTTTTGCGTTCTGCGATACATATCTTTCATATACAGCAGCGAGTACTCAATGGCACAGCCCTCCCAGAAGGGATAACAGTTGGCGAGAATGACATCGCAGATCTCGGTAATCGCTGGATGGTCTTCGAATTCATAATAGGCATCCACATAGCCCACCGGTATCTCGGGTACTGCCTCTTTAACGCGCTGGATATAGCTGAGAAGTTGCTCTTCAGTGAGATCTTTGCGATACAGCACCTCATTGCCAACTGCCGCAATGTCCACATAGCCCTCTTTAGCCAGTTTAATCAGGCCTTCAATTTCCTGTTCGTTCTTTTCCAGGTCGTCACCCAGCCAGGCGCCAACCAGGGTTTTGATACCCATATCCCGAGCGACCCTAGGGATTAACTCGTTGCCCTGCAGGCATGAAAAAGACCGTACCCATTTTATAGACGGTTTGAGGATGGCCATTCTTCGTTGAACCTGTTCAAGGCTCAGCTCATCGCCAGGCTCCTGGCCTTCCTCATAAGCACTAAAGCCAATGCCGTGCATACCTTTGTGCAGATAGGCACTGAAATAATTGTGTAGCTCATGAGTGTTACTATTTTTTGAATCTAGTCCCGTAAGGGATAAAACTTTATCTTCACGTTTTGACATGCTGCGCTTGAATCCTGTTGATCTTAAATTAAGTATTTTTTCGTAACCAGATCGGCTTCTGTACAAAGCCCTTGATTTTCATTTTAATTTTAAACTTATAGTGAAATAGTGCTGCAAATGGTTGTCTGCAGAGAACGCCATGCAATTTAATAGGGCGCTTTTATTATTCTTGCTAGCAATTTTACTCGAGAGAAAATCAACTTACAAACACGTAATTGCTCAATTTATCCTCATATAACAGCCTTACGGCTCATTTATCGGGCTATAGAGTTGCGAAATGCCACCTGTAACCTTAGGATACCGTCCGGAAAAAGCCGGTCTGCGTAGCTAATACCTGTTTTAAAGCAAAAAAATAACAGGTGTTAAGAGAGTGTAATTAAGTAATTTGATACGAAAATTTCTCGCACGCAGATAACAAAAAAAACACAGTTTAGGGTTCCAATGAGTCAACGACAAATTCATATAGGTAAGCAGCTTCTGCAGCAGAATGGCGCAGAAGTCAGTGGGCAGTATGTCAAGATAGAAGGCGAAGATTTCTACCAAATTGCTAATTACGACCAGATGAAAGATTTCTTTATCAGCGTCGTCAGCGATTCCAATCACTGGATGTTTATCTCAACTCGCGGCGGTCTGTCCGCCGGCAGAATCAACGCCCAGAATGCGCTCTTTCCCTATTACACCGATGACAAGATCAGTGATGGTTCGCCTTATACCGGCAGCCGCACTATCGCCTTGGTCACCAGTGGTGATAAAACCTCTCTTTGGGAGCCGCTTTCTGAGCAGCATGCCGGTGCCTACAAGCTGACCCGCAACCTGTACAAAAATGTCTATGGTGACAAGCTGATTTTTGAAGAGATCAACCATGATTTGGGGCTTACCTTTAGCTATGCATGGCGAACCTCGGACAAGTTTGGTTTTGTTAAAACCGCCAAGTTGGTCAATAACAGCGATCAGGCTGTATCCGTCGAGATTCTTGATGGTATCGAAAACCTTATCCCCTATGGTGTTGAATCCGACGTGCAGAACTCATTGAGCTGTCTGGTCGATGCCTATAAAAAGAATGAACTGCAGGTAGATGTCGGTGTCGGCCTCTACAGCATGAGCTCAATTCTGGTCGATCGTGCAGAGCCCAGCGAAGCACTGTCAACCACTGCTGTCTGGTCTGTGGGTCTACCCAACTCGAAGAAGCTTGTCTCTCCAGTTCAGCTGGAACAGTTCCGCAGTGGTTCTGCCGTTGAGCAGGAGACAGATGTCC
>ERZ1046568.3147-NODE-3147-length-10176-cov-32.369430_pt1 | contig 10176 bp, 9 predicted proteins | sample MGYA00383092_ERZ1046568 | MGnify/ENA primary metagenome ERZ1046568 (study PRJEB29581, sample SAMEA5548362) | metagenome | biome: marine; feature: coastal; material: water | depth 1 m | study: Short-term variability in the microbial, nano- and picoplankton... | reverse complement strand
AAGAACGCATGTCTCCAAGCAAACGAACCAAACAACGTTCTTTAAATTTTACAAACTCTTTTGCTATTTGAGATTTTTCTGATTCTGTACATTTTGGCAAAAAGTCTTTGATAAAATCATCTCCTGGAATCCCTGAAATATGTTCTTCAATTAAAGTGTTTTTGTACACTAAAAAATTCATGTTATGCGGAGACAAAATATGTTCCAATTCCAAACCATAAATTCTTGAGGCATCTGCTTTTTTTACGTAAAAATAGGTGTAATTATCATTTAGAATATTTCTAATTTTAACCCGAAAAGGTTTTGAATTTCCAAACGTACAATAATCAATTCCATCTACATTTAAAAACGGAATCGTTTCGTCACTACCGTCGGAATGGAGTATTGTGTATATTTTTTTTAAACTAGCATCAATTTCTTTTCTATCAAAATCAGAATAAAAAGTTCTTATCCAAAGAGTATCCACATCGTTGCTATCATACAAAATAACAGAGCCTTGAAATCGCAACAGATCTTCATATAGAATAGAAATTTTTATATTTCTGTTATATTTTTTTAGATACCTATCTAGCAATTCATTGACAGGAAATGTTGGCTTTTTTTTTGACATCAATTTTTTTTTATCCGCCATCTTTAGTATTGATTTTTATCAAAAATAGGGATAAATAAAAGAATAGTATTAATTTCAATTTATAGAGACAATCACATTTAAGAGAGATGCTACAATAATTGAAATTTACAGAATGTAGCCCGCTACACAACTAAACCAATCTAAATAGCTTCCCGGGCAGGGGTGTTGTCAGTCCTTTTAATTCCATTTGCAATAAAATAGCCGATAATTCAACAATAGGAATCGAACATTCCAGAGAAATCACATCTAATATTTGAGCCTCTTTTTCATGAAGAAAATCATAAATTCTTTGCTCTTTTTCATTCAAATCGATACATAATTGTTTTTGAATTGATTTGGGTCTCTGTTGAAGGTCCCAATTTAATATTTCTACAATGTCTGAGGCTGAATTTAACAAATAAGCTCCATTTTTTTTAATTAAATCATTGCATCCTTTACTAAAAACATCCGAAGTTCTTCCAGGAACTGCAAAAACATCTCTATCGTAAGAATTGGCAATGTCTGCAGTCACTAAAGCTCCTCCTTTTTTAGCAGATTCTATGATAATCGTTGCACTAGAAATTCCTGCAACGACTCTATTTCTTTTCAAAAAATGGGATCTTAAGGGAGGATCATCATGCCAAAACTCTGATAGCAATCCGCCATTTTCAATTACTGAATTGATATATTTCTTATGTACTTTTGGATATATATATTGCATCCCATGAGCTAAAACAGCCATCGTTTGCAACTTGTTTTCGATGGCTGCTTTATGAGCACAAATATCAACTCCGTAAGCAAAACCACTAACGATTATTGGATTATATTTTGAGATATCTTGAACTAATTGACGACAAAAATCACGCCCATAGGAAGTCATGTTTCTCGTACCAACAATCGAAATAATCCTAGTATTTGAAAAATCAAAATTGCCCTCCCTAAATAACAATAACGGGCTATCTATGCAATGCTGAAGATTTTGTGGATAATCATCATCCAAAAAATAGAAATAAGAGATTCCCTTTTCTTTTATGTGATTATATTCCTGCTCAGCTAATTGAATGTTTTTTGGATCAAAAAGATGTTTTAAAACATGGTTTCCAATTCCATTTATTTTTGATAAAACAGCCGATTTTTCCTTAAAAATTTCGGAAACACTACCCACATGCATAATGAGTTTTTTGGCTAAAATATCGCCAACGGCTTTACATTTTTGCAAGCGCAAAACAGCCAATAATTCTTCTTCTTTCAATTTGATAACAATTTGAATACCAAGATATAAAATAATTGTTGAAAAAAAATAGGCGAAACAGTTTCATAAAACCTCAAAATTTTTATATTTGTTAACATGATTATAGCCAAATACATCAGTGATTTATTATACCGATACGATTGTGTGATTGTGCCTGATTTTGGAGGGTTTGTAGCCAATAGAATTGGTGCCAAAGTGAATAATTTTACTCACACGTTTAGCCCGCCTTCAAAGCAACTCACATTTAATAGTCTTTTAAAACACAATGACGGCTTATTGGCAAATTATATTGCTTCTTCAGAAAACATCTCTTTTGAAAAAGCCTCCACGGCAATTTCTTTATCTGTGATTAGATGGAAAAATGAGTTGCAATCGAAATCTGTGAAAATCGAAAACTTAGGGAGTTTGTCACTAACTGAGAATAAAAAAATAGTTTTTGAACCACTGACAACTATTAATTATTTAACGGAATCCTTTGGATTATCAACTATAGAATCTCCAGCAATTTCCAGATATAAGCAACAGGTTAAACCTTTAGCAGCTTCCCCAAGAAAAGAAGTAAAAAGAGGAATTCCTGTATTTGTAAAATATGCTGCAACAGTTGCAATTTTACTAACAATTGGATTTTCTAAATACAATGATTACCAAAATAAACAGCAAAATGAAATTTTTGCTACCCAAGAAAAAGAACTCCAAAAAAAGATTCAATCTGCAACTTTCATCATAGGAAATCCATTACCAACGATCAATTTAAATGTTGTAAAAGAAACAAACTCGTTTCATGTTGTTGCCGGATCTTTCCAATTTGTAGAAAACGCAAAAAAGAAAGTAAAACAACTAAAAGTAAAAGGATTTAATGCCAAAATAATCGGCATGAATAAATGGGGTCTTACGCAAGTAGCTTTTGATAGTTATTCAAGTAGAAATGAGGCTACAAAACATCTTTATGAAATTCGTAAAACAGTTTCCAAAGATGCATGGTTACTGATAAAATAGCTCCACTAATTTTCTTTTTTCTGCGATTAATTTCTACGCTTCTTTTTATGAATAAGCGATTGCTTATATTTACATAAAAATATTTTTGATGGAAGCAAAAACCCCAAAAGAGTCGTTAACAATCCTAACAGACTTGGTCTTGCCTGGCGAAACAAATTATTTAGACAACCTATTTGGTGGTGAATTACTAGCAAGAATGGATAGAGCTTGTAGCATTGCTGCAAGAAGACACTCTCGAAGAATTGTAGTTACTGCTTCTGTGAACCATGTTGCTTTTAATAAGTCCATTCCTGTCGGTAGTGTGGTTACCATAGAAGCCAAGGTTTCCAGAGCATTTCATTCTTCTATGGAGATTTATGTTGATGTATGGATTGAAGACAGGCAATCTGGATCTAAAACCAAAGTGAATGAAGGGATCTACACCTTTGTTGCTGTTGATGAAATTGGAAAGCCTGTTGAAGTTCCTCAAATTGTTCCAGAAACCAACCTAGAAAAAGAACGTTTTGAAGCTGCGCTCCGACGCAAACAATTAAGCCTAGTTTTAGCAGGGAAAATGAATCCAAACAAGGCGACTGCTCTAAAAGCGTTGTTCAATTAGCTGAAAAGACATGAGGGTAACACTTTAAAAAAGCAAATTACCTTTTTAGAATCCAGTGAGAAGGATTGAGGCGCGTTGTATTTTTAAACAACACGAAGATTAATTTGGTTTTTTTTGAAATTTTATCTGTGAAAATTTGACCTATTTTTTGACCAGTCATAATTTTATCTCCTGTCTTTACGTAAATATTTTCTAAGTTGTTATAAGATGAAATATAATTTCCATGTTGGATCAATACGTTTTTTCTACCCTCAGAACTCACCAAAACATTTAAAACCCTCCCATTAAAAATAGCTTGTGCTTCTTGACCTTGACTAGTAACTATGTGAAGTCCTGAACCATTTATGGTAATCCCAGGAAATGAGGGGTGGGGTTGCTTTCCAAATTTTCTCACCACGACACCTTCATTAAGTGGCCAAGGCAACTTGCCTTTATTCAACTCAAATTTTGCGGCCAAGGCTTTTGCTTCTGGAGTTAAAATAAATTCATTTTTCTTAACCACTTTTAGCTTATTTTTTTGTTTTTCTTTTGCAATCCTATTTGCTCTTGCAATTTCTTCACGGATTTTTTTATCAATTTTTAGGGTAACTCTTTTCTCCTCTTTAATTTTCTTTTGAAGCGCTCTCTTATACTTTGTTTCATTTTTCTTAATGACCGTTAGCAACTTCTCTTGATTCGTTTTATCGACTTCAATTTGCATTTTTTGGGCTGTTTCAGATACGATCAGGGTATCTTTTAATGCTTTTTGAATCAATAAAGAATCATTCAATATTTGAACTATTTTGGTTTGATTAGCAATATCCTCTCCTTGTTTTTTTCTAAAAGAGGCGTACTGCTTCATATACTCCAATCTTTTATATGCTTGAAGAAAACTCTCAGAAGAAAGTAAAAACATGGTCCTACTCTGTTGTGATTTACTTTTGTATGATTTATAAATCATGTCTGCATAGTCCTTTTTAAGACGAACTAGTTTTTCGGACAATTGGGATAATTTGATTTGATTTGTAGTAATTTCTTTTGATAAAATTTCAGCTTCTAAATGAATGGTTGAAATCAATTGAGTTCTTACTTCAATTTTTTTAAAAATGTCTTTTAAAGCGTCCAAGGCATTTTTTTCTTTCTTTTTTTCATTAAAAAGTAACCTGTTTACCTGTTTAATTTCTTTGTTCAGTTTTTTTCGCTGCGACTCCAACTGTTTTCTAGTTTGTCCAAAAACAGAAAAAACAGATAAACAGAAAATTAAAATCGATATGTAAAACTTAATCCTTCTCACTATAATTTAATTTGTTTATATCCCTTAGGAATCGTGAAAGAAAGATCAAAATTGGTATCAAACTGAACAGATTTGAGAATAAAATCGATTTTTGTCAAAGCATCTGGTTGCTTTGCTACTAGTTGAATTTCTTGTGGAAAAACTTCACCATCAATCACCTTATAAGAAGGATAAAAAATATCTAAGCGTTGGCCTTTTTCAAAATTAACAACAGATTGTCTGTCCAGCTTAAAATGAGAAGGGTTTACAAAAAAGGAAATATCAAATAAATCATTTTGAATTTCAGGAGCCAAAACATACTTGTTGTCTTCTATAATCACACGCTGCTTTTGTTTTTTTACATTTAGTAAAGATTGTCCTAATAATAAATTTTGAAGTTGCTCAAAATTAATTTCTACCCCTAACAACTTCTTCAACAGAGAAAAATCTCCTTCTAGGTAGTTTTTTGCATAAGACGAATAGTAACGAACCGAGGTTGGTGTGATTTTAACTTTAAACAAAGTAATAAATTTAGATCCTTTCAGCCATATTACCTGGTCTTTTTTCATTTTTAGACTTACAGAAATACGTTGCTGTTGTTTTCCGTTATTAAAATTTACTTTAAGTTTTGCCGCTACAGATGTTTTATCTAAACTTGATGCCATATGCTTTCGAGCAACTTTTCTGGCAGACATTTTTTTGGAGATGACAGGTGTTTTTGTTAGATCCATTTTTACCTTACAAGAGGAAAATAAGACTAAAAACACCACAAAATATTGTAAACCCCTCATGTTAATATCCCTTTTTTTTTGATTTTTCAATATATTTTTTCTCCTCTTTAAAAAAACCTAAGCCTCTGTATGAAATTGCTATTTCTTTGAAAAAAGTAATCTCCATATCCTCAGCAACTACAAAATCAATCCCATTTTGTAAACATAACAGTGCCTTTTTATATTTTCTTTGATCGTTTAGAGCTTTTCCTCGCATTAAATATACAAAAGGTTGAGCAGGGAAAAGTAAAATCCCCTCATTTGAATATTTTATTAATAAGGATGGGTTTGCTTTGTTTTTTTCTAAAATTTTCTTTAAAATATAAAAAGATTTATTTGTTGCAAATTGAGATTCTAATGAGTTCTCTGTTGGTAATTTTTCTTCAGAAACTAGAGACTCTTTTTTTTGATTAAAGTTATTTTTAATTCTTTGATAACGGGCAGAGAGAACGTTTTCTTGTTCCATCACATTGATAAGAGAAATAGCCTTCTCATGGTTTTTGTTCTGAACATATAACTCTAAAAGAAACACCCTCTCTTTCGGATTGAGCTTAACTAACTTTTGTTGCACAAGAATTGCTTCCGAAAAATTATTCTCCTTTAAATAAATTTCTACTAGATGCTTTAACATCCATTCATTAGAGGGTTTTATATGTAGGGCTCTTAGAATATATTCCTTTGCTAAAAAGAACTTATTGAGGAAAAAATAATTTTTTGAAAACTCAAAGAAAACAGCGGCATCTTTTGGTGAAATCTGATTGCAGTTTTCAAGACTTTGAATTGCTTTCTGATAGTTCCCAATTGATTTTTCCGATAAGGCTTCGAAAAAGAATTGCTGAAAATTCAACTTATTTTCCTCAGCGACATCTTTCACAACAGGAATGCTGTCTTGACCATATATTTGCAATGCAAAAAAAATACAGCAAAAAGTAACGACTCTCGATTTATAAATATAAATCCTATTGTTTTCTCTATGATTATTTTTCTTTAATTTTTTTATCATTTAAGTCAATTCGGTATAGTCCCCGATACTTACTGAAGTGTATTTCGCATTGTATTTTACATAATTCCCTATCATTGCATTGTCTAGATTTGCATTCGAGATTTCTACATTTGATTGGATTAACGAATTAACAATGGTTGTGTTTTCTACGACACTGTTTTCCCCGATAGAAACATAAGGTCCAATAGTTGAATTTTTTAGCAACACATTTTCTCCAATAAAACAAGGAGGTATAATTGTTGAGTTTTCTAAAACAACATCAGGAGAAACTAAATTATTCCCTGATTTATATTCAAAACCTAGTACTTGCTTATTCGTATCTACTGTTGGGTCCTTTTTACCACAATCCATCCAAGTATTGACTGTTCCAGGAACAAATTTTGCTCCTTGTAATTTTAAAGATTCCAGAACATTGGTTATCTGATATTCTCCATTTTCCTTTAAATCATGATCGATTAAATATTGAATCTCTTCAAGTAATTTTTCTCCACTTTTAAAATAATAGATCCCTATAATTGCCAAATCAGAAACAAACTCCTTCGGCTTTTCAATAAAATCAGTGATATAGCCATCTTGTAATTTTACAACTCCAAATGCATTTGGATTTTCAACTTGCTTTACCCAAATAGCTCCATCTGCATTTGTATCTAATGTAAAGTCTGCTTTAAACAAAGTGTCTGCATAAGCAACTACACAAGGGCCTTTCAAAGATTCTTTTGCACAATAAATTGCATGTGCAGTTCCTAAGGCTACCTCTTGAACATATACCGAGCCTTTTGCACCCAATTCATTTGCTATTTTTAGTAATTTTTCTTCTGTATCTTTTGGAAACCCCTTTGCAACAGGGCCTATAACGAATGCAATTTCATCAATTTTTTCATCAATGACAGAGGCAATGTCCTCTACCAATCTTTGCACTATTGGCTTCCCAGCAATGACGGTTAAGGGCTTTGGCACTGTTAAAGTATGTGGTCTTAAACGAGATCCAATTCCGGCCATTGGTACAATTATCTTCATATATCTTCTTTTCGATTTTTATCCCGCAATATACCATTAATTGGAAGAATTATGAAATTTTGAACGTGACAAAAAACAAGAATGTCTCACCATTTATGGGGTATATTATCCCTGTTTTTAGGGGGGTGAAAAATTCACTGTTTTTAGGGATTGACAAAATCAAGATATTGAAATACATTTACTCAACTTCGCAGTTATTTAATTTTACAACCCCCAAAAAATTAAATAACATTAAAAACCCAAGTTAACACTTGGGTTTTTTGTTTCTTTGTAAAAAAGAAACTCTGTGAATTATTTATCTGTAGAAAATATTTCCAAATCATATGGAGAACGTGTTTTATTTGAAAACCTCTCTTTTGGGATTAACAAAGATCAAAAAATTGCTTTTGTAGCTAAAAATGGAAGTGGTAAAACATCCATTTTAAATATCATCGCCGGTATAGATACCCCAGACACAGGACAAGTAATCAGTAGAAAAGGAATTTCTGTTGCTTATCTCGCGCAAAAAGATCAAATTGATCCAACTCTGACCATTGAGGAGACTATTTTTGCTACAGACAATAAAATTCTTTCCATCGTAAAACAATATGAAAATGCGTTAAAAAACCTCGAAGACACTGAGGCCTACCAAACGGCATTTGAATTAATGGAACAATACAACGCATGGGATTTTGAAACACAATACAAACAAATTTTATCAAAATTAAAATTAGACGATCTAACACTAAAAGTGGGGACACTCTCTGGAGGCCAAAGAAAAAGGCTTTCTTTAGCCATTGTTCTAATTAACAAACCAGATTTATTAATTTTAGACGAGCCCACAAATCATTTAGACTTGGAAATGATTGAATGGCTAGAAGCGTTTTTTGCCAAAGAAAAAATCACCTTATTTATGGTAACCCATGATCGGTATTTTTTAGAACGTGTTTGCAATGAAATTCTAGAATTAGATGAAGGGAACCTCTATAAATACAAAGGAAATTATTCCTATTATTTGCAAAACAAAGAAGAACGTCTGGCTTTAGAAGCAACCAATTTAGGGAAAGCGAAAAGTTTATTTAAAAAAGAATTGGAATGGATGCGAAAGCAACCCAAAGCCAGAACCACCAAATCAAAATCAAGAACAGATGATTTCTATGAAATTAAAGAGAAGGCTCACCAGCGAAGGAAAGACCATCCTATTCAGTTGGAAATTAATATGGAACGTTTAGGAAGTAAAATTTTGGAACTTCACAAAGTCTATAAATCATTTGGGGATAAGAAGATTTTAGAGGGTTTCGATTATGTGTTTAAACGAGGAGAACGTATCGGCATCATTGGTAAAAACGGAACTGGAAAATCTTCCTTTTTAAATATTATTACTCAAAAATCGCCCGTAGATGCTGGTAAGGTTATCTTGGGAGAAACCGTAAAATATGGATATTATACCCAGGCTGGAATTGAGGTAAAAGAAGGGCAAAAAGTAATTGAAGTCGTCAAGGAATTTGGAGAATATATCCCACTTTCGAAAGGAAGAAAAATCTCCGCCTCTCAATTATTAGAACGGTTTTTATTTGACAAGAAAAAACAATATGATTTTGTTGAAAAACTTTCTGGTGGAGAACAAAAACGACTGTATCTATGTGCGGTTTTGATTCAAAATCCAAATTTTTTAATTTTGGATGAACCCACGAATGATTTGGATGTGGTAACACTCAATGTCTTAGAAAATTTCTTATTGGATTACCCAGGGAATCTTTTGGTTGTCTCTCACGACCGGTATTTTATGGATAAAATTGTAGATGCCTTGTTTGTTTTTAGAGGTGAAGGAAGGGTAGAAAATTTTCCAGGAAACTACTCAGACTTTAGAGCCTATGACGATTCATCCCCAAAAGAGGTAAAGAACAAAAAAACAACACAAAAAATAGAAAAAAAGAGTGAGAAATCCTTGTTAAGTTTTAATGAAAAACGAGAATTTGGCACATTAGAAGCAGATATTGAAAGGCTTCAAAAAAGAAAGCTTATCATAGAAAACCAGTTTTTAAATGTTGAGATTGACGCAGAGGACATTGAAAAAAAATCTCAAGAACTTCAGGAAATAATTTCCAACATAGAACAAAAAGAAGAACGTTGGTTAGTGCTTTCCATGAAACTTGAATCTTAATCTATTAAAACAACATCTTCCTTTTTAAAAATTCTTGGTTGTTAAACTGCGGTATAACTCTCGCTACCGCATTCTTGAGGCAAGTTTCAATATCCTGAAGCAGTAGATAATTTACTCTTATAGGCAAGTTCATAGCATTAGGGAATTTCATTTTCTAAATGAATGATACAAAAAAGCTCCGAATTAAATTCGAAGCTTTCTATTTTATAAAAAACTAACAAATTATCTAATGATTAATTTTTTTGTAGCCATTTTTCCTTCTTCTGTAACTTTAAGAATATACATTCCTGCGTTGATTGAAGAAACGTCAATATTTTTCTTAATTCCCGAAAAACGTGAGGAAAGTACTTGTTTTCCTAAAAGATTAAAAATAGTGACCTCCTTAACTGAAGTACTTGCAGAAGAAATGTTTAAAATCCCATCAGACACTGGGTTTGGATAGCTTGCAAAACCACTGATTGGGTTATTATTTAGAGAGGCACTACTGTTTTTTACAAAAGATAAATCATCCCAGTATGTTATCGCTCCTTTATAC
>ERZ1046568.3144-NODE-3144-length-10184-cov-7.419489_pt1 | contig 10184 bp, 22 predicted proteins | sample MGYA00383092_ERZ1046568 | MGnify/ENA primary metagenome ERZ1046568 (study PRJEB29581, sample SAMEA5548362) | metagenome | biome: marine; feature: coastal; material: water | depth 1 m | study: Short-term variability in the microbial, nano- and picoplankton... | reverse complement strand
GTGGAAACTCCTACCCCGCTGAATCCTACGAAATTACAAAATCACGGCTCTCATTACGCCGCATATGGTAGTTTTGTATATTGCTGTAACTGAAACAAACAGGTGATAGACCTTGCCGAATAATAACTGGACGAGCAAAATGCTCTCTAAGAATGTTCATGTCATAACTGTTGAGGCCGATTGGCGAAGGGCCGACTTCGAGTTCACTGCTTTGCTTACTTCTGACTGGCATTATGACCACCCTAAATGCGATCGCACCCTACTTAGGAAGCACTTAGGAGAAGCTATGGAAATCAATGCTCCAGTCTTCTGTAATGGTGATGCCTTTTGCGTGATGCAAGGGAAGAAGGACCGAAGGGGGAACAAGAAGGGAGTGAGGCCAGAGCACATGGTGGTAGACTACTTTGACGCGGTGCCAAGAACAGCAGCGGAGGAGCTATCTGAGTATGCCCCTGTTTTGGCTGGGTTTGGCTATGGAAATCATGAGACAGCTATTATTAATCATCATGAGACAGACGTTCTCAGGTCATTCGTGGCAACGTTAAACCAGCAGCATGGAGGGAATGCTTTCCTTGGTGGCTACGGTGGGTGGGTATTCTACCGCTTCGTGAATCCTAACAATCACAAGGAGATCAAGACTATTCGCATGAAGTACTTCCATGGCTCTGGCGGTGGTGGTGTTGTGACGAAAGGAGTACTTCAGAATGTTAGACATGCAGCCATATACGATGGCGCGGATATCGTGCTTAAGGGTCATATACACGAGCTATGGGAGATGACGTTGATGCGTGAATGTGTATCTTCTCAAGGACGCGTTTATCACAAGCCTCAGAAACATATCTGCACCGCAACCTACAAAGAGGAGTACGGTGCAGGCGCTGAGGGTTGGCACGTAGAGAGAGGCGCGCCACCTAAGCCACTTGGTGGGTATTGGCTCAAGTTCTCCGCTCAGCGAGTGGGTAGTAGAATGGACTTAGTTACTCAGGCTGTTCAGACCGTCTAAGCTTGAGGATGATCCCTTTTTTGTAGCAAGCAGGGCAGTTCATATCTTTTCGTGGACTGTCCTGCGTTGTTAGTTGCCCATGGATAATACATTCGTATTGGTACAATTTCATTTTGATTTTCCTAAAAAACATCTTCAGCCTCCAGTGGTTTGTTGAATAGTTCGTTGATCTCATCTGCGTCGATTTTCTTCGCTAGTTCTCTAGCAATCCAGAGGGCATAGTCTCGTACACCTTCTCGTCGTCCTTCGTGCCACCATTTGTGGCGTGCGATTTCTTCACTATCTTGGCAACCCCCGAGGAATGCAAGTGCATCGTTGTTCGCTCCCATCATGTGTTCTGCTTGAGCTACTGCGCTGACGATTACTCGTACTGCTGCGTCGTAGGCTTTAGCCGCTCGTGCTCGTTTGGCAGTTGTTGCTGCTGCTTTTTCTTCTTTAGTCATTGAGGTCTTCTTGTTGTTGTTCGTGGATTAGTCCTTTAAGCACAAGCATATAGCCTATGATATCGTGAATAGCGTCGTCGATGCCTTCTCCGTCGACCTCTAGGGTACCTCTGCTCAAGAAGGTTCTTATTCGCTGGAACTTGTCTTGTATGCGAATGAGTAGTCCAGTTTCTGCGGGTACACCTTCTATCATAGACATTCTGAAGTTCGAGAAGGGATCTGTGCTCCCTCCAGTATAGTCGTGATTCTTCTTCTTGATCATGTACTCGACGTCGGCGAGTGTTTCTCTAGTCAATTCCAGGTAGTCCGATTTAGTCATATATTTAGATCGTTTTGATACTGTTCTTGATGTCCGTAAACTCAGCAATCATTTGCTCGATGTACACTTTCAAGTTGCGAGATTGGTAGCTGGCTAGAGCCAGTTTTGCTTGAGTTTCTACAGGCTCGTGTCCTACTCGGTTGAGCCGGTCTGCTAGCATTAGTTTGATGTTGGCTGCTCCTGCTTCGTTTTCGATTGAGTTGAGCAGTTTTGCGTAGTTGATTGCTGTTTCAGTTTTCATTCCAGTGTCCGTGTTTTTGTTGTTGTTGAAGCAAATGTACGAGACTTACGGGTCAAAGTACATAGGCTCTTGAAAATAATCTTAAGCGACGTCGAAGCTGCTCATTTCTCTTTTGTTATTGCGAACAGCAGCGCTCAGTACCGCCAAAGTTCTGGCTATGGAAGGGCATTGGTGATCGAGATACACGGTAGTCGTAAGGTGCTTTGCAATGCCTGTCCAGAAGCATAGGTCTTTGAACGTATCGCCACGTACGAAGGAAGCAGGTGCCGAGTCGTATACTTTAGTCGTTAGGTCTTCGGCTGTAGCGAGGCAGTTGGTTAGTTTTTCGAAGGTTGTCATTTGCTCGTCCATGCTAGTTGTTGTTGTTGAAGCAAATCTACGACGTCTACAAATTAAAGTAAACAGGCTTGTGAAAATAAATCCTACGCCACAACATTTCTTCTATCCTCTGCTGGTGTATAGGTGGTCGTTGAATCGTCTATGGCGGTGGGCGCCGATGTGAACGGAGCTTGATAGCTCCATGTGTTCTGACGCGTATTCTTCTGGGTTCATGGTGTACCACTCCATAGGAGGGCATACTACTGAGATGTCGCTCTTACTCAGTTCGCCTATCATTTGGAGCGTGCATTGCAGTCTGTCTTCTCGAGTGCCAAAGAACGGTTGGTCTTTGAACCAGCCTGTTTTGGGTATGCGTCTGGCTTCATGTTCTACTGGTACGGGCGCGGCGATAGATACGTTCGCCCCTAAGGACTTCAGAGATTCGGCTATGTGTATGATACCTTTACTTATCGAAAAGATTTCAACGAGAGGACGTTCCTGACGCAAGACGTGGTGCCTAATATCAACAGAGCCAAGCGAAAGGGTGATGTCTCTACCTGGGACGAAACGGGGGTGCAATATTGATTCTATGCCGTTCTTGATCGTGCCATATGCCGTCTTCCCGTCATACTTGAGAACTGCGCTATCTTCTTTCGCATATGCTAACGTATGAGAGTCTCCCACACAGATGGGGCTGCATGGCATAAAGTCTGCGTAATCCTCCATGGAGAGTAGCGTTCGGTGCTCGACGGCAAACTGTGAGATCTTGTCAGCCATTTGCTTGTCAGCACCGGACCACGTACTCTTTGAGCCTATTCGTTTCGCAAAGCTTGAAGCTAGTTTGGCTGGGCGGTTTTCAAGGAACGTGACGGCTTTACCGTCTTCTGCTCTCTTCGCAAGTGCAGACCACATACTCCAAAACCTTCGATCTGCTCCTCCGAATAGGTTCAACGTTCCAGAATAGTTTGGTCCAAATCCTACGTAGACGACGGCTGCTGCTTCTACCTCCTCAGAAGTGGTGGCTATCTTGGCGCCAAGCAATTGTTGCCACGCATCAAACCACCCCTTGACGTGGCTTTTTTTGTTTACAGGAACCCTTTGATTGGGGTTGACAATTACTGCGCTCATGGTTTCACCTGCTTGATTCCTTTTTCGATCTCATATTCAGATCTGGCTGAATACCTTTTATGGAATTCCATGCGAAACACGCTTGTGAGAGGTGAAGATGCTGTGCTGTCCGTTAGCGCGAATGCGAACGTGTCGCGTGTAACCGTGTATATCGCAGCAGCACGGTTGACCCTAAACTCGGCGTCAGCTTCTGATTCGTTGGGATATATGAGCTGCTTGTTGCTGTCTGTGCCTATTAGGTCGAACAGCTTGCGAGCCGCTTTGACGGCTATTACTTTTTTTTCCTCGAAGTTTTTCATCATGTTGTAGGTTTTCGGCTTAGTAGCGTGACTATCTTAAGGGCAATAAATCTCTTAATGGACGATACGATGTTGCGTTGTTGTTGCGTTGTTTGAGGCTCACCTGGGGCGATCGCAGATTCGGTCCAATCTAGCGTAGGCTTCTTCATCGTTGTAGTATATTTATACGCATCGCGCGTGGTTCATCTGTGTTTTGATAGAAGATTCCTTCCATGTTGTCGATACGAATACCAACGTCTTCTAGTTGTTGTCCCACTTCTTCCCACGTTCGCTGCGCTTCTCGCATGTAAGCTAATGTGTCCTGGAACGCGTTGACTGCTGACATGACGCTGGTGTGATCGAACGCCGGTGCCCATGAATCTGCTATTCGTTGATACGTCCAGTTGCGATTGAAACGAAGGTATGTCATAACAATCTTCCTAGCATCTGCAAGAGAGCGTTTTCTCGACCTGCTCATTGGGTCTTCGCCAAGTACGCCCATGTTAGTCAATACGATTTGCATCATTTCGCGAACGACGTTGTTGTCTCGTTTTCGCTCTGCTATGGACTGGTTGTGTGATCTATTCGGGTTGATAATAAGTTCCATGATTATGCCTGTATTCTTTTGATTTCTTTGATTGCTTCGTCTACGAGTGGAAGATGGCGGTCATATATATGAAGGCTACCTACTTGCCACATGATTTTGCCTACGCCGAGCTCGAGGTTGAGTTCGTCGGCGATGCGGTTCGCGATGTGTCGTTGCCATGCGAGATCGTTTTTGTAGCCATAAACGGCATCGTTTGACCGCATATTGACAACCACCTGAAGCTTCTCGTCGCGAATGAGGTATTGAACAGAGTTCGTGCAAATGAAGTCGTTTGATCCTAGCGTTCCAAGGTCTCCATACATGTAGTGATTCGAGTAGTAGGATATTGCCCGTCGTGACGAGGGTCTTTCCCTGAGCTCTTCAATGATAAACGAGTGCGATCTATCATGTAGTTTACCGTAGTTCGATAGGACAAAACCGTTGGTTCCTGCGATATCCTTCCATATCTGTGGTACAGGACCTTCCATGTCGTATATGTTGGCAGATTTCGAGTTGTACCAATCGATTTCCCTTCTCACGTAGTCTTCGTTGACCGTCCCAAAGATAGTGTCTTCGGTCGCTTCGAAGCTGGCTCCTACTATCTCCAATGGAGTGGATGAGCCGTTGTTCTGTGGGTCCATGTCGCTAGTCTGGCGAATGCGTTGCGCCATGAACTTTGCTGCGATTTCTTTAGTTGTCATTGTTTCGTTGTTTGCGGCGAAGATATGCTGCGCCGATGAATGCGTAGTTTGCTAGGTCAATTAGCGTGTCTTCCAAGCTCTCGAAGTTTTCCTTCTTATCGCTAGTGATGATATTAACCATTCTAGAGGCTTTCTGCCAAATCATGGTTGCAATGCTTTTGATACCAAACAGGTAGTACGTCTCTTGATCTAGCATTCCCTGGTTGTAGTCCTGGCTCTTCCTGAGCATCAATGCAGATGCTTCTTTGGCGATGACTGCTGCCTCTTCTGATAGAGGTACATTTGATTCTGTGAGTTGGTTCATTTTTGGTTCAGTTTTTCCTTGATTTTGTTGAGGACCTTTAAGTCGATGTATATGATGATGATTGCTGCGAAGCTTATTCCTCCAAAGATTGCGAATGTGTATACGAGGGCTAGCAAAGCGGCTGTGAGTGCGGTGTCCATTAGTTTCCCCAGATTTCTTTGAAACGTCCGTGGTTGTCTTCGTGGCTTGGCGCTACCCACCCTTCAGGTTTGATAGCGTCAGGGAGTCCTAGTGGATTTACACGTTCGGGTTTGACTCCTCTTATCTTCTCCATATTTGCCAAGTGCACCTCGTCGACTGCAGCTTCAACATCCACATCCATTAGTAGGAGTGTGCCAATGCCGAAGTATACGATATCGACTACCGCGTCTACTGTTTCTTCTGCGTCTTCGACGTTTACCGCCGCCTCTAGCTCTGCTAGTTCTTCTTTCAGCATCTCAACTCTTAAGGAGACCAAATGTTTCAGTTGTTCTCCTTTCAAGGCGTCTACGCATTGCTTGATACCAAGGCGGTAGTTGAAGTCTTCTACCTGTGCGACTTGACGGCTGGCTTTGTATTTACTCATTTGCTTGCTCGTTCGAGGGTGATCCGTCCTGCTGTGCATTCGTAGTCGTATACGTGCTTGAGTACGTTTGTCGCTTCTTCCAGGAGCGTTGCTCTAACAGGATTGTCTTTGCTGATGTCGCAGTCTGCGTTGAGCATGCCTACTATGCCTGCGAGTAGCTGTAGTGCTTGGTAAGATTCGCCTGTTGATACGTTGAGTCTCATAATGTTCTCCATGTTGGTTGATGTCAGGGCCAATATACCGCCTTCAGCAGGATAATGTACATAGTCCTGAAAAAAAACTGAACTAAATTTTTACTGCTTTCCAATCTTTGCCGATGATAACCGGAGGGCAATTGTCTTGGCTCACGAAGTGGTCGTAGATGAACCCTCCTGCATCTGGTATTGAGATTGTTGCCATGTGAATCCAAGCGTCGAACATGCTTTCTCTAGTGTAGAGGTCGTAGGTGATGTAGATTATCTTTGTCATTATCTCGTCCACGTGTTGGTTTTGCGCCGCCCCGAAGGGCGGCGGCTGGTTCCTGGTTGGTTAGACTAAACTGTGGTTGTAAAACCCTGAATTTCCAATCCTTTCTTGACGCCTTTCGATAGGTTTTCCATCATGTCCAACCGACCTTTGATTCGCGTCATTGATTCGTGGCCGTTGTCTTTCGTTGATCTTGCAGATACCACTACCCTCACAGATTCGCCACCGTTCAAGAAATTCACGTTCCAGACATTCAAGATAACCTGATATTCAGTTGTTCCGTAGACAAGCTTTGCTTTTACGATGTCGTACCCTAACATGCTTACTGGCTCTTCAATCTCTACGTCGAAGAAGTTGTGGTCGCAAAATGCCTGGATCGCTTTGTTTGCTTTGGCGACCGCTTTCGTGTTGTTGATTTCCTTTGTCATTATCTCGTCCATGTTTGTTGGTTGATGTTGAGACCAATGTAAGAGGTTTACAGATTAAAGTACATAGGTAGGCGAAAATAATTTACTTATTTTGCCATTTAGCCGCTAGATAGGTTAGTAGTGCATCGTATGCCTCGTCAAACCCGTATGCGACGGTGGTAGCGTACCCAGCTGTGGATAGTCGTTCAAGCCAGTCTTCCTGGGTGGCTGAGGTGCGACCTGCTTTCTTACCGCCTATCGTCTTGTTCTTCATCTCAATGAACATGCCGTGAAAGGGTTCGACAGGTATTGCGACGACTATGTCTGGCACTCCTGACTTGAGTCCTTCTGCCTTCATGCGTCTGCCATTGACCACGTTTCGCTTGCCACCATTTGGCACGGCAAATACGTTCTTTAGCCTAGGATCTTGTTTCTCCTGTAGAGATAACGTCTTGAAGAACAGCACTTGGTGTTTATGCTCTGTCATCCGATCATACGGTTGAAGGTTTGACGAGCATCGATATTTAGGTTTCCTAGGAGGGTAACGAAATTTATCATTGAGATCTCAGCCGTAGCGTTCCTCCACGATAGGTAGGACGTATATGGTACACAAGCTTTGATGCTCATTTGTCTCGCGCTTACCTTAAGACGCTTTTCTTCGTCTTGAAGAACCTTGGCGAGGACGAGTGCTTCTAGTGATTTTGTAGTTGAGAGTTCCATTGGATTATTTGTCTTTTTGGCAGTGATCGCAATCAGCGTTCAATTCTAGTAAGTCGTCACAGTTGGAGCAGAACAGCTCCTTGCACGATTCGCATCGTTCGCCGTCCGCTTCGACGGTTTCGCAATGCGTTTCGCAGTATGTGCACTTCCATATTGGTTCAGGAGGGGGAGCTAACGCTCCCACCCCGTGATCAGTGTAGCCTATCATTATAGTGCCCTCACAACGATGTCGATTCCTTCTTCATCTGATATATATTCGAGATCGCATTCTAGCATGACGCCGTAGAGGTCTTCGTCTGCAGAGGCAATATCGATATACGTTGTACTAGAATTGTTCATCGTAGTGAAGATAAAATTACAATGATCAGCTGCTACCACTATCGTAGACGAGAGGTTAGATACAGCCACCGAGACCAGCGTGGTTTTGTGAAGTCCTAGTTCTTTGTCTAGGAAAACCATTACTCCGTAAGGTGATGTTAGATAGTACTTCATCGTTTTTTTTGTTGGGTTGAAAGTCATTGTCTCGTCTGTATTAGTTGGTGTTAGGACTAATCTACGAGGCTTCCTGTTTAATGTAAATAGGTAGGTAGAACTATTTTCAAGTTGATTCCTTGAGCTGTTCAATGACAGTGCTGGCAGATGCGGCCGTTGCCGTCTTCATTTTATCTACCCACCCTGGGCGCTCTGCTTCTGGTAGCTTTTTGATGAGGTTCCACGCGTAGTCCTTTTGCTTCTGAGAAGGTCCAGACGGTTTGTGTGTACTGCTACTCGCCATGGCAGCTTGTCTACCCAGCTTATTCGTGAGTTCATCTGCTGATGCGAATTCAGATCCAGCGTAACCACATGCAGCGAGTGCTCGCCCAATTGCGCTGGTTTCTCCGTTTTCGATAGCACTCGTCTTATTGATGTTAGACGATCCACGTACTTCTTCGCCGTAGCCAGTGCCGATTACCCTACCTTCAGGATCTGTGACGATAGCACGCATAATAATGTGGTGGTCGTCAAAGTGGTACAGCTGGGTTTCGATACCCCACCCGTCTTGTATAGAGCAGTCGTTCCTGAATTCTTCAACTCGAAGGGCAACTGTTTTATACTGCTTACCGTGAATGCTCACGATACCTGTGTCTTTCTTAGCCATTAGCGAAACCTCAATGATTTGGGTGGTTCTTCAATTTTGATAGCTGATCCTTGCAGATCGCCAACGTCGTTGTTTTTGATAGCGTCACGTAAGGCGCGACGATCAATCTTGTTTATGGTTACTTTCTCGACAAACTGAGGGCACTTCGATGCAAAGATCTCTTCGTCGAGAATCTCGATTTTGTCAGGGTTTTTCTGCAGCCACACGCGGCCTAGACTTGTAGTTACCTTAGTAGTGCCTGTTGACTCGAGGTGATGCTTCAGCCTTCCTTCTAGGCTATTCCGAGAGTTGGTCAATGACTTAGACAGCGCAAGAAGTCGTCTGCTCTCGGCCAACGAGGCTTCTTCCTGTGCCTTGATAGTAGCACGCACTTTCTGGTACGCTTCTACTTTGTCTTCTTCCTCTTCTAGGAGTGTTGCGAGTTCTGTCTCTTGCTCTTCTGTGGCTTCACCTCCAAGGTCTGAGATTTGCCGAAAGAGCTCGATCATTCGTTCTGATATGTCGTATAGCTTCATCTTTTTACCATTTTGCGGTTGATGTGATGATGTCTTGTAATTGTTGAGGTGTGTATGTCACACGACCAATTGTGATTCCTTCTGACGAGATTTGCATCATGCATCCGATTTGAGCTCTTGGCTGAACCTGGATTCTTATGCATGAGCCGACTGTCTCTACATACGCTTTCGTGTCGCCAGCCTCGAACTCCAAACTGGCTGTCTGGTAGTAACCGTCTGTATCGACGCAAGTATTGATTCTGGTGCCGGTGATCTTTGCTTTTGGATTAGACATTACGATAAGGGTTTTGGTTGGTTGTTGGACTAATATACGAGGATTTACAGATTAAAGTACAATGCTAGAAGGAACTTATTTTCTCGCTGATGGCGCGAAGTGCTTCGTGTGCTTTCTGAAGTTCTGCTTGTGCTTGTGCCATTAGCAATGCTGCTTCGTAGTCGCCTTTTGTTTCGACGGTGCTAGCGGTACGGCCCAGGGCGCTGATCATGCCGCGGGTTCTCATTAGTGATTCGTTGATTTCTTCTTTTGCTTCGCGATTGATGATCTTCGTCATTACTCTATCCGTGTTGGTTGATGTTAGGACTAATATACGAGGTTTACAGATTAAAGTACAATGCCTACTAGAATTCGTGTGTCATTGAGTATGGATTTACAAATCCATAGTTGCGAAGTGCTTGCGAAATGTCTCTGTTCTTCAGGTTCCGTGTGTGATTCAGAAATGCTGTGAAGTGTTCTCCGCAGATAATCACTATGGTATCGTCTCGCTCTGCTATAAGAGAATAAGTGCCCTCAGTTTGCCGAGGATTGTGACGCTTGACTTTCTTGATGTTCTCTAGTCCGATGGATGTTCCCAGGGTGCGTAGTTCTTTTTTGCTTAGGTCAGTCATTTGCTCGTCCATGTTGGTTGATGTTGAGACCAATCTACGACGTTTACAGATTAAAGTACATAGGCAACTTAGTTTTTTTTCGATGTGTTGGTGTTTCATTGAATTCACCGTTTACACCGTCTTACACCGTTTACACCGTCTTACACCGTTTACACCGTCTTACACCGT
>ERZ1046568.3136-NODE-3136-length-10205-cov-5.300591_pt1 | contig 10205 bp, 10 predicted proteins | sample MGYA00383092_ERZ1046568 | MGnify/ENA primary metagenome ERZ1046568 (study PRJEB29581, sample SAMEA5548362) | metagenome | biome: marine; feature: coastal; material: water | depth 1 m | study: Short-term variability in the microbial, nano- and picoplankton... | reverse complement strand
CATTTACTCCAGATCAAAATAACCTCTCTGTTACCAACGCAGAAGTTGCAAATACAGACATCACTAATAAGTTAGGAAATAGCTCTGGAACAATAACGTTAAAAAATAGCGGTGGCTCTACTATCGATACAGTATTTTATGATGATGGAGATGCTTCCTCAACTGATGGAAACGGACCAAGTTATGAAATCATTGATATTACCGCAGATAATTCCTCAACAGCTTCCAATTGGCAGGCAAGTGCAATTAATGGGGGGTCTCCAGGAAAAATAAGTACAACCACTTGGTCTGGTGCTACCGATAATAATTGGAACACCTCTACTAACTGGAGTTCAGGTTTACCGTCATCGACTTCTGATATTCTAATTCCTAATAGCTTATCAAACTATCCAACAGCTTCCTCAGCGGTAACTGTAAATTCAGTAACTATGATTTCTGGAAGCTCTTTGATAGCACAATCAACATTTTCAGGAAATGTAACCTACAACAGAACAATAGATTTCGTTGATGGTAATTTAAAGGGATGGTATTTATTATCTTCTCCTGTTGTGGGTCAGGATTATAATGATGACTATGTAACAGCAAATGATATTGCTAGCAATGGAACAAACAGAGGTATTGCAACTTATACTACTACTTCAGATAGTTGGGCTTATCATCAAGGAGCTGGAAGTGGAAGTTTTATTGCTGGTAAAGGGTATTCTTTAAAAAGACAAACGAATACCGGTACGGTTTCTTTTACAGGTACTTTAAACACCAATGATGCTGGTGTAGATGTTACTCTTGATAATACAGGCAATCGTTATAATTTATTAGGTAATCCTTATACGTCTTCTATAAGCAGTGCTACTTTACTTGGGAATGGGGCACTTTCAGAAACACAAACCATATGGATTTACGATCAAACAAGTGGTACTAACGGAGCCTATGCCGTTTCAACTTTAGTAGGTAATTTTATTTTAGCTCCAGGGCAGGGTTTCTTTGTAAAAGCAAACGAAGCTGGCGGAACAGTTAATTTTTCAGAGGCGAATCAAAGTCATAGTGCAGACACATTTCAAAAATCAGCAAATACAGAAATTAAACTTAAAATTTCTGTAGATGGATTTCAAAATTATGCAAAAATTTATTACTTAGACAACGCTACAAAAGGTTTCGATGTTGGTTATGAAGGAGAAGTTTTTGGAGGGGTGACAGATAACTTCTCTATTTATTCTCAATTATTATCGGATAACATTGGAAAAAAATATCAAGTACAATCGTTACCTAATTCAGATTTTGAAAACATGGTGATTCCTATTGGTATAAAAGCAGCTGCTGGAAAAGAAATTAGGTTGACTGCTGATGCTTTAAATTTGCCAGAAGCTATTAAAGTATTCCTAGAAGATAGAGAAGAAAATACATTTACACGTTTGGACGAGTTGAATACATCTTATAAAATAACTACTACATCAGCTATAAATGGTGTGGGACGTTTTTATCTTCACACAACTCAAGGTGTTCTTAATATTAATGATGCTGCTCTAGACAACGTAAGTGTTTTTAAGGTACATAATTCTATAAGAATTGTTGGGTTACAACAAGGAAAAGCTGCTGTTAAATTATTCAATGTACTTGGCAAACAAGTTTTAAATACTGCTTTTGAATCTAATGGTACGAAAGATATTTCTTTACCAAGTTTAGCAAAAGGTGTTTACATCGTTCAGTTAGAAACCGTAGAAGGAAAATTAAACAAGAAAATAGTTTTAGAATAACTCATAAGAAGTTTTATCAATACAATTCACAATGAAAAAACAATTCCAAACACCCTCTCAAGAAATTTCTCGTAAAGATGCTCTAAAAAAGATTGGATCTTACAGTAAATATGCAGCGTTAACTGCACTGGGAACGTATTTAGTTTTAAATCCACAAAAAGCGCAAGCTTCTTCTCCAACAGCCCCCGGATCAGGATTTTAGTAATAAATAGAAGTAATAATTAAGCATACCTCTCTAAATTTACAGAGGGGTATTTTTTTTAAACACTCCAAAAAATGAAGCTTATTCATCTTGTACTCTTAGTATTATGCTCAACTAATTTATATACGCAAACGATACCAGACTATTACAATGATGTAAATCTAAGTGTGTCAGGTATTGCTTTGAAAAATGAGTTGACCAGCAAGATTACTATGACTCATACCAACGAACTCTCTTACAGTGATATTTGGAACGCTTCAAAATTTACAGATTTAAATCCGACTAACAACCAAGAAGTACTTCTAGTATATGGCTATGAGGATGGCTCTGATAATAATCCTAATAATAATAGAGAAAGAGATCTAAATGAAACTTGTGGAAGTGGCAGCTGTGTAGGTCTTTGGAATAGAGAACACGTGTACTCAAACTCTTTAGCAACTCCAGATTTAAATACTAATGGAAATACAGGAGCACCCTATGCTGATGGACACAATTTAAGACCTTGTGACTCTTCTACGAACTCATCGAGAGGAAATAGAAAATTTTCAGATGATTCAGGAGATGCTTCTGGTGCAACAGATGAGAGTTATACAAGTTACAATGGAGATATAAAATATGGCTGGTATCCTGGTGATGAATGGAAGGGAGACATCGCGAGAATAGTGATGTATATGTATTTGAGATATGATTCTCAATGCTTGCCAACAAATGTTGGTTTAGGGAACGCTTCAGAGACACCTGACGATATGATTGATTTATTTCTTCAATGGAATGTTGATGACCCAGTATCAGATTTTGAAATTCAACGAAATGCATATCATAATAGTTCTGCAGAATATGCTCAAGGAAACAGAAACCCTTTTATAGACAATCCATTTTTTGCAACAAAAATATGGGGTGGTCCTCAAGCCGAAGACAAATTCAGTAACTTCACAGACATTGAATCTCCTACCATCCCAACAGCAGTTACATCGACCAATATAACTGGAAACTCTTTCACTATTTCTTGGACAGCTTCAACGGATAACGCATCCGTTACAGGGTATAATATTCTAATTAATGAAATTCTTATCGACACATCAAACACTACTAGTTACAATGCTACTGGCCTAAATACATCCTCTAAATATGAGGTTACAATTCAAGCTTATGATCCGTCCGGAAATATTTCTTTGCCAAGTGCCCCGTTAATTATTCATACAGGGGCAGATACTACAACTGCAACAGATCTTTTTATTTCTGAATACATAGAAGGTTCATCATACAATAAAGCATTGGAATTGGTAAATTATACAGGCAATACAATAGATTTAAACTTATACTCTCTAAAAATACAAGCAAATGGAGCTGGGTCTTGGTCAAATGCATTCTCCTTATCAGGAACTTTAGCCAACGGTGATGTAATTGTAATATCACACGCTAGTGCCTCTCAAAGCATTACTGATCATGCTGACTTCACTCCTTCCTCTAGTGTTGTGAATTTCAACGGAAATGATCCTATAGGGCTTTTCAAAAATAATGCTCTTATTGACATCATTGGAGTTTTTGATGGAGGAACAGTCAATTTTGCAAAAGATGTAACACTTCAAAGAAAATCTTCTATTACTAGTCCAAATACCTCTTATACATCAACCGAATGGATACTTTTGGATATTGATACATTTACAAAAATTGGGCATCATTTAGTAAGTGGTACCAATACATTCATTGGAATAACCGACAATTACTGGAACACACCCTCAAATTGGAGTTTTAATTACATCCCTAATAACTCGGATGCCATCATCAAAGCAGGTAAAACTGCAATAATAACTGAAGGTGTTTTTGTGCGTAATTTAACGCTTGAGTATAATTCTACACTTACTATTGGAGAGAACATTTCAAGTTCAAATTCTGAAAAAGAAAACTCTAAATCATCATTAAAAATACAACGAGAAAGTCTTGTTAATAAAAGAGGACTTCAATGATGAAAACCACTTAATATTCTAAAAAATGGAACTTAGAAACTCAAAAAATAGTGATCAATCGAATGTTTATTAAAAAAGTATCAAGTTAATTAAATTAATGACTTAAAATTACATAGTTTATTTTCTCATAAATAATAAAATAACTATTTTTATTTTTTATGAAAAAAATATCAGAATTACTGTACAAAAAAATCGAAAACCACACAATTGCATGGTTTGAAAACAACAATAAATATGTTGTTTTAGAAGATACAACGGCTGATATTTTAAAAAAATTAAACAGGGGAATCTCTGTGAAAGAAATTGCTCAAGAATTATCTCAAAAACACGGTATTCCGACAGATATCGCTGAAAACTTTGTCTTAGACTTCCAGGAAAAAGTAAGCAACCAAAAAGAGAATATTGAAAACCAATTAACAAAGGACCAGAGAGATATAAAAACTCCAGAATCCTATACAATCATTGAGTATTATAAAGTCAATGATCTTATTTTTAAAGTTTCCTATTTGAGTGAAAAAGAGCGTTCACTTGTGCATCCAAAATTTGCTCATTTAGCAATTGAACCTTCTGCCACTTTTGACAACGAGTTTGAAGTTTTTATTCATGAGAAATTCATTTATCTTTTTGTTAATAAAAATTTAATTGGAGCCTGGACTAATAATGACGTTCATTATTTTCAAGGGAAATTTTCAATGGAACTTATTCAAAAAATTCATCAAAAAAAAGAACAAGAATGGATGGGTGTGTTTCACGCTTCAGCTGTCAGTAATGGCAAAAAATCAATTCTTTTTTTAGGAGATTCGGGAAATGGGAAAAGCACCTCACTGGCCCTATTACAAGCAAATGGATTTACTTGTCTTGCTGATGATTTTGTACCAATAGATGTCAAGAAACAACAAGTGTATAGTTTTCCAGCAGCAATTTCTATCAAAAAAAGTAGCTTAAAAACACTACTACCCTTCTATCCTGAATTGGCTACAACTACAGAATATAATTTTGAGCAATTACAAAAAATTGTCCGCTATTTAAAACCGAACAACGACAGTTACTTTAATCATTTACCTTGTGAGGATCTCATCTTTATCAAGTATGAAAAAGAGGCGGTTTTAAGCTGTGAAAAAATTTCTAATATTGAAGCATTTCAGCAATTGATTCCGGATTCTTGGTTGTCGCCAAAAAAAGAAAATGCAACAGTATTTTTAGATTGGTTTGAAACTTTAAATTGTTATCAAATTACCTATTCTAAAAATAAGAAAATGATACAAGCTGTCTCTAAAATATTTACTAATGGCCTATAAACAAACCCTTTTCTTTGTTGCTAGATGTTTAACAATTCAGCAGGAAGAAAAGAACAAAATTTTAATTGAAAATAAATTAAAATCTAACACTGTAGATTGGGATGCAGTTGTAAAGCTAAGTACTGCTCATTATGTCTTTCCTGCATTGTATTGCAATTTAAAAAGAGCAAATTTTAGAACATGTACCTGATGATTTGGTTGAATACATGGTATATATTACGATCATAAATCGGGAAAGAAATGAACAAATTATTGAACAAGCAAAAGAGCTAAACCAACATTTAATAGAACATAATATAACACCAAATTGTTTTGAAGTTTTTAAGAAACCTAATTCTCTAAAATATACTTCTACTAAAAAAATAGAAACCTATCTTGCTAGATTTAATGAGTTGTTAAAAAATGACCAATTAAGAAACAAACAAAACAAAAAAATAGACCAAAAAATTTTTATAAAAAAACGATTGGATATTATTTATAAATCTTTTTTTAATAAACCTTATAGAGGTTGGTTACTTAAAAGAATTACAGACAAGAATTGGCAGAAAGAAAAATTAATTCAGCTAGGCTTTAAAAAACAGAAGCGAATCTTGTAACCTCCTCAAAATCTAATCCACCATAATTTCCAGAGCTCATCAAAATAAGCGCTGTTTTTTCTAAATTTTCATTGAATAAAAAATCTTTAAATTCTTCCGGATTAGTATAAATAATCAAATCATCTCGTTCAAAAGCGTTGGTAATTTGCTGTTTGGTTACTTCATCTAATTGCTTAATTTTAATGGCATCTGGAGAGTAAAAAACAACAGCTTTACATGCAGCATCTAAAGAACCTTTGTATTCAGATAAAAAAGTAGCATCTAAACTAGAATAGGTATGCAATTCCAAACATGCCAATACGGTTCTTTCAGCATACTGCTCTTTTACAGCCTTTGTTGTTGCTTTAACTTTACTAGGTGAATGCGCAAAATCTTTAAAAACAACTGTAGAATTCGTTTCTACTATTTTTTCTAAACGCTTGCTTGCGCCACTAAAACTGCCAATAGCCTCATAAAAACCGTCTTCATCTATACCCATATGTTGACAAATCCATTTTGCTCCTGCAAGGTTTTGAAGATTGTGTATTCCAAAAATTTCTAATGGCAAATCTCCCTCTGCAGTTTCTATAAATGTAATTCCGTTTTCTGTAAAATGATTTGGAGTTGCATATGGGTATTTCTTAATATGATTTTCTGAAGACTCAACTACATCTTTTACAATTTCATCTTCCTCATTATACATCATACTGCCTCCATGTATCATAGAATCTGTAAAAATTTTAAACTGCTCTATATAATTTTCAAATGTTGGAAAAACATTTATATGATCCCAAGCAATTCCACTTAATAAAGCAATATTTGGCTTGTACAAATGAAACTTAGGACGTCTGTCTATGGGAGAACTCAGATATTCGTCCCCCTCTAAAACAATAAAGTCATTTTCTGCTGTTAAATGCACCATGGTTTCAAACCCTTCTAATTGAGCTCCTACCATATAATCTACCTCTTTTTCATGATAATTTAACACATGTAAAATCATAGAAGTTATCGTTGTTTTACCATGAGAACCTCCGATAACAACTCGAGTTTTATCTTTGGATTGTTCATACAAAAACTCAGGATACGAATAAATTTTTAATCCTAATTCTTGGGCTTTTAACAATTCAGGATTGTCTTTTTTTGCATGCATACCAAGGATAATCACTTCTAATTTTGAAGAAATTTTTTCGGGAAACCACCCAAATTTAAGAGGCAATAAACCATACTTTTCTAAACGAGATTTAGAAGGGTTGTGAATTGTATCATCACTTCCAGAAACTTGGTATCCTTTTTGGTGAAGGGCAATTGCTAAGTTGTGCATTGCGCTTCCGCCAATGGCAATAAAATGTATGTTCATCAAAAGAATTTTTAAAAAGGTAAAAATACAAAAGCTTTGTAAAATATGAATTGTCTTTAAAGCTAAACTCACATAAAAAAGAAGGAACTATTTTTCATCCAAAACGACTCTTGTAGGTGTATCTTTTCCGTTGATAATACTTTCTGTTCCCCTAGCAACCGCTTGTATTGTTTGCGTAATCACTGTCATGTTTAGAGTTTCAACCTCATCTGATGCTTGATGGTACTCTTTGTCTACATCAATTGGTGTTGTAGAAAAAGTATGAGACGGAACTCCTAAACGTGCCAAAGAAGCATTGTCTGATCTAAAAAATAAATTATATTTAGAGTAAGGATCTGGAAATAATTGATAGTGTGAACCCTCTAAATTTTGCTGAATAATCTTTCCAAAATCAGAACGTTCAAAACCTGTTAACCAAGCGGTATTTGGTCCAAAACTTGGAGTTTTACCAATCATTTCTAGATTGATTCCTGCAGTATATTTTTTAGCGTCAATTCCATTTCCAAAATGTGTAGAGCCGATTAACCCCATTTCTTCGCCTGTAAAAGCGATAAAAACAATAGTTCTCTCGTTAGAATCTTTATTTTTAAAATATTCTGCTAAAGCCAATACACCTGTCACTCCAGATGCGTCATCATTTGCCCCGTTATATATACTATCTAATTGTCCTTCTTTTTTTATAATTCCCAAATGATCGTAATGAGCTGAAATAATTACAAACTCATTTTTTTTACTTCTCCCTTCTAAAACACCAATGATATTACTTGCCGTAATCTCTTTTTCTGTACTTCTATTTTTGAAAGTAAATGTCTGTCTATACGTCTCTAAATCTTTGAAAGTAGTAAGACCTATTCGTTTGAATTCATTTTCTATATAAACTGCTGCTTTTTCTATACCCACTGTTCCAGTAGCTCTACCCTCCATCTTGTCAGAGGCAAGTGTGTACAAATGTTTTTTAACCCTATTCGAGTCTATTTCATATTCAATTATAGTTGGAGTTCTTTTTGTTGTATTTTTTTTATTATGACAAGAAACTAGAGTCATCAATAATAAAACTACTATGCCTGCTTTTTTCATTCTAATTTGATTTTTTAAAACACTAAATATAGCTAATTTTATTTCGTATTTTTGTCCAAAATTTAAACGAATGACTTTATCTGAAATTCCGAATATAAAACACACAAACGCTAATAATTTTTTTTTACTTGCTGGCCCATGCGCTATTGAAGGTGAGGAAATGGCGTTAAAAATTGCCGAAAAAGTAATTACAATTACTGATAAATTAGAAATTCCGTATATTTTCAAAGGAAGTTTTAAAAAAGCAAATCGAAGTCGAATTGACAGTTTTACTGGAATTGGAGACGAAAAGGCCTTAAAAATTTTACGTAAAGTTTCAGAAACTTTTAATGTACCTACTGTAACTGATATTCATGAGGTTTCTGATGCCTCAAAAGCAGCTGAATATGTAGATGTTTTACAGATTCCTGCTTTTTTAGTCCGACAAACAGATCTAGTGGTTGCAGCGGCAAAAACAGGAAAGATTGTCAATCTAAAGAAAGGACAATTTATGAGCCCTGGTGCAATGAAACATGCAGTACAAAAAGTAAAAGATGCGGGATCTAACAAAGCGTGGATAACAGATAGAGGAACCATGTTTGGATATCAAGACATGGTTGTTGATTTTAGAGGAATTCCAGAAATGCGAGAATTTGCGCCAACAATTCTAGATGTCACTCATTCTTTACAACAACCAAATCAAACTGCAGGTGTAACTGGAGGAAGACCTGATATGATTGAAACGATAGCTAGAGCTGGAATTGTAAACAACGTAGATGGTTTATTTATAGAAACTCATTTCGACCCTGCAAATGCGAAAAGCGATGGTGCCAATATGTTGCACTTAGACAACTTAGAAGGTTTGTTAACCAATTTAGTAGCCATTAGAAAGACCATCATAAATTTATAAGACACCCTCAAAAAAAAATATTTCAATTATAAATAGTCGGTTTAATGAAAAACTAAAAAATAGATTAAAATCGAATTGATGTATCCCTTCATTTTAGTCAAACAGATTTCTCTAGTTTTCATTTTTGTATATTAGCAAGTATATACCAGAAATATGCACAATACTTTTGAAATTAATTTCTCTTTAAAGGGATTTACAAGTATTCTAATTGGAGCTTATTTTTTTATTGCAGGTTATTTAATAAAAACTATTTTAGAGAATTTTTTAATTGACAACAATGCAATGGGAATGTTTTCTCCCGAAATTATAGAAGTAGTTGTCATTGCGATTGTCTTTTTACATTTTCTATTTTCTTCATTGGCTTTATTTTTTAGTGGAAAAAGAAATGCTAAAAAATTTCAATACCAACTTTGGAATAGAGAAACTAGCATTGCTCTCAGAAAATATACTCTTCAAATTTTAATTTTTTTTGTAGGACTAATCATTTTAATGAACGCTGGTTTTATAGAATACATAACACCTTTATTTCTATCTCTTTACGGAATTTTATTATTTCTATTTAAAAACAAACAACGGAAAAATTTACTGATTTTATCGAGTTTAAGTATCCTTTTAGCGGTGGTATGTTTTTTAATTCCTTCGTATTGGTATTCTTCAATTTCAATTTTAGGTATTGCACATATTACATATGGTGTTGTTGTTTCGTAACAAATTAAAATTTTCTCCTTATTTCTCTTACAATATCTTCAAGGCCATTTAATTGAAGTTCATACACCAACTCCATCTGTTTGCCTAATTTTCCAATAGGAAAACCTTTGGTTTTATACCAAACAATATAGTGTTCCGGCAAATCTATCAAAAAACTACCTTTGTATTTTCCAAAAGGCATTTTCATTTTTGCTAGATCGATCAAAAATTGTTGGTCTCCAGTCATTTATTGGTTGCCATCAACATAGGCTTGTAAATAGGAAAAACAGTCCGTCAATTTTCCGTTCTCTGTCATTTTTGCACGTTCTAAAATACCCTCTTTATCATTATTAAAAAAAGCAGGAATCACATGCTCTAAAAACAGCTCCCCAAAACCTTCAC
>ERZ1046568.3135-NODE-3135-length-10205-cov-5.396059_pt1 | contig 10205 bp, 12 predicted proteins | sample MGYA00383092_ERZ1046568 | MGnify/ENA primary metagenome ERZ1046568 (study PRJEB29581, sample SAMEA5548362) | metagenome | biome: marine; feature: coastal; material: water | depth 1 m | study: Short-term variability in the microbial, nano- and picoplankton... | reverse complement strand
TGATAAGGATTCCATTGAGGCAGAATATAAAAATGGCCTATTGAGAATCAAAATAACTCTTGAGAAAGAGGAACAAAAAGATATAATGATCAAAGTTAAGTAAAGCTTTGAAGAGACTTGTATCGCTCCTTCTGGGTTGTGCTTACCTAGAAGGAGTTTTTTATGGAAAAAGGATCAAGTAGGGATTTAGGCGTATTTAAAAAATATTTTAATATTTTAAGTAAAATACAACCTGAATTTATAAATAACCTAACAATTGAGGCTAATAAGGTAGAGGGTTGGTTATGCTCGGGGCAAATCCCATTAATGTGGTCTATTTTTTCAACTCTTGAGGGTAAGGCTGTTGAAGTTGGTTGTTGGAAAGGTAGGGCTACTCTTACATTCAAATTTGATATACCCAAAGACCAATTTGAGTTGTTTTGTATAGACCCTTTTTTGGGTTCATCCGAGCATAAAGAAGATTTACAGGGTGGTTCTACAAGGGGTGATTTTGAGAAAAACTTAAAGGACAGGGGCGTCTTAGATTCTGTTGTTATTATAGAAAAATATTCAGCAGAGGCAGCTAAAGATTTTGAAGATGGTTCTCTAGATTTGGTGTTCATTGATGCAGAGCATGATTACGAGAACGTTAAATTAGACATACTATCGTGGACCCCTAAATTAAAAACAGGTGGAATAATTTGTGGCCATGACTATCCAGAACCTTATCAAGAAAATGCGGGGTTTGAAGAGCTAGCTCAAGCCGTTAATGAAGAAGTAAGGGATAGCGATAAGTTTAGTAAGTTTTCATGGATTTGGGGTATTTGGGGGGCTTGCAAAAAATAGTAAAATAAAATGATTACTTATGGAATAACCGTAGCAGATGAGTTTTTTGAATTTAAAAGGTTAATTAATTCGCTTGAACCTTATATTTTACCAGAAGAGGAGATTGTTGTTTTAGCAGATAAAAACAAAGTGACTAAGGAAATACAGGACTTTTGTGGATATATTGGATTAACTTTAAATTATTTTGATTTTCGAAACGATTTTGCAGAATTTAAAAATGAATTATTTAAATATTCCACTAAACCATTTTTATTTCAAATAGATGCAGACGAACAAATTCCATTTGGCCTTTTAGATTTGATAAGAAGGGTTGCTAAATCATGTCAGTATGATTTATTTATTCTACCTAGGATTAATGTTGTTAGGGGTGCGACAGAGGAAGATATTAAAAGGTTTGATTGGACGATTAACGAGATGGGCTGGGAAGGTTATCCAGATTATCAGTTAAGATTCATGTCTACTCAGGGGCATATTAGATGGGAAGGCAAGGTACATGAAGTTCCAAAAGGGTTCATTTCTGCTGGTCAAGCTCAAGCTAACCCAATCTATAGTATTTTACATGTGAAAGATATCGCAAAACAAAAAGCTCAAAATGATTTGTACGATAAAATATGAGGGATTTTAATTTAAAAGATGTTGGTATTGTCATACAAGGCCCAACAAATAATCACGAAGCAGTCCTCAAGAATATTGATGATGATTTTTCGTATGTTTGGTCTACTTGGCAAGATGAGCCGATAGATAACTTAAAGGCTATTTCAGAAAAGATCCCTATATTGTTGAAGCAAAAGCCTGAATTCAACGGACTTAGAAATATTAATTTTCAGTGCTATGGTGTCGAAGCTGGCATTAAAGCTATAAAGAAGCCTTGGATTGTAAAAACAAGAAGTGATTTATTGTGGACGAACCAAAAAGAAGTCGTTGATCTAGCATTTAAAAAAATGCTTAAAGAAGGATCTTTATGCTCTTACCTTAATTATAAACCTAATGTCCATGAGATGCACGATTTTGTTACTTTTAGTGGGTTCGATTATGCTTTAGATTTTTGGTCTTATTGTCAGGTCGGTCCCAATTTCAATTCACCAGAAAGGCAGTTGTGTTATAACATCATGAAAAAAAATGGATGGACATATGAGGAGATGGTGGATAAAATGAGCTTTATTAACGTTGATTTGGTAGAGGGTTCTTTAGATATACATTGCATCAAATATAATTGCAACATGTCTGAAAATGCTCATATAACGATAGATGGGAACGAAGCCTTCCCTAAAAAATGAGCGGAGTTAAATTGATAGCCTTTGATTTGGATGGAGTGTTGATTGAAACAAAAGAGTTTCATTTCAAAGCTCTTAATGAGGCTCTTAGTAAAAAATACGAAATTTCTATAGAGGAGCACCTTTCTATTTATGATGGCCTTAAAACTACTAGGAAACTAGAGATCTTAACTGAAAAAAAGATGCTGCCTAGGGAGCTTCATCTAAAAATATGGGAAGATAAGCAGAAGAGGACTTTAGAGTATTTTTCTGGCATAGTTCCAGATGAAAATTTAATAAACTGCCTTAGTAAATTATCTGAAGAGGGATATAAGATAGCTTGCTGCTCTAATAGTATTAGGAAATCTGTACTAGCAGTATTATCTAGACTTGGAATTATTTCTTTTTTTGATTACATCGTCTCTAATGAAGACGTTAAGAATGGCAAGCCTCATCCAGAAATGTACTGGAAGGTGATGTCTGAATTTAGCATTCTCCCAGAAGAGGTTTTGATTATAGAGGATTCCCCGACTGGATTGCTCGCCGCACAATTGAGCGGTGCTAACGTTTTTAGGGTTGAATCTCCTAAATGTATTTCTTATGATACTATAATTGGATCTACAAAAAATAATATGAAAATCTCTTCTCCGAAGTGGGTAAATAAAAAAATGAATGTATTAATTCCTATGGCTGGTGCTGGCAGTAGGTTTGAGCAAGCAGGGTATACCTTCCCGAAGCCCTTGATAGAAGTTAATGGTAAGCCAATGATTCAAGTGGTTGTAGATAACCTAAATATTGAAGCTAATTACATTTATATTGTACAAAAATCTCATAGGTCAAAATACAATTTAGATTCTTTATTGAATCTCATAACTCCTAATTGTAAAATTGTAGAGGTTGATGGGATAACGGAAGGTGCTGCTTGTTCAGCGTTATTGGCTAAAGAATATATAGATAGTGGAGATCCATTATTTTTTGCTAATTCTGATCAGGTGGTAGATTGGGATAGTAGTGAATTTCTTTATAAGATGCAGGAGACGAATTCCGATGGGGGTATATTGACATTTAAATCTACTCATCCTAAATGGTCTTTTGCTAAATTAGATGAATTTGGGTTTGTGGAAGAGGTTGCTGAAAAAAATCCTATTTCAGATAATGCTACGGTAGGGTACTATTACTGGAGGAAGGGTTCTGATTTTGTAAAATATGCGGAGCAAATGATCGAGAAAGATGTTCGTGTAAATAATGAGTTTTATGTTTGTCCTGTTTTTAACCAAGCTATAGAGTCTGGGCTAAAGATATCTTCATTTGAAGCTTCTGCGATGTGGGGTCTTGGTACTCCAGAAGACTTAAGCATTTATCTGTCTAAAATTAATAATGAAGGTCATATCTCATAGGGGTAATTTAGAGGGACCGAGTTCTTTGGAAAATCATCCAGACCAAATCAACAGGGTTTTAGATATAGGGTTTGATTGTGAGGTAGATCTTTGGTATGAAGAGGGTTCTTTATTATTGGGGCATGATTCCCCTGAATACATTGTAAATAAAAATTTTTTAGAACAGGATGGCCTTTGGATTCATTGTAAAAACTTAGAAGCTTTAGGTTATTGCTCAGGAGGTTTAAACTATTTTTGGCATGAGTCTGATAGTTATGCTTTGACTTCCAAGCAGTTCATTTGGACATTCCCGAATAAACCTGTTGTCGATAAATCCGTCATTGTAGATAATAGTAGACATTGGCGGTTAAAAGGGTATAACTGCTTTGGAGTTTGCAGCGATTATATTTTATGAAGAAGGTTCTTATTACAGGAGTGACGGGGCAAGATGGTAGCTTCATGGCTGACTATCTTCTTAAAAATACGGAGTATACTATTGTATCTGGTATTCGAAGGTTGAGTGTAAAGAATCATCAAAATATTCAACACTTACTAAATCATTCTAGATTTAGATTGATTGATTTGGATGTGGCGGATCAAGCTAATACAGAGCTGGTTATAGCAGAGGAAAAGCCAGACTACTTTATTAACTTTGCTGCTAATTCTTTCGTTGGCGTTAGTTGGAAGATGCCAGTTAATCATATGGAGACTAATGCTATGGCGGTACTCTATCAATTAGAGGCTATAAGGAAGTATTGTCCTAATTGTCGTTATTATAACGCTGGTTCTTCAGAAGAGTTTGGAGACGTTTTATACTCTCCTCAGTCAGAGCTTCACCCTTTGCGCCCAAGAAGTCCTTACGGTGTTTCTAAGGCTAGCGCTAGGCACATGGTAAAGGTTTGGAGAGACTCGTATGATTTATTCGCCGTACAGGGTTGGTTGTTTAACCATGAAGGCACTCGTCGTGGAGAAGAGTTTGTTACTCGTAAGATCACTAAAAACGTGGCCCGTATTAAGAACGAGTACATTTTAAATGATTTTAAACCTCTTGAGTTGGGCAATATTGATGCAAAAAGAGATTGGAGTGACGCTGAAGATTTTGTAGAAGGTGTTTGGTTAATGTTGAATCAAGAAGAGCCTAGAGAGTATGTTCTTTCTTCTAATGAGACTCATACAATTAGAGAATTTGTAGAACAGGCATTTAACTTTGCTGGCTTTGCTGTAGAAGAGTGTAAGTGGGTTGGGAAGGGTGTAGATGAAAAATATGTACATGAAGGTAGGACTTTAATGCAGGTCAATCCAGAATTCTATAGACCTGCTGAAGTAGAGGTGCTTTGGGGAGACTCTTCGGAAGCTAGGAGAAACTTGGGTTGGAAGCCTAAAACAAATTTTATTAGTCTTGTAAGGAAAATGGTTGATAATGACTTGAGATTACTTTAAGATAACCTCATGCCTAAAGGAAAAAAAACCTGTCCTAAATGCGGCAATATTTGTGGTTGTCCCCAGATTTTATGTTCATGTGGTCACAAGTTTGAGCGGAAACGAAAAAAAATATCCAAGGCGAAGAATAAAACGTCCAAGGCGAAGAATAAAACATCCAAGGTAAAGAATAAAACATCCAAGGTAAAGGATAAAACATTCAAGGATAAACAAGACTTTATTCTAAGGATGTTGGACGGGGTAACACCTTCTCCCTACCAGTTTGAAATGATGATAGCTAACGAAGTATTTAAGTTCGTAGATTATGATCTAGATTTTTTAAGGAAGGTTAAACCTCCTTTTAAAATGATTGGCTCTATCAGATACTTTAGGACGAAGAAGGGTAAGGAATATTTAAGTAAAAAAAGGCTTGAGTTTCATTATAAACCAGATAAACCTGAGAAAATGGTTGAACAAGACCATAAGGTGGGTGAAGATATAGAAGTAAAGAAAAAGAAAAACCTAAGAGATTTTTTAGATGAGTAAAGTTAGCAGCAAGAATAAGGTAGGGACATCAGAGTTTATGTCGAAGTTTTTTAAATCCAATAAAGATTTCCATTACAACTACGAAGAGTCAGCAGATTCTTACTTAGTCTCTACTGGGTCTATGATTCTTGATCAATGCATGGGAGGTGGGCTTAGTTCTGGCTTGCAAAGGTTTATTGGATGCAATGAAGGAGGGAAAACGAATGAGGCTCTTCATGTTATGTTGAATATGTTGCAGACAGTAGAAAATACAAAGGGTCTTTATATAAAAGCAGAAGGTCGGTTGTCTAAAACTATTCAAGAAAGGTCTGGGCTTAAATTTGTTCAAGACCCTGAGAAGTGGGACATCGGAACATGCCTTGTTTGGGATTGCAATATTTATGATACAGTTTTTGATGGTCTAAGGGAGCTTCTAAAGAATAACCCTGATAAAGAAAGATTTTGCATTGTCATCGATAGCATGGATGGCTTGCTTTCAAAAGGAGACTTAGAAAAAAGTACTAGTGAAGCAGCTAAGGTTGCAGCAGGAGCCACTTTAACTTCTGATTTCTTAAAGAGAGTTAGTCTTGGTATGAGTAAGTTTGGTCACATGTGTATCATGGTGTCTCAGGTTCGGTCAACTATTAAGACTAGCCAATACGCATCTAGTGATCCTAATAATCAAACTAATTCTAGCGGTGGCAATGCAGCTCTTCATTATCCTGATTGGATCATTAATTTTGAGAAGAGAAATCAAGCTGATTTAATTGTTCAAGATCCAAAGGCTAAACCTAGCCCAGAGAACAAAATCATCGGTCATTACGCCAAGGTTCACATCCAAAAATCGACTAATGAGAGTAGTGGTCTTCGCATTAGGTACCCTATTAAATACGCTCGATCTGGAGGTAAGTCTATATGGGTCGAGCGTGAAATAATAGAAATGCTTTTGATGTGGAGTTATATAGAAAAATCAGCTTCTTGGTTTAAGATCGATCCAGAAATTATAGCCTTCCTAACTGAAAAGGGTTTCGAGGTGAAAGAAAAGTATCAGGGGATGAATTCGCTATATTCTCTTTTGGAGGAAAATGAGGATCTTACAAATTCTTTAAAAGAGTTTGTAAGAGAGAATATTTTATCATGATATTTCTTACTAGTAATGGTAAAGAGCAAAAGATAAAAAACTCTTGCAGGTATCTTGTAAACTGGGATAAAGGTTGTCGTAGTAAAGTCCAGAAAAGAGTAAAGGATCTTTTATATAAATATTGGGTTGCTGACGTAGTATTCGAAGAGCTTCCTGTGGTTGGGACAAGAATGACCATTGACTTTTATAATGCTAACAAGAAAGTGGCAGTAGAAGTGGACGGAAATCAGCATTACAAATTTAATAAATTTTTTCATTCTAACTCTAGGCAAAATTTTCTCTCACAACTACAGAGGGACGAGAAAAAGGAATATTTTTGCGAGATCAACCAAATTAAGCTTGTAAGGATACTTGAGAATGATACGCTTAACGAAGAGCTTCTCCAGAAGTTGGATATAATATGAGTATTTTAGATCAAACTGACAATACGTTACCTGAGAGTATTTTAACAAAGTTATTTGACTGTACTGGTTCCCCATCTGGGGCAAATCAAGGGTTCTTCTTGTTTTACATCAATGACCGAGGTCAACCAAGCATAGCGACTAAGACTGAGAATTCTTGTGTCGATATGGCTCTTAGTAAGTTGATAGAATTGTCTTTTGATAAGGAGGTGGGACCATGATTTCTAACATGGATTTAGAGAAGACCGTCCTAAAAGGTCTTTTGCAGCATCCACATAAGTGGGCTGAAATCTCTATTTTTTTAAATGAGAAGGATTTTTATAGTGAAGATTCTCAAGTCCATCTTTCTATATTTAAGTTAATCAAGAATGCTCTAGATAATGCTGAGACCATAGACGATATTATTTTAATACCTCGTCTTAATGAACTTAAGGTTAGCTTCCCAGACAGTATCGATTTAGCTGAGTACATCCGTTCTTTAGTTTACCATAAGATAACAGAAGAGATATTCCTTTCTTCTGTTAAGGAGCTAAAGAAGTTTTCAGCGAGGCGCGAAATTTATCATTCTTGCAAGGATGTAGCTAAATTCGTAAAGAAAATTGATCCAAATTTAAAGTACTCTGAGATTGTAGATAAGGCAGATGAAATTTACAATAAAAGTATAAAGGAATTCGAATTTAATGAGGATGGTCCTGTAAATCTATTCGAAATAATGGAGGATGTCATTGAGGACAGGGGCAATAACCCTGTTGAAGAGTCTGGGATGATGGGTCCACATCAGAGGATTAATGATATCTATGGCTCTCTTTTATTAGAGGGTAATATCTCAGTTATAGTGGCTAGATCTGGAGTAGGTAAAACTCAGTTTTGCATGGATTATACGACTAGGGCTGCAGCAAAATATGAAGTACCAGTCCTACACTTTGATAATGGAGAGATGAGTGAGGAGGAGTTGATCTTTCGTCAATGCTCAGCTATGACTGGAATACCGATATTTTTACTACAAAGTGGCAAATGGAGAAGTTCTAGTTATGGCGAATGGTCTGCTGAAGAAGTCACTCAAAAGGTAAGGGAGGCGTGGGGTAAAACAAAAAACATGAGGTTTTACTATGAAAATGTCGCAGGTATGTCCGCTGATGAGATGTGTTCTTTATTGAAGAGGTTTTATTACTCAAAAGTGGGTCGAGGCAAAAAAATGATTTTTAGTTTCGATTACATAAAGACAGACTTCAATAGTTTAGGTAGGGTGGATGGATGGCAGCAAGTTGCCTCTATGGTCCATAAATTCAAGCAGACGATACATAGAGACCTTTGTTTTGATGGCAAGCCGTGCGTTTCGATGATGACCTCTGTTCAAGCGAATAGACTTGGAATAACAGGGAACAGGGGTGCAGATTCAATTGTTGATGATGAGAGCGTTGTCTCGCTTTCTGATGGGATTACTCAATTTTGTTCTCATTTATTTCTTCTCCGTAGGAAGATACCTGATGAAATTCACCAAGAAGGAGATCGTTTCGGGACTCATAAGTTAATAAATTTAAAGGCTCGTCACTTAGGTAAAGATGCTCTTAGGGCTATAAACCCTGTAGAGATGCCGGACGGCTCTAACAGGAATAATTTTATCAATCTGCACGTTAAGAATTTTAAGGTAACAGAGAGGGGCGACCTACAGGATATAGTTGATTCAATGAATAACAATGATGTTAGTGTGGTGACAAATGAAGTTGAGGATATCCCTGTGGTATTAACCACTTAATGTATGGACTACAAACAAGTATTAGAAGACTTGGGCTACAGGTTAAAGGATCACGGTTCTTATTGGAGGACAAGTGCTGTTTATAGGTCTGGAGATAATTCTACAGCGCTCCAGATTTATAAAGATACGGGCGTTTGGAAGGATTACGTCGAGGACTCTATGTTCTTACCTTTCGAAGTCTTACTGCAGAAAACCCTCAATACTAATGATAAAAGTATTTTAAGTTCTTATATCAAGGATATTGGTGTAAATAATTTTACAAAGAGTCCTAAAAAGAAACTTTTGAGTGAAGAGAAGACATATTCAAAATCTTGTTTAGACAGATTACTGCCTCATTATGATTTTTATCTAGATAGAGGTATTTCTCAAGACACTTTGAGATCCTTTCACTGTGGCCTAGCCATGTCAGGTAAACTATATCAACGTATTGTGTTCCCTATATTTCGTCCCGATGGCCTCATACACGGCTTTTCGGGCAGAAAGGTGACAGATGACCCTAGGCCAAAGTGGTTGCATAATGGTCGCTGTTCTGATTGGTTTTATCCATACTATTCGGTGAAGGAGGTTTCTGAAGAGATAGAGAGAGAGAAGAGTGTTTACATTGTTGAATCAATTGGTGACTGCATATCTTTATTTAATTCAGGTATTAAGAATGTTTTAGTTTCATTCGGATTGAATATATCCCCTAAATTTATAGCTAAACTAAATGGCTTGCCTGTAGATAAAGTTTTTATCTCATTTAATAATGATTTTAACTCAGAGTTTAACAGGGGTTTTGAGGGAGCTATAAAATCTATATTTAAACTTTCTGATCAAATGGATTTCGGAAAGATATTTTTTGCTCCTCCTTCTGAAAATGATTTTGGGGATATGAGTAAAGAACAATTACATAAATTTGTTGAATATTGTAGTACGATGTCTCATAATGAATCAATGACTAACGTTATTGATTTCGCTAAAGAAATGAATAAACGAGGGGTCAACAAAACCTTTTCTTCTAACTTAAGGAAGTTTGAGAAGAAATACGACTTCCATTATGGAGAAATCTGAAAATAAGCCTCTATCTGCTTCTCGCATCAAAACGATGCAAACTTGCACTTGGCAATATTGGGCAAAATATCATTTACGTCTTCCCGATAAATCTAATCATGGATCTTTACGTGGCACAATTTGTCATGCAGTATTTGAGAATTTGGGGAATCCTCGTCATAGGAAGCATTATAAAGCTATAATTAATGCTCAAGATATTAATGTGAGCCCACCCATTAAAAGGATGGTGAAAGCTTATGCAAAAAAGTATGAGATTGATGATTTTGAGAATATGGATCTCATCAATAAAATGACTGTTGAGGGTTTAAATTTTGATTTCTTTGGTGATACTGATAGTAAACCAACGGAGTCTATTTCAGAGAAGGACTTCGATATAAAAGTTAAAGACGGAGACAAGGACTATCGCATTTTGGGGTTCATAGATAAGTTGTTTTTATTTAAAAGAAAAAAAACGGCGAT
>ERZ1046568.3132-NODE-3132-length-10209-cov-7.144377_pt1 | contig 10209 bp, 9 predicted proteins | sample MGYA00383092_ERZ1046568 | MGnify/ENA primary metagenome ERZ1046568 (study PRJEB29581, sample SAMEA5548362) | metagenome | biome: marine; feature: coastal; material: water | depth 1 m | study: Short-term variability in the microbial, nano- and picoplankton... | reverse complement strand
ATAAAATCTTCACCAATTAAAAAAGCCTGAGCAAGACCATCAGGGCTTGGCTGAACAGCGTATTCAATTTCAATACCAAAATCAGAACCATCGCCCAATAAACGTTGATAACCTGCCATATCTTCAGGGGTGGAAATAACCAAAATTTCTTTAATACCCGCAAGCATTAACACAGAAATCGGATAATAGATCATTGGCTTATCATAAACAGGCAATAACTGCTTAGAAACACCTTTGGTTATTGGGTGAAGGCGGGTTCCAGAACCACCGGCTAATACAATTCCCTTGTAATTTGTGGTCATATTATTCTCCTAAACGCTCAAGGCGGTAGGCACCCGAAAGAACTCTCTCCCACCACTGGCGATTATCTAAATACCACTTAACAGTCTTGCGCAAACCAGTTTCAAAGGTTTCTTCTGGCACCCAACCTAACTCACGCTCAATTTTTGAAGCGTCAATGGCATAACGCACATCATGACCAGGTCGATCTTTAACAAAGGTTATTAAATCACGATAGTTACTAACACCTGCTGGCTTTTCTGGCGCAACTTCTTCCAGCAAATCACAGATAGTTTCAACTACCTCAAGATTAGTCTTCTCATTATGCCCACCAATATTATAGGTCTCACCAATTTCACCTTCTGTAACGACCTTTATAAGTGCTTTAGCATGGTCTTCCACATACAGCCAATCACGTATCTGTGAGCCATCACCATAAATAGGTAATGGCTTACCATGTATCGCATTTAAAATAACATGGGGAATCAACTTTTCAGGGAAATGATAAGGACCATAATTATTAGAGCAGTTAGTAATTATAATCGGTAATCCGTAAGTTCGCCCCCAAGCACGAACCAAATGATCAGAGGCTGCTTTACTTGCAGAATAAGGTGATGATGGCGAATAAGGCGTTTGCTCTGTAAATAAATCGTCCGTGCCTTCTAAATCACCATAAACTTCATCAGTAGAGATATGATGAAATCGAAACTGTTCTCTTTTATCTTCTTCAAGACTTTCATAATAATGCCGTGCAGCCTCAAGAAGATTGAAAGTACCCACAATATTGGTATCAATAAAATCAGCTGGCCCATCAATTGAGCGATCGACATGACTTTCTGCTGCTAGATGCATTACACAGTCAGGACGATGCTGTTTAAATACTCTATCGAGCTCTTCTCTATTACAGATATCCACCTGCTCATGACTATATCCTTGATTTCCAGCGACATTTGCCAATGAATCAAGATTACCTGCGTAAGTAACCTTATCAAGATTCACTATTTCACAATCACATTGTCTAATAAGCACTCGAATAAGTGCACTACCTATAAATCCCGCACCACCAGAAATCAAAATCATATCTGTCCAAAAATTAAATAAAAAATTAAACTACTTATAAAAATCTTTATACCAAGACACGAATGATTGAATGCCTTGATTAACGGTTGTTTTTGGCCTGTAGCCAGTCAACGAATATAAATCGCTAACATTAGCCCAAGTTTCAACAACATCACCAGCCTGCATTGGCATGAAATTAGCATTTGCTTTAATACCAAGCGCTGACTCAAGTGATGATATAAAATCCATCAACTTTACAGGAGAGCCATTACCGATATTTAAAACCCTGTAGGGAGGGGCACTTTTTATCATCGAAGTATGTTCCTTAGATGAACTATTTAGTTCAGAGGGTATTTTATCCGTCAGAAGAAAGATACTCTCAACAACATCATCGATGTATGTAAAATCTCGACTCAAATCTCCATTATTATATATATCAATTTTTTCACCCTGAATAATTTTTTGTGTGAATTTAAATAACGCCATATCGGGGCGACCCCATGGACCATAAACAGTAAAGAAGCGCATACCTGTTGTCGGCAACTTGTATAAATGCGAATATGTATGTGCCATTAATTCATTAGATTTTTTAGTTGCAGCATAAAGAGAGATGGGATGATCGACATTATTTTCAGTAGAAAAAGGGACTTCCTTTGACAAGCCATAAATTGAACTACTAGAAGCATACAGTAAATGTTTGACATTATTTTTTCTGCAACCTTCCAGCACATTAAGGTGTCCAACCAAGTTTGCCTGAGCGTATGCCATGGGATTTTCCAACGAATAACGAACACCTGCCTGAGCTGCAAGATGAATAACAATATCAAATTTTTCCCTATCAAATAGTGAGGTTACAGAACGTTCATCTGAAATATCTAATTTGATAAAACAAAAATTGGAATGTTCAATCCTTTGTAGCCGAGATTTTTTAAGAGCTGTATCATAATAATCATTAATATTGTCTATGCCCACTACCTGCATTCCAGCTGCAATTAATTTCTCAACGACAGCACTTCCAATAAATCCAGCTGCTCCAGTTACTAAATATTTCATCTTATTTTCCTATCAATCCAAACCAAATATATCTCGCGTGTATACTTCTTCAGCATCAACTAATTCTTTAGACATTCGGTTAGCAATTATTAAATCCGCACGTGCTTTAAACTGAGAAAGATCGTTAACCACATCTGAGCTATAAAATTTAGGCTCATTAATATTTGGCTCATAAACAATAACTTCAATCCCTTTGGCCTTTAACCTTTTCATAACACCCTGAATACTCGATGCACGAAAATTATCAGACTCACTTTTCATTATTAATCTAAAAACACCCACACATTTAGGATTTTTCTTTATAATTGAGTCTGCGACAAAATCCTTTCTCTTAGTATTCGAATCGACTATTGCAGCAATAATACTATTTGGAACATCACTATAATTCGCAAGGAGTTGTTTTGTATCTTTTGGCAAACAATAACCTCCATATCCAAAAGAAGGATTGTTGTAATGCGATCCCACACGAGGGTCAAGACAAACACCATCAATTATTTGTTTTGTATCTAGATCATGGGTTTCAGCGTATGAATCTAACTCATTAAAGTATGCAACACGCATCGCTAAATATGTATTTGAAAAAAGTTTTATAGCCTCAGCTTCGCCTGAATCAGTTAGCAGTACCGATATATCCTTTTTTTCAGCCCCCTGAATTAATAGGTTAGAGAGACTTTCACCACGCTTAGATCGCTCGCCAACAATAATTCTTGAGGGATATAAATTATCATATAAGGCTCTACCCTCTCTCAAGAATTCAGGAGAAAAGATTATATTGTTACATTTAAAATCCTTTTTGATGCGCTCAGTAAAACCAACCGGTACAGTTGATTTAATCACCATTAATACTAAAGGGTTAATGCTCTTAACTTTATTGATAACTAATTCAACAGATGAAGTGTCAAAATAATTCATCTCAACATCATAATCTGTTGGAGTTGCAATGATAACTAACTCAGCAGAATCAACCGCCAACTCAAAGTCTAGTGTAGCTGTAAAATTAAGGTCCTTTTTTTTAAGATATTTTTCTATCTCAATGTCTACGATAGGGGATATACCTTTGTTAAGCATGGATATTTTTTCTTGATCAACATCAACTGCAATTACTTCATTATTCTTGGCTAATATTAGAGCATTTGACAAGCCAACATAGCCTGCCCCAATAACAACAATTTTCATATGTTATTTTCCTTTAAAAATTCATGTGAATTAAAAAATTAGTTTACTTTCTAAAAATCGCACGCCATGCATACCAACAAAAACAAATTAGAGATTTAGTTATTGTTAACTTTTCAATTTCTCTATAAATCATCCATTGTCTTTTTGCCTTGTGAAATTTATTTCTTGAGATAGACCCTGGAACAATTCTGTAGCTAGTCAGAATGTCATTAATTGGATAAGCAAGCTCCCCTTTTTTTAACAAACTCAACCATAGGGCATAATCCTGACCAGTTCGAATATTTGGCATTAATATGTCTTCAAAGGCCATTGTCCTCAACATAACTGTTGAACAGCCGATAGTAGCTTTTTTTCTAAGCATATCTTCATAAGATAACGGATAAAAGTGATTGCTATCGACGTGGACCCTCAAAGATCGACCATTTGTATCTATTAATTGATATCCAGTGAATGAGAAATTCAATGCTTTAGCTTCCATAGCCGAAATCTGAGTTTCAATTTTTTTAGGAAACCATAGATCATCACAATCAATGAACGCAATAAAATCGCCCATTGCACGAACTAAAGAGTTGTTACGCGATATTGCTGCACCAGAATTTATTTTGTTTTGAAAGACTTTGACTCTTTTATCTTTCTCAGCAATTTTACATAAAAAATCATAACTATCATCGCTTGAACAGTCGTCAGTAACCAACCACTCCCAATTCTTATGGGTCTGATTGCACAAGCTCGAATAAGTCTGAGGAATCCACAATGCCGCGTTGTATACTGGAGTTATAATAGAAACTAACATTAAGATATCCTAACAAGTTACAAAATCAATCAGTAAATCATGTAACTGTTTTTCCCTTGCAATATTTACGCATGGTAAATTAATTTTTTTTCCCAACTTCAAATGATAATCAAATCTGTCAATCGCATACCTTTGAGACTTAATATCTTTTTTGTACAGGCATAACTCAGGTAAATTTACCTGGTCATAATATCGAGGTGTTTTGTTGTGGCTCGGAAGTGATAGGGGAACTGCACCAAATGTTAGTCCGATAATTCCAACATGAAGTTTAGAGGTAACAATTCCGTCTAATTCCATTAACAAACATGTAGTATTTTGTGGACCTTGATATGGTATAAATTCTGATGTGGAATGATTATACAAATCCTTAAACAGGAACGAGTTATCATTTACCAAATTATCATGAGCTGGCGAATCGGTAAAGAATATTAAGTCATAACCAATACTTGCAAGACCAGCAAAATAATCACATAAAGAGTCATTTACAGTTTTATAAATAGGCAAGTAACTCGTTACATGAATTCCAATTTTCTTTTTCATTGTGGTCGATTTCAAATCACAACCCACAGAAACATCAGATTTATATCTTTCAAGAAATTTTTTATTTTGCGCGAAATCAGTTCCTAGTATAACCTTATTTTTTTTCTTCATTATCAAGGAACAAAAGTCAAGTGAAAATTTGTTCCTTACAATAACTTTTTCAGCTCTGTCAAGAATAAAACCTACAATTTTTCTCAAAAACTTATACCTAAGTGGACCGACCTCAATACCAAAATAGCTATATGGTTTTCCAAGAAAAATACAAATTAATGGCAGAAAAATCTGCCTATACAAGCACAGTAAACTCCACAAAAAAACCTTATAGTCTCTTTCTCCAAGATACCCACCCCCAGTAAAAATAACCTTATCAACTTTTAAGATACTCAAAAAAGTAATATCGTCTAAGTCGTCAAATTCATCTCTGACAATTTTAGGTGCCATTGCTAAGCCAATACAAGCATCGGGACTGGCTAATCTAATAGCTTTTATAGTTTTATCGATCAATATAAAATCACCATAATTTCGAGAATAATAGCCCCCATGGACTAGAAACTTAGCCATTCTTTAACACCTCATTAATAACTCTGTAAAACTGACGAGTGGAACTTTTCCATGAATATCTTGATCGAAATTCTTCTAGCTTAGAATTGGAAGGAAGTGACTCATCACATGAAATTAAAAATTCATCACCGCTCATATCTGGACTGAATTCGACTCCATAACCCAACAAAGACAGAACTTCGCTTAAATTACAACCGCTACTTACTATTGGAATACACCCAGCATTAATAGCCTCAAGTACAGCTTGAGGTTGACCCTCATATCTTGAAGTATGAATAAAATATTTAGATTTATATAAAATTTTAAGTTTCGCAACTCCAAACACAGCATCGTTTACTGTTATTAAATCCCTAATTCCATTTCTAGATATATCTCTTTGGATATTTTCCTTACCCCCCCTAAAATTAGGTCCGTAAAGCTCAAAGGTAAATTTATTATTTCGTAATATAGTTTTATTCTTTGACACAAAATTTATAAGAATGTCTAAACCTTTATGATAAATATCATATCGACCAATAAAGACTACATTATTTTTATTATATTTTTGTTTAAATTCATTTTCAGGTTTATTGGTGTTATCAGAGTCAATACCATTACTGGCTAAGTAATGCCGAACTCCAAAACTATAGCTATTAATATATTCATCTTTAGATAGAAAATGTATGCCCCTTGAATTTCGAAAATACGGGACCACAACAATAAGAGAAAGAATTTTTTGAATAGGGCTTTTTTTAAAGCTCAATTTCATTAAATTGCTTCGGGGGGAGATTATATATTTTATTTTTTTTAGTTTACAATGTAGCGCTAATCTCCACATATTTGTCTTGTAAGCACCCTCAAAAACACACAAGTCGAATTTAATCGAATCTTTATAAAAATCGTCTATTGAAAATATGGGTTCACCGCATACTTCATCAACGCCACAATCTGGAAAAATTGAATATACTTTTGTATCAATCCCCAATAATCTAAGCTCTCTCGATAATGTCGTTACAGAATTAGTTGGACCAGTTACCTTCCCCTTTATTATCTCGACAAAAAAAGCAATTCTAGGCATTTAATAAATTCCGAATTTTCTTTTTTGACCAAACATTAGAAAAATACAAACTGTTAGTATCGAAATTACAGGGTAGTTGTATTGCAAATTTCCAGAAAGAAGAGACCCTACAAATGTCCCAAGAAAAATCAAATTCAATATAAAAAGATCTTTAAATTTGGCAATGTAGCAAGCAAAACCTAGAGTAAATATAAGTAGCGGAAATAATCCAAAATAAAATAATAACTCCAAAAAAATGTTATGCGGGTAATAACTTAGTAAATTATTATCATTTGTTAGGCCAAAAATAACCCTATCATCATTAAGAAAATTTAAAGCCATAGTCCATTTCAAAAATCTATAATTTTCTGAGTTGTTTTCAATGTTAAAATAAAAAGAGCGTCTAAAAATTAACTCAAAGACATCCCAATTGTAAATAACTATAAAAGCAATAAACACCGAAATAGCTATAAGACCATTAATAAATAATTTCGATTTTTTACTAAATAATAAAATTGTGACAATGTAAATGGTAACTACAAGGATTGCGCCTCTTGAACCTGTGAGAAGCATACCAATGAGAAAAACAAAAGTTGAACCCGTAAAGAGAATAGAAAATTTAAATTTGTACCCATCATTTATGTATAAACAACACAATAACAAACCATAGAAGAATGCTAAGACCCGGTAGGTCATGTTTGGTCCAAATATAAAACGACCGCGACCGCCTGATGAAAGGACAAATTCCATAACACCAAAAACGGTAATTAGAAGAAATATAATCGAAACAATAATTATTTGTTTGAGGTGGTATTTCTTTAAAAATTGAAAAATTAAAGGTATGGTATTTACAAAGCAAATAGCTTGAAAATAAAAATAATAATAACTTGGATCTGAGGATACAAATATACCGCGAATAAAAAGCGGGGAAAGTATAATTAAACCGGCTTGCGAAGCTAGCTCGCCTTTATAGAATTTATCTCGGCGAAAAAGAGTACAAATCCAAACCAGAAAAAAAAGTGGAAACTCTGCAATTTTCTTATCTGTAACGAATATTGCAGAAAAAATAAGAAAATAATCAATTAGAAGCATTAACACTTTCATATGAACCTAAAAGTATTTATTTGTAACTTTTTCATAACAGTCCACCATGACAATATATTAGTCAAAATCAATGTAGAGGAAACCATTATTAAGGCGCCGAATAAAGTATGTTTTGGTATCAGAAGTAATCCTATGATCAACGAGACAATCGATGCGATTGCTACATTATTTCTATGAAATTTCTCATGGCCCGTCATCATTAGTAAAAAACTCACATTACCAGTACATATATTAAAGAATTGGGCTAGAACTAAACTAATTAAAATCCAATATCCTGCAATATAATCATCCCCAAAAAGTTGTAATATTTCTGAAGCAAAACATATTAAGAACAGCACTAGTGGGAGAGTAACGAGAATTAATAATTTAGTGGATCTTTTGACTAACAACCCCAGCTCTGATTTTTGATTAGCGTGATAAAGACTAGAAAACTGTGGCGCAACAATCTTATTTACAGCCTGCAAGATAAACGACAACATAAGGGATATTTTCATACATATTGCGAATATGGCTACTTCAACCAAATTTCCCTGATACCCCAGTATCACTTGACTTGATGATATGTATACAACGCCAATAATTTGGATTGACATGAAAGGAAAGCCATCGTTGATAATACCAAATCCACTATTTTGTTCACCGCACCTCACACCATTATTAAACATCCAAAATAATAATGAGGTCAAAAAAAGACCTATCGCTGACAAAAAATATGATAATGCAACTAACTCAGGTGTTTTTGCATTAAAAAAATAAAACATGAAAAAAATGCATGACTGAAATAACGGGCCAGAAACTAGCACAGAAATTTTTGGGCTCCCAAGTGCTTGTATTCCATGACATAAAATAGTCCCACAGGCGAAAAAAGGAACACTCAAAATCAGATAAAAAAAAGTTTGAAAGCTAACGCCTTCAACTAGAAATACAGAATTTATTCCATACCAAATAAAAACAAAAACAGCGACTATTAGAGTTGAAAAAATAAAACTAACAATCACACATCTATACATTAAACTATTAGCTATAAACCGATCACTAAAACTATTTATCCTTGAAATGTTTTTTAAAACTAAATTATTTAAACCAAGAATACCAAAAGGATTAATAAATAAAATTATAGCTAACATAAAAAAATAAGCGCCAGCAGACTCGATATTTAAGTTATTAGTAATGTAAATATTTGATATTAAGGCAACACCAGCCGACAAAAGCTTTAAAAAAAAAGCAACCATACTGTCTCTATATAGACTTGAAGAAACATTCATTTGAATTTCCAAAACAGCAAAAATCTCTTATCCTTAACCTTAGTTAATATTTGAAAAACCGGAAATACTACAGTCCAAAACATGCTAATGAAATTAGCAAGGAGGACGTCGATACTGAAAATAATTTTTTTAGCTTTAAATAAACGTATTACATTATTTTTACCATCATGATCATTTTTCTTTAAACAGGAAATTATTGTTCTGTAGAAAGTTAAACGATAGAAACTATTCAAATCTTTCTTTAAATAATGAAATCGCTGACTGACTTGAAGTGCAGCCTTTAGCCAATTGTTAAGTCTTTCGATTCTATATTTATATGAAGTGTTTTTAGAATGAATCCGCCTTAATGCTGTAATCTTCGGCAAATGGCCAATAAAATTTCCAAATGCAGCATGTCTAACCCAAAACTCCCAATCTTCACCTCCAAATAAACTTACATCAAACCCGCCTGAGTCAAGGAAAGATTTTTTAGTCATCAACACTGTTCCAATACGAATTGGACAATAAATAAATAAATTTCTTGTTAACTCTTCTGTGTTGGCACTACAAAAGAAAGAAGACCTTTTAATATTCTCCCTACGAGAACTTTCAGCTTGTATTTTCCCCTCATGATCAATAATTTCGATATCTGTAAATGAAAGTGAAATTTTTTCTCTACGCATGTGGGCAACTTGGGCTTCTATTTTATCATTTAACCAAATATCATCCTGATCAATAAAAGCCACTAAATCGTCATCAATATTTGATACAGCTTCCACCCTGCTACTTGGCGCGCCTTTTATACCTATTTTGGGTATGATTAAAACCCTTTCTGGATAATTCGCAGCGTAATAATTGATTATACTAACAGTGTTATCAGATGAACCATCATCAACAATATACAATTTCAAAAACTTGTAGGTTTGCGATAAAACAGATTTTATAGCTTCGTCAATCCAAGCCTCACCATTATAACAAGCTAGGACTACACCAACTGAGGGATTAGAAAGGTAATGCTTCATTGTTCTATGCCATTTCAATTTTATAGTTAATAAATCAAATAAATCCCTATTCACGAAAAAAGGATAGTGAAAATTTTCTAATTTTCCATTTTCAGAACATGGGTTATTTTTATTGCTAATATCTTAATTAAGACCCCATTGCTATTTTAACAATATTATGAAAAAAGCTTTTAATGGGTTTTCAATATCAGAAGAATTATCAACACTGATAAGAGCTATTATAGACCTTTATATAATGATATGACGTCTGAAAAGGACATAAGTAAAAACTACTAAACTAAGGAATAAAGAAACTTAATTTCCTTTTTTATATCAGTCTGATGATTTCCAACAAATAACCCT
>ERZ1046568.3129-NODE-3129-length-10217-cov-4.326412_pt1 | contig 10217 bp, 9 predicted proteins | sample MGYA00383092_ERZ1046568 | MGnify/ENA primary metagenome ERZ1046568 (study PRJEB29581, sample SAMEA5548362) | metagenome | biome: marine; feature: coastal; material: water | depth 1 m | study: Short-term variability in the microbial, nano- and picoplankton... | reverse complement strand
TACAGGCAGTTTATGTACCTGCAGATGATATCACTGACCCTGCTCCAGCGACAACATTTGCTCACCTGGATGCAACTACAGTACTTTCTCGTAACTTGGCATCTCTAGGTATCTACCCAGCTGTTGACCCTCTAGATTCTACGTCACGTATTCTTACTCCAGACGTAGTAGGTGCCGAGCACTACAATACTGCTCAGAGAGTAAAAGAGCTTCTTCAGAGATACAAAGAGCTTCAGGATATTATTGCTATCCTTGGTATGGATGAATTAAGTGAGGAAGATAAACTAGCTGTATCTAGAGCTAGACGTGTACAACGTTTCTTATCACAGCCATTCCACGTAGCAGAACAGTTTACAGGACTGAAAGGAACACTAGTAGATATCCAAGATACTATCAAAGGATTCAATATGATAATGGACGGTGAAGTAGACCAATATCCAGAAGCAGCATTTAACCTAGTAGGAAGTATAGAAGAGGCTATAGAAAAAGGAGAGAAACTAATTAAAGAAGCAGGAGAATAATGATCGTAGAAGTAATAACACCAGACAAGGTGCTATTCTCTGGCGAGGCTGTTTCTGTGAAACTACCTGGCAGTGGAGGCTCCTTTGAGGCTCTGGCTAATCACTCTCCGCTTATATCCAGCTTAGAAAAAGGTTCTGTTGTAATAAGAACAGATTCCGGTGATCAAGTTTTTGAAGTAAACGGAGGAATAGTTGAAGTCCTAAATAATAAAGTTGTTGTTTTAGCATAGAACTTTAGACATATAAATTTTAAAAAGTCGCTACTAAGTAGCGACTTTTTTTGTGCATCAAAATCTGCCCCAGAAAGTAAATTTGTTGAACCATCATAATACAAATAAGCTAAGATATCTCTAGATGAAATCACCGAAGACATTGCTCATTCAAAATTAGCTGAGTCAGACGCTAAGGTATCTACTCCTCTACTGTGCGCTCCAACATTTGTAGTGCTGTCAGTAAAATTATTATTTCTCAGTATTACTCCATTTAGATTAATGAAACGTAATGTTTTCTCTCCTCCATCATTAATGATGGATACTATCTAGTTTAACTACATTTGTGGTAGGAATAGTATCTTTAGCTCCAGTATCTTGAAAAACTGACACCCCATTCGTGTCTAAATAGACATCTCTAATGGTTACATTGTCTGTCCCTACAGTGACATCATACAGCGTTTGTGCACTAGTCATTTCGCTTATTATAAAAAGAACAAGGAACGAAAGAATACTTTTGAGAAATCTCATTATTTGATTAGTAGTTATTGGTTCAAATAGTTGTTAATCACTTCTTGGACGACAGAAGTCACATCTGTCAGACCAATCAGCTTGTAAAATGGACCAATTAGTGTACCATACAGGAATACAAGAAAATTAAAATTCTTAATATCTGATTAATAAACACTTACAGAAAAGAAAAATAGGAAACAAAATGAGAATAATTCCATATTTTGGAATAAATTCTCATTTTAGGAAAATGTTACTGAGTTTTGGGTCGGATTTTCTTGAATCTTAACCTAACCACGCCAAACAGGGCTTCCTTGATGATACCTCCATTCATTTTGCTCTCACCGGCTGTTCTATCGGTAAAAATGATAGGCACTTCAGAGATATGACGGCCTAAACGATAAGCAGTATATTTCATTTCTATCTGAAATGCGTAACCCCTGAATTTAATTTTATCTAAATCAATAGTAGATAGTAAATTATTTGTATAGCCAACAAATCCAGCTGTAGAATCTGCCAAATTCATTCTTGTAAAAAAACGGACGTAGGCCGAAGCAAAGTAACTGAGCAACACTCGAGTCATTGGCCAATTAACCACATTTACCACATTGCCTACATACCTTGACCCTACTACCATGTCTACTGAACTTTTTTGTAGCTCACTATACAATCGAATCAAATCATCTGGGTTGTGAGAAAAATCACAGTCCATTTCAAAAATATAAGGATAATATCGCTCTAAGCACCATTTGAACCCTGCTATATATGCGGTTCCCAACCCATTTTTTTCACCATTCTCCAAAAGGTGAATACGGTCAAATGCCTTCTGCTGATCCTTGACTAAGCTAGCAGTACCATCTGGTGAGTCATCATCAACAACTAGTACGTCAAACTTAGGCTCCAAGGACATCACTTTCTGAAGCATCTTGGTGATGTTCTCTTTTTCGTTGTAAGTAGGTATGATTACTATAGGATTCAAACGCTTGTTATAATAGTGCTGTAGGGGTATATAATTCCTGGTTATCTTTCAAAAGACTGTTTTACTCCTTCATAGGTTGCCTATGAGTTTGCTTTTTTATGATCTGCTAAAAACTTAGCAAGACCTATATCAGTTAACGGGTGCTTAACTAACCCTAGTATACAACTCAACGGACAAGTACATACATCAGCACCTGCTTCTGCAGCTCTAACAATATGCAAAGGATTTCGGATAGAAGCTGCTAATATCTGTGTGTCAAACCCTTGTATCTCATAAATGTCGGCAATTTGAGCAATCAACTCTATCCCATCCCAATTCATATCATCTACTCTACCGATAAATGGAGATAAATAGGTAGCTCCTGCCTTAGCAGCAAGTATAGCTTGACCTGCTGAAAACACTAGTGTACAATTGGTCTTTATACCATTATCTGTAAACCAACGAATAGCTTTGATGCCATCTATAGTCATAGGTACTTTCACCACAATGTTAGGATGTATATCAGCAAGTGCTTTACCCTCCTCTATCATACCTTTATAATCTGTAGCTATAACTTCAGCACTGATGTCACCATCTGCAAGATCACAAATTGCTTTATAATGTGCTCTGACATTTTCTTCTCCACTTATTCCTTCTTTAGCCATAAGAGAAGGATTTGTCGTAACGCCGTCCAAAATACCAAGATCTTGAGCTTCTTTGATTTGCTCCAAGTTCGCTGTGTCTACAAAAAATTTCATCAGTTTTGTTTTTTATTGGTTGCAAAAATACGATTTGAGTAGTCAATAATTGATTCGTTAATTACTTTAGGATAACAAATGGATTCTACTGTTTAGCGGATATACGTAGAAAAACGTATTTCAAATTGTATCTTAGTAAACTTATTAACTTCATGCTGAGATATCTACTTATATTCTGCTGTTTCATAGGCCTAGCAAAAAGTATAAATGCACAACGCTATTCGGACAGTATTTCTGTCAACTTTTTCTTAATAGATGAATGTAGAATTTGTCAAAATATGACCGGGGAGATTAATGAAGTTATGGGTATTCATAACAGTGATAATATTGTTTACAACGCCTATTTCCCAAATTCATCTTCGACAGAAAAGAATATTACTGATTTTATGAGTGAGTATAATCTATCCATACCATTTCATACAGATTATGATAAAGTCAAAACAAAGCATTACAATGCTAGTATAGCACCTCAAGTTGTAGTGTATGATGAACGAAATCAAGTGACACTATACTCAGGAAGAATAGATAATTCGTACGCCCAGATCGGCTCTAGAAGAAGAGTAGTGACATCAAAAGACCTGCGAGCAACACTATCCGCAATCCAAAATAATAAACCTATACCTACTGCAGAAACGGAAGCAGTAGGATGCTACATTAATAAATAAAAAACAATGATTAGAATAATCCTTTTCACATTTTTCATAGCAGTAATTACTCAGTATCAAGGATACGCTCAAGTAACCTATTCGAATAATATTGCTAAAATTATTTATACAAAATGTTCCTCATGTCACCGAGATGGCGAAGTAGGACCAATGTCATTGACAAAATACGAGGAAGTAAAGGCCTGGGGCGAGACAATAGGCTATGTCACAGAAAATAGGATTATGCCTCCTTGGCAAGCAGATCCATCTTTTGGGAACTATCTCGGCGAGAATTATCTTACCGAAGAAGAAATAACCTCAATTAAAGATTGGATAGATTTGGGAATGCCAAGAGGAGATGTTCAAGAAGAACCAGACTTCCCTGATTTCCCAAAAGGATCAGTATTAGGTGAGCCTGACCTGGTTCTAGAAATGTCTGAATCTTGGTTGCATAAAGGAAACAGCACTGACGATTACAGATACTTTGTCCTTCCAACCAACCTTACTGAAGACAAAGTAATTAAAGCTGTAGAGTTTAGACCTGGAAATTCAAAAATCGTACATCACGCTTTACTCTTTGAAGATACAGAAGGAGTGGCAGCTGCTAAAGATGCTGCAACACCCGAATACGGATTTAACGGATTTGGGAGTTTCAATGATGGGAATGCAGCAAGTATTTTAAATCAGAAGCAATTTCCAGGATATGTTCCAGGGGAAAAGCCAATACGATTTCCTGATGGAGTAGGACAAAAATTGCATAAAGGCTCTGATATAGTGGCACAAATCCACTACGCTCCGTGGCCTGTGAATGACTCGGATCAATCCAAGATTAACATATTTTTCATGGATGAACAGGAGACTCTGGAACGAGAGTTACAAGGTCATATTATGGTTCCTTTATTTGATGTTATTAACGAACCTTTTTTCATTTCTCCAAATCAGGAAAAAACATTTCGTGGAAAATACACTGTACCTGTAGATGTGAGTTTAGTAAATATCACACCACATATGCATCTCCTAGGTAAGTCTTGGGAAGTATGGTTAGAAAAACCTGGAGGTGAAATTGTAAACCTGATAAAAATACCAGATTGGGATTTTAATTGGCAAGGCTCTTACTATTTTAACCGATATATCGTTGCTCCAAAAGGTTCAATAGTTCACGCAAAAGCAACATATGACAACACAGATGACAATCCAAATAATCCAAGTAACCCACCAAAATTTGTGACTTGGGGAGAAGGAACAACAGATGAGATGTATTATCTCCCTATTGGTTATGTTCCCTATGAAGACGGTGATGAGTCAATAAGGTTTGATGAATCGACATTAAATATTTCAGAACTAACTTCAGGAAATATGCTGTATCCCATTAGACCAAATCCTGTAAATAAACAAGCAGTAATCGGATTCCGGTTAGATAGAGGACAAACCTTAAATATAGAAATCCGTGATATCAATGGAAGGTTGGTGAGGACATTAAGAAATTCAGAATTTTATAATATCGGAGAACACTTTATAAATATGTCTACTTCGAATCTGGCAATTGGAGCTTATACAATCCAGCTGCAAGGATCTAACTTTGTAAGGTCTCAGAAATTTATTAAAAATTAGACCTGCTGCTGAACAGCACGCTTTGATGTAGTTGTTTTTAAAAAACAAAAAGGCTGACATCAAACCGCTACAACCTCTTACCCTTGCTGCATTCCTGCCCTGGGGGAGTTCGGAGGGAGCTGGCTATGTCAGCCGCCGCAAAGGTAAGCACTCATTTATTTTGGGCAACACAATTCAACTGAAATTATTAAAGTTATTTTAACCATTGTTTAATCCCTAAAACAGCTAGTCAAGTATCGTTTGTTTTGGGTCACCAAAGCTAAAAACAAATATTTTTTTCTTAGGTTTGAGGCTAGGTATGAACCAACAAGAACTTGCTCTAAATAAAAACGAAGACGTCAATAAAATGGCGTTAAGCGACTACCAAAAACTTGCCAAAAAAATTCATCTTGGAGGTGGCGAAAAGTCAGCATCGAAGCAAAAAGCGAAAGGTAAACTACTGGCAAGAGAAAGAATTGAATACCTAAAAGATGACAACGCTGACTTTTTAGAAATTGGAACTTTTGTAGGATATGAAATGTATCCTGAGTACGGTGGGTGTCCAGCTGGAGGTGTAGTAGGTGGTATCACGAGAGTATCGGGTCGCACTTGTCTTGTTGTAGCGAATGATGCTACTGTAAAAGCAGGAGCTTGGTTCCCTATTACAGCTAAGAAAAATCTAAGATTTCAGGAGATTGCTTTAGAAAATAGAATCCCAATAATCTATCTAGTGGATAGTGCAGGCGTCTTCCTTCCTATGCAAGATGAGATATTCCCAGATAAAGAGCATTTTGGTAGAATATTTAGAAACAATGCTATACTAAGTAGTAAAGGAATACCTCAAATCAGTGCAGTAATGGGAAGTTGTGTTGCAGGTGGTGCATATCTTCCTATAATGAGTGATGAGGCCCTCATAGTTGACAAAACAGGTAGTATTTTTTTAGCTGGAAGCTATTTGGTAAAAGCAGCTATAGGTGAAAATATAGATAATGAGTCCTTAGGTGGCAGCAAAGCACAAACAGACCTTTCTGGAGTGATAGACGATAGATTCCCAAATGACGAAGCTTGTCTTGATCGCATAAAGTATCTTATGGATAAGATTGGCTCGTTTGAGCAAGCAGGATTTAATAGAGTTGAGCCGAAAGCTCCTAAGCTAAAAGAAAAAGATATTCTTCGCCATTTGCCAGCTGAGCGATCTAAGCCATACAACTCTCTGGAGATCATAAAGAGATTGGTAGACAATTCTGAATTTGAACAATACAAAGAAAACTACGGCAAAACCATTGTATGCGGATATGGAAGAATAGATGGCTGGGCTGTAGGTATAGTTGCCAATAATAGGGAGCTAACCAAAAGTGAAAAAGGCGAAATGCAGTTTGGTGGAGTCATCTACTCAGATAGTGCTGATAAAGCTGCCCGATTTATTATGAATTGTAATCAAAAGAAAATCCCACTAGTATTCTTGCAAGATGTCACAGGGTTTATGGTAGGAAGCAGGTCTGAGCACGGTGGTATAATAAAAGATGGAGCTAAGCTAGTGAGTGCCATGAGCAATAGTACAGCTCCCAAATTTACTGTTGTAATAGGCAATAGCTACGGGGCAGGAAACTATGCTATGTGCGGAAAAGCCTATGATCCTAGACTCATTGTTGCTTGGCCAAGTGCTAAGATAGCGGTAATGGGGGGTGAACAAGCAGCCAAAGTTTTACTGCAAATAGAAAAAGCCAGTCTAGCCAAACAAGGTGAAGAAATAACTGCTGAAAAGGAAAAAGAACTACTGGACAAAATTATCAATCGCTATGATAAACAGACCACACCCGAATACGCAGCATCACGCCTTTGGGTAGATGAAATCATAGATCCATTGGATACTAGAAAATGGATTAGTACAGGTATTGAAATAGCAAGTAATGCTCCTGTTGAGAAATACAACGTAGGAGTAATTCAAACCTAGAACTTATTCAAATAAGGTGCTAGCAATTGTGCCTTTATGTGCAATGTTATAGCAGACCCCTATAGTTAAACTCGGACTTACTTTTGAAACCATAGGTACAGAATCCAATTCTGCTACAGAAAGCGGTTCTTGGTCATACTTTTTGTCTTCTAAAAGTTCGAAAGCTGGTTCTTCATATGGATAAATGTTAATCACCGAAATAATAGCTAACGACCCAATACTATATCCATATCCTAAGCCTCCAGCTATTCTCCTATTAAATATACCCAAAGTGGCATTTTCATTTGGGCTTAAGTCACTCAAGGGAATATTTAAGTAAATAGTATGTTTAGGTTTTACCTTATATCCCAATAGGGCACTAATCATCCCGGACACCCCTGAAGAACTTCCATACCCGCCGAGAGTACTATCTTTTTTTATGTAATATTCTTTAGGTCCATTTATATATCCATTGAATCCAAAACTAAATCCTAACTGAAATTTTTGTAACCGATTAATGCCCCGATCTAAATTTGCCTCCAACTCACTTATCCTCTGTTCCAAAGATGCTATATTGTTTGAACTAAAATCAGACTCAATCGTATCTTTTACAATTTGAGCCTTGGTATGAAATAATAGAAAAATTAGTACAGCGATTAGAAGATATCTCACATTCAGTTTTATTAAGCTTTAGTTTTACTTTGCGGGTATGCGAGATTTAAGGCTTAGTAAAGGTTTTCGGTTTTTAATAAACGCTTTTGTCCTACTAATTAGTATATCTGGTTGTAAGGATACACGTAAGACTGCTGATAAAATTATAATAGCAGACAAGGTATACACTTGTGATTCTAGCTATACTATTTCTCAAGCTATAGCCATAGAAAATGGACTTATCATAGCTGTAGGTACTAAAGACGAAATAACTAGCAGCTATAAGACCAGGGAGGAAATGATTTACCGTGGGACTTTATTCCCAGGATTCATAGATGCACATTCTCACTTTTATGGCTACGCCCTTACATTGAATAGAGTAAATCTGAAAAACACTACGAGTATGCAGGATATAGTTCAAAAGCTGATCGAGTACACAAAAACTACAAATGAAGAATGGATTACAGGACGTGGATGGGATGAGACAACTTGGGAGTCAAAAGGCACTATATCAAATAATTTGTTGAATGCGTACTTTCCTGAAAGACCAGTTTTTATCAAGCGGGTAGATGGACACCAAGGTATAGCCAATAATAAAGCACTTGAGTTAGCGGGATTGGATATAGACTCTAAAGTGGATGGAGGTGAAATTGGGAAAATGGGGGGTAGACTTACAGGAGTCTTAATAGACAATGCGATGGGTCTGGTAGATAAAATGATTCCGCCGCCATCTAGAAAAAGTGAAATTAGTGCATTGCTAAAAGCACAGGAAAAATGCTTTGAAGCAGGACTTACCACTGTAACAGATGCTGGATTAGATCTAGATATTATACTTCTAATTGATAGTCTTCAAAAGGCAGGAGATTTGAAGATGAGAATTTATGCCATGGCTAATCCTAGTGAAGAAAATTTTGAATATTTTGAGAAAAATGGTCCGATTTCAAATGATAAGCTTCAAGTTTCTTCATTTAAACTGTATGCAGATGGTTCATTGGGTTCTAGAGGAGCAAAACTAAAAGAGAGTTATTGCGATCACGAAAACTACACGGGCCTTTGGGTGACTCAACCATACGAATTGAAACAACTTTGTGAGCGAATAAACGCCCTAGATTTTCAAGCAAACACCCACTGTATAGGTGATAGTGCGAACAAGAAAACACTTGAGATATATGGAAGTATCTTAAAAGGAAAAAATGATAAACGTTGGCGAATAGAACACGCACAAGTAGTTACCCCTATGGATAGAAAACTATTTGAAGAATACTCTATACTTCCGTCGGTACAACCTACACATGCTACAAGCGATATGGTTTGGGCTGATGATCGTTTATGCGAGGACCGAATGAATGGAGCATACGCCTATAAAAGCTTGTTAGGTACTAATGGATATCTACCACTGGGAACAGACTTTCCCGTAGAGGCAATTTACCCTTTAGAAACCTATTTCGCAGCTGTCCATCGACAAGACGAAGAATACAAACCACTTGATGGATTTCTACCACAAGAGTCATTAACGCCTACAGAAGCTATCCTAGGGATGACCTCTTGGGCTGCTAAAGCAAATAGAATGGATTATATCGTTGGAAGTATTGAAGTAGGTAAAAAAGCAGATTTTGTAATACTTGATAAAGATATTACGCTAGATAAGTATATGCTAAAGACTAAAGTAATTGCAACATATCAAGAGGGAAACGTTGTAAACTAAAAAAGGGCATCGTTTCCGACGCCCTTTCAAGTGTTTTTATGTACTACTTATCTTTTATCTCTTGGAACAAAAGCTCGAGTAGTAGGACCCGTATATATCTGTCTTGGCCTGCCTATTGGGTGTTTATCTTCTAACATTTCTTTCCACTGTGCGATCCATCCTGGAAGTCTACCTAGTGCAAATAAAACTGTGAACATTTCTACTGGGAATCCCATAGCTCTGTAGATAATTCCAGAATAGAAGTCCACGTTAGGGAAAAGCTTTCTTTCAACGAAATATGGATCGTTTAATGCCGCCTCTTCAAGTTTCTTTGCAATTTCTAATGTAGGGTCATTGATACCCAATTTGCCAAGTACTTCGTCTGCAGACTTTTTGATTATTTTAGCTCGTGGATCAAAGTTTTTGTAAACTCTATGACCAAAACCCATTAATCTGAAAGGATCATTTTTATCTTTTGCTTTATCAATGTACTTCTGGGCATTCCCTCCATCAGCCTCAATGGCCTCAAGCATTTCTATAACTTTTTGATTTGCACCCCCGTGCAATGGACCCCAAAGTGCAGCTATACCTGCAGAAATAGATGCATATAAGTTCGATTGTGAAGAACCAACAAGTCTCACTGTAGATGCTGAACAATTTTGTTCGTGATCTGCGTGTAGAATCATTAGCTTATTCATAGCTCTAACCAAAACTGGGTCTAAATCATAATCTTCAGTAACGTGCTTAAACGTCATGTTA
>ERZ1046568.3126-NODE-3126-length-10224-cov-5.895073_pt1 | contig 10224 bp, 4 predicted proteins | sample MGYA00383092_ERZ1046568 | MGnify/ENA primary metagenome ERZ1046568 (study PRJEB29581, sample SAMEA5548362) | metagenome | biome: marine; feature: coastal; material: water | depth 1 m | study: Short-term variability in the microbial, nano- and picoplankton... | reverse complement strand
CAATTACAGTAGAAAAAGCGGCGTCGGCCACTTTAGCTATACGTGGAATTCCGAGTAGCACAGAGGGCAAGGATGCACGTGCATCGATTGAAACACGTAAACAGGAAGCTGAAAAATTAAAGAACAGATTGCTCAATGAAATTTTTGATGGTGTTCGAGTATTCATATCAGGTGGCAGTGAAATAGATGGTAACAGCCTCAATGAAAAGCTTCAAAAAGGCGCCAAAGACGCCTGTCAGAGGCTCTACAAGCAGTTTGATATAGCAGATGATCCTAATTGGGGTAAGGTGGTTGATAAGGCTCGCAAAGCTGGGGGAGAAACAGCTTTAAGTGCTATTAGTTTTAATGGTGAAAATGCTCAGCAACCTGTCTGCGTTCAAATCATTAAATATATCGGCTCAGGTAAAAAAGGGTCAGATATCCGAGATAACTTTAAGGATGCCCCTTTTGGCTGGCCGCAAGATGCGGTTGATGGTGCTATCTACGCATTATTGGCCAGTGGTGATCTCAAGGCCAAAAATGTCAATAACCAACCAGTTGATGCGGCAGCTCTAGAGCGCAAACACCTTACTCAGGCACGGTTTGAAGTTGAAAACGTCATCCTGTCTACACCACAGAAGCTGGCTGTTAGAAAACTCCTTACTGAGAATATTGGTTGCAAGCCGGGAGAAGAAGATTCAAAAGTGTCAGAATTTCTTCAGTTCGCGCGTGACCTAGCGCAAAAGGCGGGAGGGCCTGCCCCACAGCCCCATCAACCGGATGCCGCCCGTATAGACGAAATTGCGTCGGAGGCGGGTAATAGTCGTATGGTCAAGTTGTATGACTATAAAGACGATATTCAAGCCGACATCAATCAATGGCGATCGCAGCAAGAGGGCATAGAAAAGCGCAAGCCTAATTGGAATAATTTAAAAACACTAACTGCCCTCAGTAGAGGCATGAGTTTTTATGATGGCTTGAATGCTGAAGTACTAGCGATAGAGAACGGGCGTCGCTTGTTAGATATTCCCGACCCGGTTGAAAACCTGGTTAACGACACTACGGATAATTTGCGTGACGCTATCCAGCATCATTTTGATGAATATAAAACTACCTATGAGCAAGAGCTGATTGCCATCGAAACCGATGCTAACTGGGTGAAGTTAGAGCCGGCTAAACAAGCCGAGCTGCTAACTCGACGCGGTATTAAGTTGCCTGAGCAGCCATCGCTTAATAATACCAATGATGTTATCGATGAATTGGAAAATTGTACGCTAGAGCAATGGAATGATCGTCGTGAAGCACTTAAGAATAAATTTGAAAGCGCACGTGAAGAGGCTGCTCAGTTACTTATGCCAAAAGCGGTGCGTGCACAGTTGCCTCGTGCCACATTAGAAACATCAAATGATATTGAAGAATGGCTAGGCAAAGCCAAACAAGAACTGGAAGAGAAGCTAAAACAAGGCCCAGTTATTGTTTGATACAAATAGCCATCAAAAAACTTCACCGAAATTGATTTGATCAAATAGGGATGACAATGCGAACTGCATTAGATAAACAGTTGCGTAGCCAATTAGAAGCGGCTGTTGAAAAAGCTAGAGATGTTGCTGAGCTTGCCGCTAAAGAAGAGCTGGATCGTTTAGGTGTGGGTGAAAAACAAGCGCCGGAATATTTGTCGCAAGATCAACGCGATCGGCGTAATCGCTTGCGAGCCCATGGTCGTTTTTTAGGTGATATCCGAAGAGTGAGTGGCGAGCAAGAGGTCACTTTGTTGATAACAGAAATTGCTTATGAGCATTGGCATCGTATGTTGTTCTCTCGTTTTTTGGCAGAGAACGATTTGTTGATGTACGAAGATGGTGTCACAGCGCTGGCCATTAGTGACTGTTTTGATTTGGCAGAAGAAGAAACAGGCGATAGTTCAAATGGGTGGAGCTATGCTGCTAATTACGCTGCCAAAATGTTGCCGCAAATATTTCGTAATGACTCACCTATCTTTGAGGTGGAGTTCGCTCCGAATAACCAAAAAAAATTAGAGAAACTAATTGAAGAGCTGGACGAATCAATATTCAGTTCACAAGATGCGCTGGGCTGGGTTTATCAATTTTGGCAAAGCAAACGTAAAGAAGAAGTTAATGCCTCTGAAGTGAAAATCGGAGCGCAAGAACTTAGCCCGGTGACGCAATTGTTTACCGAACCCTATATGGTGAGCTTTCTCCTGGATAATGCCTTGGGCGCTTGGTGGGCCAATCAGCAATTGACAGATGAGGATTATGTCGCCGCACAATCAGAAGATGAGCTACGTAAGAAAGCAGCTATTGATGGTGTGCCACTACAATACCTGCGTTTCATAAAAACCTACACTCCAGAACAGCAAGCACTAATAGATAGGGAAGATGGGCCCGACGAGAAACCAGAGCCTCACGGCCCTTGGGAGCCAGCTGCGGGCAAGTTTGAGCGATGGCCTAATGAGCTGAGTGAGTTAAAAACTTTAGACCCCTGTTGTGGCTCGGGGCATTTTTTGGTGGCGGTTTTCCTTATGCTAGTCCCGATACGTATGCATAGAGAAAGCTTAACCGAACGGCAAGCTATTGATGCAGTGCTTTCCGAGAATATCTATGGTTTAGAGCTGGATCAGCGTTGTGTGGAAATTGCAGTGTTTGCATTAGCGCTTGAGGCATGGCGTTATTCTAATAGTGGTGGTTATCGTCCGTTACCTGAATTTCAATTGGCTTGTTCTGGTTTGTCTGTTAGGGCGGCCAATGAAGAATGGAAACAGCTAGGTTTGGGGAAAAAGAATCTCACTATAGCACTTGATTGGATGCATAAAGAGTTCAGTGATGCGCCGATGTTAGGAAGTCTAATTAACCCCTCTAAATCAAATGCCGCAAATATTGTATCTTGGGATGAGTTATCAACAACCCTTAATACCGCATTGGAACAAGAAACTGCAACAGAACATAACAGTGAGGCAAGCCTGCAAAGCTTGGAGGCTGCTGTGGTGGCGCAGGGCATGGCTAAAGCAGCGACTATGTTGGCAGGCCAGTATCAATGGGTAGTGACTAACGTGCCTTATCTTGCTCGGGGAAAGCAAGATGATACGTTAAGAAACTATATCGAAAAGAATCATTCCGCGGGTAAAAGTGATCTAGCCACGGCATTTTTGGATCGTTGTATAGATTTTTGCGTGGAGGGTGGAAGTGTTTCTGTGGTATCGCCTGAAAACTGGTTATTTCTGAACTCTTATAAAAATTTTAGAGAACAGATTTTTACCAATGAAACTTTGAGAACTGTAGCGATGCTTGGGGGCGGGGCCTTTGATACGATCAGAGGTCAAGTAGTTAAAGCTATTTTATTAACATTGACTCATGTCAGTGCCAAAGCAAATAAACAAGGATTATTTTCTATAGATTTTGCATCTCATTCCATACACGGAATAGATGTTTCACAAGTCCACCCCGCGGCATCAAAGGCAGAGCAGTTAGTGACGGCGGGTATGAAATCAGTTGCACAAGCAGAGCAGTCAAAAAATCCGAATGGTATATTCTCGCTAGAGGTGCTATCTGGAGATTTGGTTAATCAATATTCGACTCCACATACAGGTTTGCAAACAGGTGATAATGACCAGTTTTCGTTGTTATTTTGGGAGGTCCCTGTCGTAAATAAGCCATGGACTTTATTTCAAAGAACCTCCGAGCGAACTATTCATTTCTCTGGAGCACGTCAGATCCTTCGATGGCACCCCGGTGGAACATTGCTCAAAAAACATCCAAGCTCTGCTATAAGGGGTTTAGGTTGTAGAGGTAGCCGAGGGATTCTTGTTCATAGGATGGGATCTTTACCTTGTACCTTTTTTTTAGGTGAAATTTTTGATCAAAACGGTGCTGTTATAACTCTTAAATCAAAAAAATATTTGCCGGCTACATGGTGCTATCTTTCCTCTGCACAATATAATGAGGATGTAAGAAAAATTGATAGCAAGTTAGGTGTGACGCCGGCAACTCTAGCCAAAGTACCTTTTGATTTAAATCACTGGCAAAATGTCGCCGATGATAGTTACCCAAATGGTCTTCCAGCTCCCTACAGCAACGATCCAACTCAGTGGATCTTCCATGGTCACCCCTGTGGTTCGGCAATATGGGATGAAGAAAAAAAATGGACTGCTAAAGGTGAACTACGAGTAGATGATACCGTCTTACAAGTTGTTGTTCTTAGACTACTTGGTTATCAATGGCCAGCAGAGGTTGATCCAGAAATGGAGCTAGCCAGAGAACAACGCCAGTGGGTAGAGGAGTCCAAAACCCTACAATCATTTGTGGACGACGATGGCATAGTTTGTCTTCCCGCTGTACGTGGTGAAAAATCTGCTGACGACCGTTTGGAAGAATTACTTCAAGCTACATACGGTGACGCTTGGTCTGCAACAATTCGTAATCAGCTATTGGAAGCCGTTGGCTGCACAAACAAGTCGTTAGAGTTTTGGCTGCAAGAAAGATTCTTTGAGCAGCATTGTAAAATTTTTCAACATCGCCCATTTATCTGGCATATTTGGGATGGCTTAAAGGATGGATTCTCTGCGTTGGTTAATTATCACCAGCTTGATAAGAAAAACCTAGAGCGCTTAATTTATACCTACCTGGATGACTGGATTCGCACCCAAAGCCACCAGCAAAGTGAGGGTGTTGATGGAGCCAGTGAGCGACTTGTTGCGGCACAAAACCTTAAGCAGCAACTAGAGAAAATTCTAGAGGGGGAAGCGCCTTACGATATTTTTGTACGCTGGAAATCGCTGGCAGAACAGCCATTTGGTTGGAGCCCAGACTTAAACGACGGTGTTCGCCTTAATATCCGTCCTTTTATGACAGCGGGAGTGCTACGTCACAACAAAAAGCCAAAGTTGAATATTCACTGGAATAAAGATCGCGGTAAAGATGTTGAATCAGCCCCCTGGTATAACTTGGGTTTAGAGTATGACGGAAAGGAGGGTGATCGTATTAATGACCACCATTTATTGTTGGCTGAAAAACAGAACGCTAAGGCTTAGAGAGTATGTTGATTAATAGGAGAGTTAATCTGTGTCGACAGTGATTAATCAATGGGTAGAAACGGTTAGGCAGGCTTCTGTCTATAACCCAAATACCCAAATTGAGCCTGCGGTAGTGTTGTGGAGCGATAAAGAGTGTCAGTGGCAAGCTGTTATTAACCGAATACAGGCTTTTATACCTGAGCTATTGGTGCTTGGGGATTTAGATATTGATACCAAAACAGGCCCTGCGATTTGGTTAAAGTGTGTTATCGCTAAAACAATCGATAGTGTTGCCATGCCTGAAGACCAAATTCCTGTGATTTACCTGCCAGGTATTTCTCGATCAGAATTGCGTGATGTGGTTAATTGTCCGGATGGATTAAAACCTCTGGCAGAGTTGCAGTATCGTGGGGCATTGTGCAGCCAATATAACGGGAAGGACTGGACAGTTAACTCCTTTCTTACATCCGATAGTTCAGGTTTGGGCCTTGATGTCGCACAAGATAAGAGTACACAGGATGCTATGTTAATGGCACTGGGTGAGTTACTCGACCATCCCGTTGTTGATCTTGAAGGTAGGCGTTTAGAAGCGACAGATTTTAATCAACTTTTGATTAGCGACCCAGTTAAAGATTTACTTACCTGGCTTAATGAGCCTGACAAAACGAAAGAACGGTTAGGTGAGACTCGTTGGCGCGCGTTATGTAATGAAGCGAAGCGTGAATTCGGTTTGGATATTGAAAGGGACGGTGTTTTCGCTGCGGCCGAAAAACTCTGCGGAGCTGAAGGTAAATGGCAGCAAGTATGGCAGCGTTTTGAGGATGCCCCCAGCGCCTACCCTCTGTTGCCTGAATATTTAGCTCGGGTTGATGTTCCTGACCTATTTGCTGATGTAGCACGCTATCCGCAGGCCAATAAAAAGCAGGAAGCTAATTTGTACGCAGCATTACAGAGCTTGGTTACCTCCAAGCCAATGGATGCAAGGAAAGCCATTTTAGACCTAGAGTGTCAGCATGGTTCCAGGCGTGGTGATTTGTGGGCCAGCCTGGATCAATCCCCTTGGGCATTATTGTTAGAGCCGTTGGCCGACGTTGCAAGTTTCACTCAGAGAGCGCTGGGTGGATTAACACCAGACGAATTCGGTGAACGCTATGCAAGCGAGGGCTGGAAAACAGATGCTGCTGCCCTGCGCTGTATACAGCTGTGTGATTCCAAACAGCAAAAAGATCTAGTCGTCGCGCTACTAAGCGTTATTTATACCACATGGTTGGCCGATGTTAATGAGCGCTTTCAACAGCATGTGGCAAATAATGGCTACCCAGGTGACGCATCTGTTGTTGATGCTATGCAGGTCAATGAAGCGATTGCTGATTATAGGGCTGGTGGTGAATGTGTTTTTTTTGTGGATGGCCTTAGGCTTGATGTTGCCCACCAGCTAATGGGATTGCTGTCGGCGCGGGGGATTACCCCAACATTAACCACCCAATGGTCAGCACTACCATCGGTAACGGCTACTGCTAAAGCAGCAGTAAGCCCAATCGCTTCTCAGTTGACTGGTTTAGCATCGGATAAAGACTTTGAACCGAGCGTGATTGATAGTGGAACGCTGAGCCATGATCGTTTTAAGCGCACGTTGGGCAAGCTAGGGTGGCAGTATTTGGAGGACGACGACATTGGCGATCCTAATGGAAATGCTTGGACTGCTTGTGGTGATATTGATAAGGAAGGCCACAAGAGCGAGTTGAAACTGCCTGTGCGTATACCGCCAATACTCGACACGATTGTCGATCGTATCCAGGAGTTACAACAGTCTGGGTGGCAGAAGATACGCATAGTTACGGATCATGGCTGGTTGTTGGTGCCAGGAACCATGCCAAAGGTTGATTTGCCCGCACAGGCTGCTGACAGCCGTTGGGGTCGTTGTGCCCAGCTAAAACCGAATGTGCATGTGGATGGTTTAACGTTGGGTTGGTATTGGAATGCTAATACAGCGATTCACTTTCCTCCGGGTATCCATTCGTTTATTGCGGGTCGAACTTATTCTCATGGTGGAGTGAGTTTGCAAGAGTGTTTAGTGCCGGTTATTTCTATCGAAGGGGAGGTTAAAGCGCTGGCTCAGGCTTCCATTATCTCGGTTCGGTGGCTTGGCTTGACCTGTAAAATTGAAGTCGAAAGTGAAACGAATGGTTTGTTAATTGATTTGCGGACTAAATTGGTTGATAGCACTACGTCGTTAGTTCAAGCAAAAACCCTTAAAAATGGAAAATGTAGTCTAATGGTTTCAGATGATGATCATGAAGGTTTGACGGCACAGGTGGTTGTTTTGGATAACGAAGGTAATGTACTTACTAAACAGCTAACAACAGTAGGAGTAAATGAGTAATGCAGCTGGACGAACTGGATAAAAAAATGGCCTTGGCTTTTGAAGGCTATATCGTTAGAAAGGACTTGGTACGTACGTTTGCACGACAGTTTCCTGTGCCCACCTATGTCGTTGAGTTTATGCTGGGCCGTTATTGTGCAACTACGGACGAAGCCGAAATCGAAGAGGGTCTCAAGATTGTGCAGCGCCAGCTCGCCTCGCGAACGGTAAAAGCAGGCGATGAAGAATTGTTCAAAGCAACTGCCTACAAAGAAGGAACGGTAAAGTTAATCGATGTCATTAACGTACGTTTTAGTGATAAAGATAATGGTTATTTAGCGACCCTACCAAGTCTTAGATTAACAAAAGTTAGAATACCTGACCAAATCGTTGATGAAAACCAGCGTCTATTAACTGGCGGGTTCTATGCTGAAATAACGCTTTCATATGATTCAATGATTGCAGATGAGAAGGGCGGCAACCCATTCGGTGTCTTTGCACTGAAACCCATTCAGCTATCAAAACGGGACGTGTTAGACACATTATCCAGCGCGCGAAAAAACTTTACGACTGACGAGTGGAAGAATATTTTATTGCGCTCAATAGGCCTTGAGCCTAGCCACTTAGATGACAATGCGAAGAATGCCATGCTACTGCGAATGGTTCCCTTCGTTGAAAGAAATTACAACATGGTTGAACTGGGCCCCAGGGGGACCGGTAAAAGTCATTTGTTCCAACAAGTCTCACCCTATGCGCATCTCATATCTGGCGGTAAAGCGACAGTTGCAAAGATGTTTGTTAATAATGCGAATGGCCAGCGTGGACTGGTTTGCCAGTACGATGTTGTTTGCTTCGACGAGGTAAGTGGCATTTCTTTTGACTCCAAGGATGGCGTCAATATCATGAAAGGATATATGGAATCGGGAGAATTTAGTCGGGGTAAAGAGAGCATTAGAGGCGACGGATCAATGGTCTTTGTGGGTAACTTTGATGTTGATGTTGCTCACCAGCAGCGCGTAGGTCATTTGTTCGGGCCGCTACCTGATGAAATGAGGGATGATACTGCGTGGATGGACAGAATTCATTGTTATCTACCTGGTTGGAATGCGCCGAAAATGAACAGTCGATTACTCACAGATCATTTTGGACTTGTAAGTGATTTTTTGTCAGAGTGCTTAAGTCATCTTAGAACCCAAAGTCGAATAGGTGTTCTGCAGGGGCGTGTTAATTTTGGGGGTGCTTTAAGTGGACGTGATACTAATGGCGCAAATAAAACAATCTCTGGATTGCTAAAACTATTATACCCAGGTATGGAGGACGAGGTATCCGATGAAGATTTAGAATGGGTTGTTCGTCAAGCTTTGGAGGGACGCCGCCGGGTAAAAGAGCAGCAGAAACGAATTGGTTCGGCTGAGTTTAGAAATACACACTTTAGTTACGTTTTGGGTAATGAGGGTGTCGAGCAATTTGTCAACACTCCAGAGTTGCGCTCAGATAATGATATTGGCTCCGATCCTCTTGAGTCGGGACAGATTTGGGCTATTAGTGAGGGCGGCGCAGATATGGATGATAATGCCGGATTATTCCGTATTGAAGTCAAACATGGTCCAGGAAGCGGCGTAAAAATTTTAAATAATCCCGTTCCTCCTGCATTTAGAGAGTCCGTCCGTTATGCGGAGCAGAATCTTTACTCAAGGGCATCCCAATTAATTGGGGATCGAGACCCTAGGTCACACGAATTTACTATCCAGTTAAGAGCTTTTGATGCATCGAAAAAAGGTTCAAAGCTTGGCATGCCAGCCCTGGTAGCTATGTGTAGTAGCTTGCTAAATAAACCAATACGAGGTGGTTTGATTGTTGTTGGTGAAATTAACCTTGGCGGATCCGTAGAACCGGTATTGAATGCTATTAATATTGTTGAGCTTGCCATTGAAAAAGGCGCTCAGGGTGTGCTCCTGCCAGTAAGTTGCAGAAAGCAGTTATTTGACCTATCCGATGATATGGCGACTAAAGTAGATATGCAGTTCTACGCAGACGCTCGAGATGCGATGCTTAAGGCGCTCCTAGAGTAAAAGAGGTGTAATAATAATTTGCTAAATTATGACTTCTACATTAAAACATCTGCTTTATGTCTTTTAGATGCTAGTTATATTACCTATCGCTTTCAAAAGGGAATTAGCAGTGACAGAAAATTGTAATTTATCACAATCTAGTAATTATGATTTTGAGGATGGTCATCAAAATAATTCTCGAGTATTGAGATGGCTATTTTAGATCACCAATATCTTAAAACTCGCCAACGCCAAGAGCGTGAGTCACATTCCGAGGGGCTTGCTCTTCGAGTGCACCGCTCTCTTAGTTGGCTTCAGCGCTCCGAAAAATGTGATGATGAAGATGGCAGATTTATCTTTTTATGGATCGCTTTTAATGCAGCCTATGCCCAAAGCATTGATGCTGATGAGCATACTAAGGCGCAGGTTGCTTTTGGTAAATTTCTAGATAAGTTGGTGAGTTTAGATAAGGATGATGCTCTTTATAAGTTAATTTGGAGTGAATATTCTAGCTCGGTGCGATTGTTGTTGGATAACGAATTTGTTTTTAAACCCTTTTGGGACTTTCAAAACGGACACATAACCGAGGAAGAATGGAAAGCAAAATTTGCATCCTCAAAGTTAAAGGCCAATAAAGCATTTAGTAGCCATAAAACAGCTGAAGTTTTGAGAGTTGTTTTGTCTAGGATGTATACTCTACGAAATCAATTAGTTCATGGGGGCGCTACCTGGAATAGTGCCGTTAACCGTGAGCAGCTAAAAGATTGCACGGCATTCTTGGGTAAATTAGTCCCCTTTATTATTGA
>ERZ1046568.3125-NODE-3125-length-10225-cov-4.210914_pt1 | contig 10225 bp, 7 predicted proteins | sample MGYA00383092_ERZ1046568 | MGnify/ENA primary metagenome ERZ1046568 (study PRJEB29581, sample SAMEA5548362) | metagenome | biome: marine; feature: coastal; material: water | depth 1 m | study: Short-term variability in the microbial, nano- and picoplankton... | reverse complement strand
GGTTTATGGATTTAGGGGGTATGCATTCTTATAATGACATGGTAGAATTCACCTATCGTTTCAGACACGAGCACGCTCTAAGAGGATACGAATGGACAGACTTCTTAGCAGCTGCCAAAGAACATAACGAGGAACTTACCGAACAAGATCTCTTAATGTGGAAATATCCTACTGATGAACAAATAAATGATGTAGGAGTCAGAGGCATATATATCAGTAATTTTTTCAAATGGGATGCTAATGTGCACGGGCCTCTTATGATAGAAAAATATGGATTTTTAGAAGCCGAAGAACCATTTGAACGTACATACAGAAAGATGTCGAATCTAGACGATATCCACGAAAATGGAATTCATGATTATATGAAATTTGTTAAATTCGGCTATGGCAGAGCCACTGATCATGTCTGTAAAGATATCCGAGCAGGTAAAATGACTAGAGAGGAAGGAATTGAAATAATCAAGAAGATGGATCCAATAAAATCTAAAGATCTTTATAGATGGTTAGATTATGTTGGTTGGACGGAGAAGCAATTCGACATGATAGCTGATCAATTTCGTGATCCTCGTATATGGTGGATTGAAAATGGTCAATGGTGGAAAAACAATATTTGGGGAACACCTTCAGCCTATGGACAGTTCCATTTAAGTGCAGAAGAAGCTAAAAAATATGATAAATAAAACATCCTTTACTGAGCTTTCAAAAACAAGCAATCGGAAATATGTTCTTTTTGGGTCTGGAAACGTAGCCAAGAAAACAGCAAAAAAAATCGGATATCAGGACATCGCTTTTATAGCTGACAATTCAAGTAATTTACATGGTACGTCATACGAGGGTTTTGTCATTAAAGATCCTAAAAATATTTCTTCAAATTACTTTATTCTAATCTGCTCTACCGCTATTAGTGATATATCGGAGCAACTGAAAGCTATGGGACTTTCTGAGAATACTGATTTTGCTATTTCCCCGATCATGAATGACTTATTAGCCATTAGTGAATTGGAAGATATTGAAACCTCCTTTTTCTTTACCAGTGGAACTGTTCCAAGACCAGATTCTCTTTATGGTGGTGGCCTTTACCTTTGTACTGTTTCAAAATCTGAGACCACATTGAAAAAGATATATTCAGGAGCGTGTTATGGTGCTATCTCATACAAGAGTTCTATTCTTTTTGTAGATACGGACAACGGATTACATAAGTATGAAGATGAACAAGTAAAAAAAATAACGAGTTTACCCTTAAAGTCTAGAGCTCACGGGATATCTTACAATGAGAGTAATGGGTGTTTCTACATCACCTGTTCTTATTTAGACGCTGTAATCGAGTTAGATGAAAATTATTCCATAGTTCGCCAATTTTCTCTCTCAGATAAAATCAAAATTGATGGGTCTCCCAAACACCATTGCAATGACAATCTTGCGATAGAAAATAGCCTCTATGTATCTATGTTCAGTAGTACTGGAAATTGGAAACAAGACATATTCGATGGTTGTATAGCTGAATTTGACATTACTACAGGAGAAAGACTAAATGACGTTAAAAGCGACTTGTATATGCCGCATAACGTCAAAATATTTGACAACTCCATTCATGTTTTAGACTCACTGCCAGGACATCTTCTATTTAGTAATTTAACAGTTCAAGGAACTTTTCCTGCATTCACACGAGGATTAGAATATAAATCTGGCTTATACTATATCGGTCAGAGCAAAAATAGGAATTACAGCCGTGTAATGGGATTATCTAATAATGTTTCGATAGACTGTGGTGTTGTAATATTTAATCCAGATATTAAAGCTTCTAGATTTATTCAATTCCCTCATGCCATAGGGGAGATACATTCAATCGTAATCAAATGAAAATCATATTCAAAATACTTCCCAGAATCATTACCAGCTATTCTTTGACCACGCCTTTAGAAAAAAAGAATAACTCTTTTTTTAGCAAGGATGCTCTTCTCACACACCCTATTATAGATGAGATACCATGTCTTTTATCTGTCAATGCTATTCTAACATCAAAAAGATAATAAACCTAAGACCTTACCTTTAAATCCCTGATATCTCTTGCTAGATCAAGGTTAGTATTAGATCAAAATCTCATTTATAAACTGAAGACTTTGCAGAATCCACTTCATACTATACTTTAAAATTAGATTTTGTTGATTCTTCAAAATACTTTTGACAAGTTACACCAACAGATATGAAGTACGTTTTTTTTTCTAATCAAGGATTAGGCCCTAAGCATCTTGGCATAGAGCTAGAAGTAATTTCAGGATTGAAAGCTATTCCTCAGAATCAGGTAATTTCTGTTTCGTGTGATTCAGTATTAAATGGATGTTATTTTAACCCAACAAAAAACCCCTTTGGATGTGCAATCTGTGAAGAACGAACTAGAAATTGTGCTAAAGACCTTGCAATAGATTCTAGACATTCTTTGGAAGACATTGAAGTACAATTTGAAATTCCAAAGATTTATTCATTACAAGAACTTCTTGCTCTCAAATATGACGGTATTAATATAGGTATAGGAGTAGCTTCTTCCATTATCTCACTAAAACGTGATTTTGAAATTACAACAGAAAAATATGGAAAAATAATCCAAGAAATCTGTCATACAGCCATCATAGCTTTAGAAAACTTTAAAAAGATAATCGCCAATATCCGACCGGATGGAATCTACTTGTTCAACGGCAGGTTTGCAGAGACATATCCAATTATAGAACTTTGCCGATCACAAAACATTACTTACAATACCATCGAAGTTGCGTCTCCAGGTAAATACTACATATATAAAAATAGCCTTCCTCACTCTATTAAGGTGAAAAAGGGAATCATGGAACAAATGTGGTTAGATGGATACTTTGAGACACAAAAACGAATAGCTACCGAATTTTTTGAATCTAAAGTCAGAGGAAACGTAAAGGGAAGAAAAAACTTTATCAATTCACAACAAAAAAATCTCCTGCCTGAGAGTTTTGATAAGTCGAAATACAATATTGTATTTTTTAACTCTTCAGAGGATGAAATGAAAGTTATTGAGGAATGGCAACATAATTATTATGAATCCCAAAATCAGGCTATTCTAAGAATAGTGCGTGAAAATGAAAGGGACTCTAACGTTCATTTTTATCTCAGAGTGCATCCTAATCTTGCTGATATTAATAATAAACAGATATCTGAATTACAACTCTTGCAAGAAGCACCTAACCTTACGATCATAGACGCCAAAAGTGATGTAGATACTTATGGAATATTAAATGCCTGTAATATGACCATTACTTTTGGCTCTACTATGGGTATAGAGGCTACTTACTGGGGGAAACCTTCTCTCCTCATAGGCAGAACCTTCTATGAAGATACTGATTCAATTTATAAAGCGGGAAGTTTTGAAGAGATCAATGAATATATTGCCAAACGCCTAGATGTACCAAAACCAAAAGTTAATACATATAAATATGCATATTATTTCTCAACTTATGGTATACCTTTCAAAGACTTTAGATATGAGGATAAAAAAAATGCAAGTTTCCAAAATAAAAAGTTCAAGGCGGTCTATATAACCACTATCTTAAGACTGATCACCTACCTACCAAAGATTCCTAAATGGTTCACTTTACACCGTATTCTTACTGGACATAATATCAGAATACAGCAATTGCTTAAACTATACAATCAAATATCTAAATAAAAAGGTCCTTATAATTAGTCACTATTGGACACTCTGGATTGCGGAGCCAAAACCCTTGGTATCAAGCAGACTAGTTAGAAAAATTTAGATTTACTCATGCTGGATTAACGGCAGAAGATAAATTGCCTTTAGGTTTATTTAAAGCTCTTTAATCCGTGTTGCAGAAACACGTCGACTTAATAGATTGTCTAGAAATTGAATTAATAGATCATGTAGAACGCATAGTCTTGGAAGAATTCGAAAAATGGATTGACTTCATTAATAAATTATGTGAAGAATATTCCATATGAAAATGCTCTGGATCCAATCACAAACTCAACCGTTTATACTTCTATACCTGAATAAAGCTTCTTATACAAAAGGAAGAATACAAATAAAAGTATTTGAATATATCAGTTATCCTAAATTCTTTTTTTCCTTCCTAAACTATAGAGTAATGTAAAGAAATCGAATTATTTAATTTTCTGGATAGAACCTACTTTAAATTCAAAACTCAGAAATTAAGAATTAACTATGACAAGATTGCATAGAAGCACTTTTCTGGAAGCATCTGTAGATCGCTTGCTTTAAAACTTGACCTAATCCTAAAGTAAATTAGAATGACAGCTCAGATCAGAATTCGATATCCAAGAGCTGAGTCCTTTAATCATTTACGAAATTTATTTTTTTTCTAACAAAAACCAAGTGATATCATCCTGTGGAAATGCCTTATCACGTTTATATGAAAAACCGTAATCTACAAGACTAAGATCTGAATATGCATCTAGCATCTCTCCAGCAAAGTCACGTTTGAATAATCTGTCATCATGCCCTCTATAATTAATTATGGTCGGAGAAGAATTGTAATACTCACATATGAGTATATACTTATTAGACGACTCATAAAGCTTTTGATATACAACAGGAAGCATCTCAGGATTTATATGAATTAGCACTCCTTTTATCAACGATACATCGTAACTCTCTTCACAATTATAGTCAAATATAGATCCCTTGAAGATATTATCTTCTTTAACAACACTCTTCAATTCTTCACAAGCCTGATTATTAATCTCAATTCCAGCTAGATCAATTGACGGGAATAAAAGCTTGATCGCTTTTAGATTCATACCGATATTAGCACCAAACTCTATAAGAGTTTGTGGTCTGCCAATTTGGTTAAAAGCTTTTGAAAAAAAATTTAGATTGGATGCCAGATACTCCTGGCTCATATTCCTACTGATGTAATCATCACCAAATTCTCCTGCCCAAAATTTTTCTTGCTCGGTCTTAAAACTCATAAATATTATTGCTTTTTTGTATTATTGTTAATTCCAAAAAGGGTGACATCCTTTCACCCAATTATTACACCCAATAGTGAAATTTCACTTTAGGAATTTGATCCCGACAAATATAACGGAATAGAGGTACTCCCACGATAGAACTTTATTCTCTAGAGAACAGATAATCATATAATCATCTGTTCTCTAGAAATCCCATCTATTAAAACTGCAAAACTCCTGAATTATTAAAGTTCACATCATTCTGTTGTTTAAATTCCAACAGACTTTACTTTTGAGCCAAATCGAAAGAATCAGACATGAATCATTTTTCTAAACAGCACAGAAATAACTATTATATCTTAGGGTTGATCAACTTATCAACTACTGCCTTTGTGCCAAGTAATTTTAAAGTCAAATAACATATGCAAAATGATATTATGCAATACAAAGGTGCCTTTAGTCAGCTAAAACTATATAGAGAAAATGACCATCTTCGTATTTTATGGACCAATGTTCTCTTTGCTGGAACGCCTACCTACATATTTTCAACATTTCACAGTTGCTATATCTCAAGAGTTTACGTCGCCCAAATAAGTGATTTATCTGAAAATTTAAAAAATGAGTTCTCCAAGGATTATGAATTCTCCAATAGTAGCCAATGGACAGATTTAGATGCTACCATTACCCCTGGCTATAATGGAGGAGATTCTGAAAAAACTGGATTACACTACGGGGATATAGGAAGTACATTGGGACCAAAGTATACTGGTGTAACTATGCTTATTCTCACGGTACTCGGACTTTTTCTGATCAATGAACCCATTAAATGGTGGCTCGTCCCTACGATTCTTTTGACTATCGTCCTATCCAAGGGAAGCAGTCATTTCACAAGGATCAATTCATTTATGTATGAATACTTCCTCCGCATAACAAGTTTGGGGCTCATAGTATGATTATGGTACTCGTACAGGTAAATACAGGTCTTCTGGGACTTCTAGGGCTAGAGCGGCTTCTGAGTGGAGATGAAAAGATAAAAAATGACTACAAAAAAGTAAAAAAATGGAACTCTCTTTTGCAAATCAAAACATCAAAGTACTTGTCTTATCTTAAAATTGGATTAATCTTACCAAAATATTCTTAAACATGCATTCTAGATTTAGTGATTTAGAAAAACTTTGTCATCAAATTCCAAAATGAAAAAAGTACTCATCATAACATATAAATGGCCTCCTTGTGGGGGTATTGGCGTTTTACGCAATTTAAAATTTGCAAAATACCTTCGAGATTTTGGTTGGGAACCTATTGTACTGATTCCAACAAAAGCAGATTATCCTTATCTTGATGAAAGCAACTGGAAAGATGTCCCTAAAGGTATTACAACTATCACTTGCCCCATTATTGAACCATTTAGTCTTTTTAAACTTTTGAGTGGTAAGAAAAAAGATTATGCACTTAGTAATCCAGTAGATGTAAAAGTTAAAAAACAGAACTTTGTTGATAAACTAGGAATTTGGATTCGGGGTAATTTTTTTATCCCAGATGCTAGATCATTATGGATTAAACCTGCTGTTAAAGAGGCATTAAAATATATAAATGAAAATCCTGTAGACGCTATCCTGACCGATGGACCTCCCCATACAAATACGAGAATTGGATACCATATCGCCAAAAAATCAGGACTTCCGTGGTTAGCAGATTTTCAAGATCCTTGGTCACAAGTCGATTACCTTCCTAAATACAAGCTAACTAAACTGGCTTGGTATATTCATCGAAAAATGGAGCAACAGGTTTTTAAAAATGCTGATAAAATCACATCCGCTAGTCCAGGTTTCACGGCTCAATTAGAATCAATTGGAGCGAAAGGTGTTTCCACACTTTATTATGGATATGATGAAGAAGACTTTACGGACATTTTAGCAAAACCAAAATCCAAATTTATAATTACTCATGCTGGTTTATTAGGTGAAGATAGAAATCCTAAACACCTATTTAAAGTACTAAATGAACTCTGTAATAGTATTCCTACACTCAAAAATGATTTAGAAATTCGTCTGATGGGAAATGTGGATTATTCTGTAATTGAGTCAATTAAAGAACAAAATCTGTATACAAACACTAACCTTACAGGCTCTGTGTCTAGGAAAAAAGTGATAGAGTCTATCTCAGAGAGCTCTGTTCTCCTTTTACTGATTAACAAAGCATATAATGCAAGTGCCAGAATACCAGCTAAGATATTTGAATACATTAGAACCGGTAATAAAATCCTAGCACTTGGACCACTTCAGTCTGACATAAATGATTTGCTTCAAGATATTATGAGACCGGGAACAATAGAATATGGTAATGAGGAAACTCTTAAACAATTCATTCAAAATGCATACGATGACTTTAAGAACAATAAGCAACATACAAAAATAGATTCTGGTATTATCAAATTATCTAACAGACAAATAACTAAGCAACTGTCTGAGTTGTTGAATCAAATATCAGAAAATGACTAATACTATCATCTAAGGTTTAATGGTATTAAGCATCTGTTTTCACCTACACTAAATCAGCCTTTTGGCACTTAAATCTATTGACCGAATAAAAAGAATTGCATAAGCTATTGTCAAAGTAATTACCTAAAATATTTCGAGGTAATAAGTATCTTTGAGCCGAAATGTTTCAAATATTTAGAACTTACAGAATTTATTTTTTGATAGTTGGACTTCTCATTCTGCTCACCGCAGCCTTTGTCCCAAGTGCATTCTCAGGGAAAACTCCTCAGCAATCCGATATAGTCCAGTATAAGGGTGCTTCCAGTGAATGGAAAGATTATCTAGAGAAAAAGGATGAACGTATATTGTGGACCAATTCCATATTTTCTGGGATGCCTACGTATGTCATCTCAAATATCCGTAGTACGGTTTTCTTAAATAGTCTTGGATTTCCGAAGACACCTGCTCTGTGGGCCACTATTTTCAAATATGTATTCTGTTCGTTTATAATGCTATTGGCATTTGGAGTTAGACCATGGCTTGCCTTAGTAGGAGCCATAGGCATTGGTTTTGCTACAGAGAACTTTACTATTCTTGCCGTTGGCCATAGGACAAAAGCCGCTGCTATAGCTTATTTACCGGTAATTATTGCCGGTTGTGTCTGGCTTTCAAAAAAGAGATTTATGCTTGGACTTGCAGTCCTATCTGCGGGAATGGCATTACAAATAGCTGTCAACCACGTTCAAATCACATACTATGCGGGTTTTCTAGTTGGGTTTTATTTTCTGTTCCAATTAGTCAAGCATATTCGAGAATCAAGGATTAAAGATTTTATTATTATGGCATCTTTAGCACTAGTTGGAGCAGGAGTAGGAATTGGTGCAAATAGTTTAAACTTACTAATGCTCAATGAATACGCAAAAACATCGATCCGAGGTGATTCTGAACTAACTATTTCAAAAGATAAAAACTCAGATCAAGATAATAAAACTGGTCTAACTAAAGATTACACTTTCTCGTATAGTAACGGATGGCCTGATATAGCAGCCACTATCATTCCAAACTATGCAGGAGGAGACTCGGATAAATTAGGGTTATATTACAGTGATATTGGTTCTACGTCTGGGCCTAAATATATAGGAGCTACTATTTTTATTTTAATGATTTTAGGCCTAGTCCTGGTCAAAGGGCCACGGAAATGGTGGCTGGTTACTACAATCATAGTAACTATTATTCTGTCAATGGGAACGAATCACTTTGCTGGTATAAATACGTTTATGTATGAGCACTTTCCCCTATACAACAAATTCAGAGCTCCGAGTATGATGATGGTACTAGTCCAAGTATCTGCCGGGTTATTAGCTATATTAGGTGTTGAAAAACTACTGTCTGATCCACAAGCCGCAAAAAATGAATTCAAGAATTTAAAAATAGCTGGGATCTCTGGTATAGGAATTTTGGTCCTACTAACCTTTACAGGGACTCTCTTTAATGACTTTAGTAGTAATCCAAAACTGGACGAGACAGGAAAAGTAGTATACGATGCTGATACGAGATATGCTCAAATGTTAATCCAGCGTCAAGGAGCAGAAGCTACTCAACCTAATATCAATAGATTCAAAGATCAATTAGTTGAAATGCGAATTGATGCTATGAAAAAAGATGGTTACATAAGCATCTTCTTAGCACTAGCTGTGTTGGCAGTAATATGGTTGGCTTATAAAGGTACTTTAAAGCCAAAATATACGGTCTTAGTTTTAGGTCTTCTTGTTACAATTGACTTGTGGTCGGTTGGAAAAAGATACTTAAATGATAAAGAATTTAAGAAACCTAGAGTCGTTGCTCAACCCTTCACTCCATATCAAGTAGACCTAGTAATTCAAAAAGACACATCTTATTATAGAGTACTAGATCTTACGGAAAGTACACTAAATAGTAATAGATGTGCATACTTTCATAAGTCAATCGGTGGTTATAGTGCAGCCAAAATTAGAAGATTTCAAGATCTCTGGGACTGGCACTTAATCGAAGATCTAGGAAATGGCAATATTTTAGATAACGGAATTCTAAATATGCTAAATATGAAGTATTTCATTTACCCAAACAGACAACAACAAGGTGGTCCTCCTCGATATGGTGAAAATCAAAATGCCTTAGGGAATGCGTGGATTATTAGAAGCATGAACGTTGTAGAAAATGCTGATAGTGCGATTTTAGCTCTTAAAAAATACAACCCTTCATTTTCTGGTTTTGTAGAAAAAGAACACAAGGATAGAATAAGTAATAATTCGTCATTCGATAGCTCTGCAACTATTAAGCTCCTATCCTATCACCCTGAGAAGCTTGAATACGAATACAATTCCACAGAGGAAAGCAATGTAGCGTTTTCCGAGGTCTATTATGATAAGGGATGGAATGCATATATAGATGGTGAGCTTGTAGATCACTTTAGGTTAAACTATATCATAAGAGGCCTAAAGGTACCTTCAGGTAATCATAGGATCACTTTCAAATTTGAACCAAAAACCTACGAAACAGGAAAAACTCTAAGCATGAGTTTTGGTGCTATTATATACCTTTTGATTGGAGCATCTCTTTTCATTTGGGTTAAAAAAGAATTTTTCAATAAAGCCAATTCAGCATAGTTTGCAACTAGCTAAAATCAAAGGTTTAGAAGCTCTTAAGGCTAGGCTTTTAAAAAGCATAATCACTAACAAACTGCCTCATGCACAACTTTATGCTGGTTCAGAGGGTTCTGCTAAACTGGCTCTTGCCTATGGAATAACTCAGTA
>ERZ1046568.3119-NODE-3119-length-10234-cov-7.506140_pt1 | contig 10234 bp, 12 predicted proteins | sample MGYA00383092_ERZ1046568 | MGnify/ENA primary metagenome ERZ1046568 (study PRJEB29581, sample SAMEA5548362) | metagenome | biome: marine; feature: coastal; material: water | depth 1 m | study: Short-term variability in the microbial, nano- and picoplankton... | reverse complement strand
TTTTTAGGTGCTTCCTTTTTAGGTGCTTCCTTTTTAGGTGCTTCCTTTTTAGGTGAGTTGGCTTCTGAAAGCGTTATATTTTTCTCTATTTTGGGTGCTTCTAATATTATATAATCGTATAAATTTATTTCAGTTTCGTCATCTATATTCCATGTTAAATCTTTACTATAATCATTATGTCTTAAACTTTTTTCTATCATAAGAATATCATTTTGTTTTAAATACTCTCTAACCGTTTTAGTTATTTCTTCTCTATCTTTGGTTGTTCTATTTAATTCATTTAATTTAATTAGTAATTTATTACATTCTAATTTAGAAGCTCTTTTTCGTTCAAGTAATAATGCCCTTTCTTGATTTTTTTCCTTAATTTGTAATATTTGGTCTCTATAATTTTTGAAAATCATACGTTGATTTAATAATTTGATATAATCTCTTTTTAATTCATTATAATTTGTAGTCACCTTTTTATCTAATAATAAATCATCTCTTAATTTAACAATATTGTATTCCAAATTATTTATGTTATCTTCTATTTCAGAAATAATATCATTAATTTTACCATATTTAGGTTTATGAATAATCATATTTTTACTTGGATTTGTTAAAGATGTTTTAATTAAAGCTGTATTTGTAACACTATAGTCATATTTAGATAAATTAGATTTTGTATTTTGTTCTTTAAAAAAGGCTTCATATTCTTTTAAATAATCTTTATAATTATCCGAATTGTAATTTCTTAAATATTCAATTGTTTTTTTATATTGTTCATTATCTACTTTATCAAAATGGTCGGTTAAATTAACTCCACCTGTTTGAACTTTTGCTTTAATCTTTGGAATAATTGGTTCTATAGGTTTTTCATATCCATCAACTTCATCTAATGGTTTATTATAATTCGGTTCATAATCTGTAAAATGATAATCTTTATTTTGTACAGGCTCAAGCACAGGCTCAGGCTCAGAATCATGTTCTAATTCAGATAAGCTAATTTCTTTAAGATCATCAGTATTAACCAACTCTTCATTTCCTGAAATTTGTAATTTACTTGTTAAATCTTCAAATTCTGAAAATTCGGGTTCTTTATTGACATCTATTAATTCAGTTAAATCAATATTAGATGTTTCAGATACATTTGAATTATCTCCCCCAGCTAATACAACCTTAACCTTTAAATTTTCCATTATTATTATAGTATAAATATTTTATAAATTTAAAAAAGATACCCTTTTGTTTTCAACATTTTTTGAAGTGAATCATTCACTTTTTTTTGTAAGTTTTTGACCCTGTCTTCTTCTTCTTGTAATCTTTTAGTTGCTTCGTTATTTTGTAAAGCTAAAGCACTTGCTTGATTTTTTCTATAGTTAGACAAACTAAATCCATCAGCATCAAAGTCATTAGCAGTTAAACTACCATCACTCCAATCATCTCCATCTTCTCTATATGTAAATTTAGGCATCATTGAACCTACTCCTCCAGCACCTGAAGAACCAATATTATCTTCGGCAGTTAGTTCTAAAGCATTTGCTGGAACACCATCACCAAATACAAATGCTGGTCCTGATACCTCTTTAGTATTTAGACAAATAGGTGTTTTATGTTTATTAGTTTCCCATAATGTTGGTGGAACATATGACCATCCTGGAGCATATTGAGTTGAATATTTAGAATTATTTTTTAATCTAGGAATTGCCAAATTAAATAACGTTTCCCATAAATTATCGGTATTTAATTTCGAAAAATAGTTTAATTCTTTTGAATCAAAATCTGGAACAGTGTAGTTCTTACTAACTATATCTTGTAATTGATCTATTAGTTGTTCTGGTGTATTAATATCATTATTAGAACTATTTATAATTATATCTGTGATATCACCTATTTGTTCCTTATTAATATTACAAGTTGGACTTTTTTGTTTTTCTTGTAAAACACGTAATAATATTTGAAGTGATGTATTAATAGGTAATTTGTTATAAGCGTCTGCTGCCATATGTTGTAATTTAGTACGTGATGGTGCTGGTGTTGTTTTAGATGGATTTAGTGTAGTATTATTATTGGTTATTGTTTGTTGTAAAAATTCTTTACTAACACTTGGTGATGATGAAGTTACAGGTGGTTCTGTAGATTCTGTAGGTGGTTCCGTAGGTGGTTCCGTAGGTGGTTCCGTAGGTGGTTCCGTAGGTGGTTCTGTAGGTGGTTCTGTGGGTGGTTCAGTAGGGGATGTTACTTCAAACTTCTCAAATGTTTTATTTCCTATACCACTAAATTTAAATACATAATTTAGTACAAATAATAAAATCAATAGACATAATAAAAATACTGAAATATCTTTATTGTTCATTATACTATAAATAGATAAAAAAAAGTTATTCAAAATCAATTGAATAATGTTTATCTTCAGTCATATTCTTAACAACTTTATTTAATGATGTTAATATATTTTGTTGAATTTTAAGTAGTTTGTCATAATTATCTTTATTAATTGTTTTTTTTTCTTGACTTGTTTGATTTGGATTCGGATCTCTTTGTGTATTACCAAATAGTGCATCTAACGTATTTAAATTTTTTGGAATTATTATTGGATTTTTATTACATGGTTGATCTAAAGCACATTCATCTGTAGATTTTTCATCTACATAATTTACTGCTTCATTTTTACTTAACTCCAACATAGATTTGTCAAACGCATTTAAAGGTCTATTCTTTTTTTTCCAGTCTTGTATTCTTTCAAATTCTGTTTTATCTATTGTATCTAAATCTTGTCCTGGATAGTCATCGGCAAACTCTTTCCAGCCATTTGTACCTATATTATTTCTTAAAAATCTATCAAAACTTGTTGTAAAAGCACTTTTATCATTGTTAGAAGGATCTGACACCATTTTATCACCCAATATTAATCTATATAACATTTGTTTTTCTTCAAGTGATTCAAAGTTCTTTTCTAAATCTTCAAATAAATCTAAATCGTATAACATTTTTATAACATCATAAAATGAAGGTTCTTTAGTTGTCTTCATATATTTTTGGTACTTCTCTTTCATAGAATCTATAATAGTCTGTTTTAAATCTGATAAATCTATAGATATATTACTTGAAGGATATGATTGTCCAGATTTTTGGGCACTAATTTGTTCTAAAATTTGTTTGACATCATCATTAGTTAAATAATCAGGTAAATTTGAACCAGATAATATAGTATCTAATTGTTGTTCCATTTCTGGAGTAATTTCTCCTAATTGATCTTTTAAATTTTGCTTTAAATTTTGCATCGTATTTTGTAAATTAGGGTCTTTCGTAGTTTCACTATATGTATTTTGCTGGGCCTGTTCTTCTAATAATCTATATTGTAAATTAGAAGGATCCTCGGTTTTATCATAATCTAATAAATCCTTAATAAGACTAACCAATTCTATGGCACTTGGAATTACATCTTGACTTTTTGAATCTTTATAAGAATCACTCGCAAATATCATTTTTATATACTCATTAATTTTTGATTCATTATTACTTTTTAGTATATCTTGGTCTTTTAATTTTGCTATGACATCAATTTGTAATCTTTCTCTGAATTTTGTATCGAACAGTGTATCTATCGTAGATTTATTTTCTTCTATAACTATCCCACTTGTTTGTAATTTATTATATACTAAATTTTTTAATGTCTTCATATCTGGAGTAGAATTATAATTATTAACTATAATACTTCCAATTTTGTCATCTAAATTAACTGAAGGAGAAGAAGAAGTCTCAAAATTTTCTCTATAAGTTGTATTCAAAAAAGTATCTTTATATAAATACAAAATAAGTAATACTAATAGTACAATTAGGATAAAATTAAAGTCCATTTATATTAATATAATATTTAAACTTTACAAAATAAATTCTATAGATATATTACAGAATGTATTTAAAAGTAATAGATTCAAATGAAAATACACTTAATAAAGCTAATCGGGAATTAAAGAAAGGGAGTTGGATTGTCCTATACTATTCTGATATGTGCGGTTATTGTCATCAATTTAAACCAATATGGGAGGAATTTGTTAAAAAAAATAAAAAACTAAATTGTGCCATAATTACTTCCGAAAATTCATCTAAAATAAATATTAATCCTGGATTTATGGGTGTCCCAACAGTCCATTTCTATAATAATGGTAAGTTAACACCAAATGGTATTTTTGAAAAAGACAGAACCGTTGAAGAATTAAATCATTTTGTTAAAAATAATTTAGTTTCTAAAAAATCAAAAAAATCAAAAAAATCAAAAAAATCAAAAAAAAGAAATTAAAGTTGAGCTGAAGCAATTTCTAATGGTCTTCTATTAACATCAGGTTCAATAGTTGATTGTAACCAAGGACTTACTTTAACTTGAGGATTTGGTGGTTCTGATCTTAATTGTCTATTGGCATTTCTTAAACTTTGTCCTACAGTATTTACACCAACATGAAATCCAGCATTCAAAAAGTTTTGATCACCTAAAGCACCTGGAGCAACTGGTGTGTTTTCAGCAAATTGACTTTGAGCATCTTTAGGTAATAATTCTTCAGGAGATAAAATATCTTTAGGATAACATTCTCCAGGTACTGGGGCTGGTGCTGCTAAACCTTCAATAGAAGCTTGTTGTGAAGCATCAGGATCATTTGGATTTACACCTTTAGGAACACCTGCATTATTTGCAGCAGCAGCGGCATTATTTGCAGCAGCTTGGGCAGCAGCGGCATTATTTGCAGCAGCTTGGGCGGCAGCGGCATTATTTGCAGCAGCTTGGGCGGCAGCGGCATTATTTGCGGCATTAACAGCTTCTTCTTCTTCTTCTTCTTCTTCTTCTTCTTCTTCTTCTTCTTCTTCTTCTTCAAATTCAGGTGGACCTTCTTCCTCTTCTGTATCTTCTAAAACATCTTGATAAAATCCTTCTTGAGATTGTTTATTATGTATTTCCATCGCTAAATATAAAGTGCCTACAACTACTAAAGCCACTAATCCATTACTTACATTTTTTGATAATTGTTTTTCAAAATTCTTTAAAACTAAAATTCCTAATAATGCCGAACCGAGTAAAAGTCCAATTTGAGTCGTTTGATCCTTAGGTACTAAATCCATTCTATAATATTAGATTATATAAAAATTTTGGTAAATAATTATAATTATAAAAATTAATAATTATTTCCAATAAAAAATAAAATAATTCATTTATAAAACATTTTTAATTTTTTCTTTAATTTCCTGTAATTCACGTTCTTTAGAAAGTGAAATATCTTTATATTTCTCTAATTCTAGTTTAGTTTGAGTAATTATATTTTCGTATTCATTAATAGATAATAAATTTGAAGAGAAATCCTGTAAATTATTTTCAGATTCATATTCACTAATTTTTTTTTTCTCAATATCTTTTAACTTTTCTAATTCTTGATTTTCTTGAGATTCTTCTTGAGATTCTTCTTGAGATTGAACTTCATCATGATTTTCTTGAACTTCAATAACTTCATGATTTTCTTGAGATTCTTCTTGGTTTTCTTGATTTTCTTGAGATTCTTCTTGATTTTCTTGAGATTCTTCTTGATTTTCTTGAGATTCTTCTTGGGATTTTTCATAATTTTCTAATTTAGTTTCATTAAAATTATCATCTATAAGAAAACTATTTGTATCGGTGGCAACATAATCCGTTTTTATCTGAATCGGTACCCATTCACTAATAACCTGTTGTGATAAAAATTTTAAACCATTAAATTTTAATATACATATCACTTGACAATACTTTTGAAGACTATTCGTTATATTATTATTCTTATCATATACCAAAATAGATGCACCTTCAGATTGTTTGGAACTATTAAATTTTAACTTTAATTTTGGATTATTTTTATGTTTCAATGAACTAGAATAAAAATCTTCTACAACATCTAATGGAAATTCTTTATTAAACCATTGTTTACTTGTTTTATGTATTTTTAACATATTATGATCATCGAAATTACTTAATTGTTCATAAAATTCTGAATGTTTATCAAATTCTAATTCCATGACACTCTTAGTATCAATTTTTTCTATTTCTGTTAAATTTCTTAATGGTGGGGTTTTTATATATATGTCTGTATCATTACAACTAACATGACTTATATAACTTCCTTTAATTTTCTGTGGATCTGAATATTTAATTTCAGAGAGTTCTAGTTGTGATAAATTTACTAGGTTAAATGCCATTTATACATATAAAAATGATTCTTTTATATTTTATTAAACGCTTTCTAAAAATAATTTTTGTATTTTTAATTTGTAAAATATCTTATCGTTATATTCCCAAATTTTATCTATAATTAATTGAGCTTTTAAATTCATTCCAGATTTTAAGTTAAAAAAATTAAAATTTTCTGGACCTTTAAAAGTTTCTGTAATCAACTTATTATAATTCTTTAAAACCTTAGTATTAATTATTGTATCATATTTGGGAGTTTTTCGTATTACACTCTGAACTTCTTTACCTGTTTCCGTTTTTATAAAACTTTCTATACTTTCTAAAAATTTTAAAAATAAAAAAAGTTCATGATTATGATTATTACAATTTGTTTTTCTTAATTGTAGATTCAAATAATAATTCATTTTTGTGTCTTTATCTATTCCAAAAGGTAAATGTAATAGTGGAGTTACTATCTCTAATTTCTTTTTCTCATTTTTTGCATTCGTGTAATGTATCGTTTGATTATCGTCTAAAGATAAATTAGAAACTTTCAGAACCTTGAAATCCATATAATTTTATCAATTAAAATATTTGTTAAATATATTTAATAAAAATGTTGTTAAAAAAGTTGACACATGAATTAATGGAAAAATGCTATTCCGAATTAGATACTCCTGAAAATCAAATTCAAATACAAACCAGATTTTTAGATCCTATGATTGTCTATTTATCGAAAAAATTATTTCCACAATTTATAACAATTGTAGTACTCTTTATTATTATAACGCTTTTATCTATTATTAATTTGTGTATTTTAATCAAGTTATTTTCAACAAAAAAAAAAATAGATAATTTATAATGTCGGTTTCTCCTGTATTTATTAAGGCACTACAAAAATGGCTTGAACTTGATAATGCCATTCATTCTATTAATCAAAAACTGAAACATATTAAAGAAGAAAAAACAAAAATAGAAGAGTCATTATTAGACTATATGTCTAAAAATAACCTTAATAAAACCAGTTTATCTATAGGCAATAATGTGATAATGTATAATTCAACTATTACTCAAGGGTCTTTGTCTTTAAAATTATTGAATGAAGTGTTTGATGAAACCATAAAAGACCATCGTTTAAAAACAGTCGTATTTGATGCCATTGCCAGAAAAAAACACCAAGCGGCAAAAACATCCTATTCCCTTAAACGAAAAGTCAATAAAGATTAATTACTTTTCAATTTAGCTTGTAATTTCTTTATAATAAGATTAACAATTCCTGCACTTAATTCTGGTGGTACATTAACACAATTTGGTCCTGCTGGTGCTGCTGGTGCTTTTGCTCCTGGTGCTTTTGCTCCTGGTGCTGCTGCTTCTTCTTCTGATAGTGATGTTGATTGTGCTGCTGCTGCTGCTGGTGCTGGTGCTGCTGCTTGTGCTGCTTCTGCTGCTGGTGCTGGTACTGATGTAGTTAATGGAGATGTTAATGGTGGTGGTGGTGGTGGTCCTGATGATAATTTGGCTGCTGCTTTGGCTGCTGCATTGAGGGCTGTTTCTTCAACAGTTTTCATAAAACCTTTTTGTGATGCTGGTGCTGCTGGTGCTGCTCCTGGTGCTGGTGCTCGTGCTGGTGCTGGTGCTCGTGCTGGTGCTCGTGCTGGTGCTTTTGCTGCTCCAGACCCGTATGTTGTCCTCGATAATTCAACCAGACCTGTAGAGTCGTACACAGGGTTGGATACACCCCCTCTTACTCTTTTAGTTTTACCTACACCAGATCCCCCCCTTCTTTTTTTATATTGGTTTCTTTTAGAATTTCTTTTTTTAGAAAAATTTCTTTTAGAATTAATATTCTTAAGATACCCACCAACTTTAGTCTTTCTTCTATTAGATTTTCTTCTATTAGATTTTATAATTCTTTTAGTGTTAGTCATTAATATATAAGTTTAAAATTATTTTATTTAATCCTATAATTAATTATTATAGGAAAAAATCAAAAATGCCATCAGATAGAGATAAATTAATGTATTGGTTACAGAAAGATATTACAGATAGAAAATGTGTCATGGAAGAGATAATAGATATTTATGCACAAATCCACGATTTATTAGAACAGGATTCTATAGAATTTAAATATGATTTTCATATTATTTTAATGAAATTATCTGCTTATTTATACAAAAATTCTCTTTAGAAAAAAAGAAGCGTTAAAAACATTTTTTATTTTTATTTTTTATTAATAAGTGTAAATTAATTATTAATAAAAAATGTCTTTAGAAAATAATTATATAGAGATAACAGAATCTGAAGTAGTTGATGAATTTTACAATTATTTAAGCGAACCTTTAATTGATTTATTGTCGGATCTTAAGGAAAAAATGTATAAATCGGGATATCCCATTTTAAATAATACAACTAAAACCTCACATCATGATTTTTTAGAATTAATTTTATATAATATTAAATTAGAAACTTTACCATTTTACCAAAAAAAAATATTGTGTTATAATATTAAAATGGTTGGTAGAAGTGTTCGTAAAAGTATTCGTAAAAGTATTCGTAGAGTTGGTGGAAGAATTAGTAAAAGAGTCAGTGGGCGCCTGAGCGAACAACCGCACAGCAGTAGGTTCGCTAAAGAACAAAAGTATAAGGCATACCTTAATTCGATGACCCCAACATCGAGGAGAGCTTTTGTAAAAGCACAACAAGCCAAGCGAGCCACCCCGACAGCTCGCAAAGGTAAGCGTATACCTAGAAGCAGAAGATCCCGCATAAGTAGAAGCAGAAGATCCCGCATAAGTAGAAGCAGAAGACCCCGCAGAAGTGGAGGCAAAAGATCTCGTAGAAGTGGAGGCAGAAAATCCCGCAGAAGTAGAGGTGGCTTCGTAAGAAGTGGTTCAGTCCAACAATTCGTACAAGCTAAGGGTGTACAAGCATAAATTGAATAGATTCCGACGTTGATTTCGCTGTTGGTTGTGGAAAATTAATAATAATACCAAATTTAATATCTATAGAGTCTTTTTTTAATTCTCTAAAATATTTTTTTATTTGAACTATTTCTTGTTCTTGTATAGTTTTAGAAACTGCTTTTAGTTCTAAAACTATATCACTCTCTTTAAAAAAATCATTTTTATGTATATATAGATCAATTCGTTCAGAAGTTAAACAATGTTTAAACCCTTTAGAATCTTCATAAACAACATTTATATGTCTTTCTATGTCTACATTTAAATGGTTCAAATTCAATTCATATAACAATGCTTTTTGATAGGTTGATTCCGCATGACCTGAACCAATTTGTTCATAAACTCTTTTAGAACTATTATAAATTAATCTAATTAAATCACAACCCATTAATTCTGAATGAATGTCTTCGTATTTAGTTATATCTGTCATTCTTAAGGTAACTATCTATAGACCATAATCTTTAAATGTTTTTATATTTATTGAAATTCAGACCACTTTTGTTTATTAAATGCCGAAACCTTGGCATTTTTTAATTCTTTTTTAATGTTATTATATCTCTGTTTTTCTGTTTGACTTTGAGTTAATACATCTGGTTTAATGCGTTCACCTTTTTTAGGATCTGGTTTTTGACCATAACAATTTACACCAAACTTTAAGGTTTTATTTTTATAATAACCACCATTTATTTCTCTAGATGTATTTTTTGTTTTTTGTGTTGGGTACACAGCCATTTGTTCATCAATCCATCCTACATTTTCCCAATGGGCACCATCTTCCCATGCTTCAACCATTTGTTGTGGAGTGGCTAATTCTGAATCATAGGCCCTACATACTAATTTGGCATCATCGTAGGTAAAAATATCAGGTCCAATATTAAATACCTGATCTGTTCTAACTGGGGTTTGTGTTGTTTGTATTTTTTGTTCCTTTAATCCTAACCATATTAATATATCAAACTTAAATACATATAGTACAACAAAATACACAATAACCAATAGTATTATTACTATTAATAAAAATACAAGTGTACTTTTTATAGTTGAAAATAAATTATTATTATTATTATTATTATTATTATTATTATTATTATTATTATTATTATTA
>ERZ1046568.3115-NODE-3115-length-10236-cov-12.045673_pt1 | contig 10236 bp, 20 predicted proteins | sample MGYA00383092_ERZ1046568 | MGnify/ENA primary metagenome ERZ1046568 (study PRJEB29581, sample SAMEA5548362) | metagenome | biome: marine; feature: coastal; material: water | depth 1 m | study: Short-term variability in the microbial, nano- and picoplankton... | reverse complement strand
GCCACTTACCAATACCTGAGTACTTCTTAGTGAACTGCTCATAGTATGCAGCCTCAGCTGGTGTACGACCAAACCCACTAGCTCCATACAAAGGAGCAAATGTGTGTGCCTTGGCTTCCTGACGTGACATAGTTTGACCTGCATCACTGATGACTTGTGCAGTATATGAGTGTACGTCAAAGCCTGTAGTAACTTCGTCAATGGCTGTCTTGTCTTGTGATAAGAATGCAGCCACACGAAATTCTAACTGGGCAAAGTCAGCCTCCATAATCTTGCCGCCATCCCAACGTGACTTGAATACACGCTTCACTGGAAATGTACCACCACGTGGCATGTTCTGCATGTTAGGGTCAGCACCAGACAAACGCCCAGTAGCTGTGCGATGTTGCAGTAGTCTGACGTGCAGCATACCGTCTTGTTTTACATGTGTTGATATGCCTTCCACAAAGCTTGATAGATATGTATCAACGGCAGACAAGCGGCGAACTCGTTGTAAGAACAACACTGCGTCCTGCATACCACGTTGTCTAGCGATACCTTCAAGGTACTCAAGTTTATCTTTGCTTGTTGCGAAACCGTTAGCTGAGGCCCATTTTGCTGTAGGTGCATTGAACTTTAATCCCGCAACAGACGAAGAAATATCCATAAATATATAACCTGAACTATCACAGGTAGTACATTTATTTGTTCGTGCATAGAGTGTTCCATCTTTCTTTACCTTTCGTATCTGACCAGTGCCATTGCATGTTGTGCACTGCTTTGCTTTTTGTTTGTACAACGTCTTAGTATTCTGACGTACTGTACTACGGTAGTCTGTATCTGACATACGATACGAATCAAATAGGTCAGCCCATACTTTTTTGTCATGGGGTTTCTTGCTGTAGATAACCCAAGACAATTGCTCTGGACTGTTGAGATTGATAGGGCGATCACCCATCAACTCACTGACCTGTTCCTCAAGGTCACGTACCAACTGGTCACGTTCCTGTTGGAACTCTTGACGCACACCATCCAGTGCGTCCATGTCTACACTGAACCCACGCTGATATACTTTAGCAAGGTGTATAGCCAACTGATTGGTCAGTCGTATCGTTCCGTCCAGTGAAGTGCATTCCTCGTATGATGTCTGCAAACGCAGATACAATTGTTGTGTAGCATGTAAGTCATGCGACAGATATTCTGACAACTCTGCATGTGGAATGTCACGAACAGAGTAGCCCTGCTTGAAGTACTCCTTTAGTGTGTCTTGCTTTTGTGTGTCAAGGTTGTACCGTTCAGCACAAGCATCAAGAGATAGAGGTTCTTTCTGACCACGCTGCAACACGTACTCACCCAGCATGGTGTCAAAGATAGCTCCGTTATATGTGAAGCCAGACTCCCAAAGCCAAAGCAAATCGTGTGCAGCGTTGTGCATAATTAGAAGGGCGGTGTCATCCAGTTTCTGTTGGACAATCAGCCGCCCCTCTGTGGTAGGTTGTTGCTCAGAATGATCAAAAGTTACAATGTCTTCATTTCCAAGATCGTCTAGCATACCTACCATAACCAATGTATTCTCAGGTTCAAACGGGTCAAGGTGCATCTTACCATTCCGCTTTACCACAGTGTTTTCTACGTCAAGGGTAAGGTGTTTCATCGTGTCTCCTATATTGAATCGTTTGGATGCCAGTTATCCCATTCATCTTCTATTAATAGATCATTACCATACACCTTGTCAAGTTCATCTTGAAACATTTTATCATTGGCGTACATCTGCATTGCTTTTAATGCTTCTTTACATGTCAAGTTTTGGCGGTGCATCTCTGATACGAGTGCCGCTGCATCCACTTCGTCTTTGTTCATTTGTTATCTCCCCTTTACTAACCGTGAATAGAACGCACCCTCTGGACTACGTAGTGCTGTATTTAAATCCAGTAACTGTTGATATGACAAATACAGTATCTGATATTCATTTAGTGTGTTATCAAACTGTCTTAGGTAAACAACATCATCATCACCAACTACCATTTCTACATCATTGAAGCGGTCATTTTCATCTAGTGTTGTTATTACAGCTGCATCACTTTCAAACTCAACTGTGTACATCTGGCTGTTCCGCTACAAGAATGTTGACGTGTGCTACGTTACCCTCAACACGAGTGATGACATACTCTAGCCCCGCCTTAGTGAGTAACAATCTTAGTTGACCTACAGGTATCATAGCTTTTCCTCTCCGTTTAGTTGGTTGATACGCATTTGACAATAGCGTTGAACTTTCTCTAAGTCAATGATCTCACTTTCTACCTGCGTCTTACCCTCGTACATCTTGTAGCCTGCACGACTGGCATACTTAACAATGTTGCCACGCCAGAACTCAAAGCCATTACGCATGATGTATGTGATTGGCTCAATGTCCCACCGTGCGTAGTGCTTAGGCTCATTCACGATGTCTGCTGCATGTTCAGCCAATACATTCTCCTTGAAGTCTTCTCGTTCTTTTATTAGACGATCCCATTCACTCTTTATCATTCTTCCTCCAGACAGAAGCTACACCATGTACCTCTACTTGCATTACCACAACTGACACACTTGCGCCACTTATTCTTTTCATCACGATCTTTAGATGCCTTACGTTCTTCATCACTCATTGGTCTGATTTCGTCTGTCACGGAGTACATCCTCATACTTATTGAACAGTTGCTCAAACTTCCACTGGTATAGTTGCTGCATACCCATCAATGCGTTCATCAGTTCGTCCTGTGTAGGCTCACGTTCACCATCACCTATCTGTTTGAACACTACCTGTAGGTCATCAGTGACATGCCAACAGTCCATAATCATAGGTTCTAAGTCATAAAGTTTAGACATCATCATCCTCCGTAAGTGCATCCCATGACACAGGGAATAGTTCAATCATCTTGTGGTCTATCTGCTTTGCTACCTCACGGGTCTCTGCCTGTGTGTCAGGCTTGCAGCGTAGGTTACACATGTCAGCGAAGGCATCAAGACTACCTGACCAGTACCACTCAGTCATAGTAGACTGTGGAAGTTCCATACGGGCTTGCTCAGGTGCTACACCATGAGCTAGTAGATCTTTATAGGCTTTAAGTGCAGCCCATCCTGAACTACCCCAATCACCTACATTTACTACACCCTCAGAGCCTTGCTTCTTATCGGCACTGCGTCCACGCCATGCGTAAGGGGTGTATAACTCAGGTTCATCATCAACGTACCGCCTAGAAATCTCGTTCCATCTCAAGAACTTATGCTTGACTAGCTGCCTAGCTACAAACACCGGAGCCTTAACGTGGAAGCTGGCAAAGCAATGCCCGAATGGACTGATGTGTTTGTGCTTGGCTAGGTAGCGAATAAGCTTATCGTCCTTAGCTTTGAGCTTGGGCGGCCCCCACGGATCGTCTTCCATCTCACTTGTCTTACCGAATGACACACGGGCTGCGTTAGCTACAGTCAAGTCATTACCCATGTGGTCAATGTATGTTGCTTTAATCATCTACCTGCACCCCAATACATTCTACTGTCTCATTCGTGGCATTAACCATAACTGCTGCATCTCTTTGACCAACCTTGCACAGGGTTTCGTTCTCATATGTACCTAAGTGGTAGTACCTTACACCATTCTCTGGCACTAAGACAAACCATATTAATATCCATACTGTGTTCATCCTACAATCTCCTCGTGTCTCTGCAGATACTCTACTGCTTGCTTAATTCTATTTACATCATCTTTGAATGCGCCAAGTCCTGTATTACAGTGATGACACAGCCAACCTCTGTATGTTTCTGTATCATGGCAATGATCAAGCACCCAATTCTGCAATCTCTTCTGTCCCTTCTTGCCTATCTGATCAATACTGCGATCACATATGGGGCAAGTGTAACTATCATCAGGGTAAGGGTGCATCTTCTTTAGGTAACTAACCAGATTGGATTGCTCCCTAGCGCAAGTACGGCACTTTCTTTTTATTTCACCTGATACCATGTGCTGAAAGTTCTCAACTGGTTGTACAACACCACAGTTATTACACTCAAGGCCATCCTCGTAATGCTGTACAACCTTTTCAAAGAGTTCTAGTTGGTTCACACTGTATACCTCGCAGTCTTGTACTCTAGGTCACAATGCACAACACCATGCCAGCCAGATAGTTTGTTCTTCACAATGTTCAAGTGACGTTGAGTGTCTTCTTCCTCTTGCCCATCAACCACAGGGTTCTTGGCAATCAATACCATAAGGTCTGCTTCCGCAGCCTTGCCAGTACGTGAGCCTTCCATCATGCTCTGGTTCAGTAGCACCTTACCCTCCGCATCAGCTGATAGCTGAGACATGTAGAAGATAGCACAGTCATGTGACTTGGCAATCTGACGGGCATAGATAGCGTTAGCTTTGAGTGCTTCATCAGGACGTGAGAAGCCACCAGTACGTGCAAACTTGTCACCCATGTCAAGGATAACGATGTCGGGCTTGTATGACTTACATACTGACTCCACCCACGACATGTCACGATCACTAGCATCTTTGATCTTGATGTTGTCTGCCACAACTGAGTATGCATCACGAGCACGGGCTGGGTTCTCCTTAACCTCTTGCATCGTCATGCCAGTGGCGGCGGTCAGATACCGTGCACCAACACGGTGTGATGCTTCCTCATTACATAGGATAACACACTTGGCACCCTGATGTGCGAAGCCGCCCGGTGCTGCAATGAGAGAGGCGTGGAAGGATGTCTTGCCTGTGTTAGGTCTAGCACCTACCTCAATCAAGTGACCTGCATTGACACCCTCTACCTTACGTGTGAGGGTAGGTATATTGAACGACCATTGTGATTCAAGATCATTCTTCTCAAGCAGTGTATCAACGTCAATGTCATCCCACTCAATACGTAGGTCAGGTGTGAAGTCATCAGAGTAACGCTCAAGTATGTCACGCAATGGTTCAAGGCTACCCTTCGTACCGTTTACGTAGTCAAACCCAAGGTTGGCAACGTCTTCACCTACTACCTGTTGAAACAGCTTAGACAGCACTTCCTGTGCTATGTCGCTGCCCATTGGGGCTTCCTTCTTGATCTGATTAAACAGTGAACTGTAAGCGCCCTTCTGGGCTGTGGTGAAGGTTGGATTGTTGGACATAAACAATGCCTCAATTTCATCCGGTGTAATTGTACGTTCATAACGATCCATAGCAGTGTCAATTGCTTGCTTGATCTTGCGTACATCTTTGCTGAACAGCCTGTCAGGACACTTAGCACCACGATGATCATCGTAGAACTCTTTGTCCATAAGGCTGCGTATTAGTGATAGTTCCATTATTTTTCTCCAAGTGTTATTAGGTTATCTATGTCGGTTGGGTTCTGGTATTTTAGGTCATCTGTTAGTCGGAGTACCTTCACATCGTGAACATACCCACGTAATTCTTTTGCGAATTGCAGTGTCTTGGGCAGGGCGTCAGGGTCAAGTGCAATTATTACCGTTGAGAATTGTGAGAGATACTGTTTATGTGCCTCAGAAAGTGAGGTGCCCAACACTGCTACCCCGACATACACTCCACCTTCTGAGCATCCAGATACATTAGTCGCACCCACAATGGCAGCACTAACACAATCCTCAACGACTACTCCCGTTGTACCATAGCCATATGCATAGGGCAAGGGATTTTTACCATACCTTTTCCATTTAGGTATCTTTTTTCCTAGTGCTCTACCAGTTGCATCCACCATGATGTTGTTGTGTACCACAGGAAATACGACACGGTGTTCACGAACATCATACAACAAACCGAGTTCACGTGCATCCAGTTCCCATGTGTCGCAGAAATCTTCTACTGCATCGTAGTCTTTCACAATCCATTCAGGTTTATGAAATGGTACTGCCTCAGTTTCATCAGCTACAGAGCCTAGAGATTTACGAATGTCAGAACTGGTGAGTGCGGTACGAGTACCACCAGACACACTACACCCCGCTTTGTAACAGTTCCACATAAGCTGACCCATGTTGTTGGTAGCTGTAAATGTTTTAACTCCCCCACATACGGGACAGTTAGTACGTTTACTTTCACCATTCACTAAGTCCATATCACTTATATGTTCTTGTATACTATTCATGTGTATCACTCTCAATGTTATTCGCTACACTCAATTGTACATGTACGTTTCTTTGTGTCAAGGCATTATTTGCACTTTCGTAAGTATGCTTCATGTATGGTTTCACAGATGCAACATGTGTATGCCCTGTCACTGACATGATTTGGGGTAGTGGAACACCTCTGTCTACCATCTGTGTCACACCAGTTCTACGTAAGTCCATAAGGCGTAGCTCCTCATTTAGCTTTGCTAGCCTCATGATGCGGCGTCCAACCTTGGACAGTCTTTCCATTGCATACGGCTTGAACCTACCATCACGTGGCTGTGGGTGTGGCACAACCCATTCTTGGAAACCAAAGTCTGCCTTCTGCTCAAGCAACATAGCATTCAAGTTGTCACTGATAGGTAGGAACACCTCAGCTCTACGCTTACTCTGTTCTAAGCGAAGCTGTTGCTTCTTTAGGTCAACATTCTCCCAGCGTAGCATACGCATGTCACCTAGTCGCTGACACCATTCGTATGCCATCTGCACAATGAGACCAATGTTACGGTACTCAAAGTCGCTGTAAGCTACATCAAGAAACTTCACAACATCACGATGCTCCCACACATTCTTACGCTGCTTGGTTGCCTTACGTTTGATCTTTGCGAAAGGGTTTTGCTCTGCGTGTTCCATTTGTATGGCGTAGTTATACACCCTACTAGCACAGGTTGCTGCATGATTAGCAAAGCTAACACCACGCTTCACCCAATCCTCGTATGCACGTTTTGCAATCTTAGGTGTGACATCTTTGTACTTACGGCACCCAATTGTTTTGTGTACAACAGTCAAGAAATACCTGTAGTCTACCTTAGTTGAGTCACGTAACATACTGAAATCGTTCGACAAGTAGTAGAAGTTAATGAGGTCAGTAACCTTGCTGCTGGGCTTTAGTTCTATAACTTGTGCCTGCTTGTCACGATACAAATCAATGTCTTTGTTGTACTCACGGGCGATCCTTCTTGCAACCTTTATGTCGGCACTAAGTTCCTCACGTTCTACTACTCCTGCATTCACCAGTGACTGTGGTGGATTAAAGCGGTATGAGATCACCCCGGAGGGTGACACTCGTTGCTGTACGTATCGTGGTAGCTTAGGCATTGACTATGCAGCCTCCAATTCAATGAACTTACTATCAGATACCCACTTAGATACCTCTTGCTCACGTGACCACATGCTGATTGCCTGTGTATCATTGCCTGTGTTACGTAAGTTGAACCCATTACGTTCATCAGCATACGATGCGTAGTTGGTGAAGGCAGAGTACAATGCCCACTTGTTGTGACCACGTGTTGCAGCCTCTTGCAGGTACAGCATGTACATCTTCTCTGCTTTACGTTCAGACGAAATCATTTCATCAAGCAACATCTTGATGTCTACATACTTAGTGGAAGTCTGCGCCCACACCTGCATCTTACTGGCTTCTGTGTAGAAATCAGTACGAGCACGGGCTAGTTCATAGATGAAACTTTCCATAGAAAAGTTGGCAGTATTCTTCTTACGAATTTTGTCATACTCACCTCGTATCTGACCATTGGTGCAGAAGAAATCAATCGCACCAAAGAATACTTGGTTGCTGCATGACCCATCAATACCATGCAGTGAGATGATACGATTGCCAATGCTAGTCTGATGCTTGTCAGTTGTGATCTCTACCTGCATGTCAGGCAGTTGGATGTCCAGCATAGACCATGCACCATTACGTGCAGTCTGCCAGTTGTATTTGGCATTAGTCAGTTCAGATGGATCAAGTTCTTCTGTTACAGTGTCCATGACACCACGGTAAAAGTCACCGTGTGATGCACACTTGAATGACTTGCCGACAATACCAAGGTATTCGCCAGTGTCATTGTTGATGACGTATTTCTTGTCATTAACCTTGGTTGGTTCAAAGGTTACGTCAAAGTCTAGGTAAGTTGGGATGTCAAACGGCATATTATTCTCCTGTCAGTTGTTTGTATGGCAACTGTGCCATAGTTATGTAGGTGTGTCAACACTTACTTGTAAAATATATGTGAACCAAACGATACAGTTGGAGTAAGTGACTTAGCCCAGTACGGTTTGACGTACCTTGCGTGGTAGTGTGTCGCACCCTTAGTTATATCAGGTATGTACCCCATCATAACATCATTAGCGACCAACACAGACCTAGCCCAAGCCACAATATCTGTTGGTGTGTCAGATTTACCATCGCAGAACCATGAAAACTGACAGTTGTTCTTACCTTTGGTGTATCCCTGCTTAACTACAGAGCACACATCGTCGGGCCACTTGTTACTGGCGACCCTATTGAGGGTGACATTTGCTACAGCAACCTGCCCCCTCATTTCCTCACTACGTGATTCGTGGTATATGTTTAATGCCATACACATTAACGCTGCACTAATCATTTGTTATCATCCTTCTGTGGTTTAGGGATTGGATGACCCGACCAATCGTCACATGGGTCATCCTCTTTGCCATCACTGTAGCACCATAGGTGCATCGTGTATGTAGCCATATTTTGTGTACTCCTCATGTACATATTCGGCACAGTCAATGAACTCAATTTGTGTGCCGGGGTGATCATGAAGGGCCATGTGGATTGCAAAATCTGCCGCAGTATTCCAACAACTCACAGCTGGGTAGGTGTCATCAAGTTTGACAACAGATTTTACACCATCAATCTCAAGCGTTACATCGTAGGCCATTGTTACCATGATTAGTCCTCTTCTCTTAGGCTAGGGAAGGCATTGCGTAGTTTGTACCCTACGGTACGCACCTTCAGCATTGTACTGTGGTAACAGTCACCCTCCAAGTCTCGCATCTCATCGTCAAAGTCTATCATAGTATCTACCACAAAGCGTATGATGCCTTGTTGCTCTGACGTTAGACTTCCAAATGCTACACGCATGGGAAGTTCCTTTTCTGCACGTTCCGCTTTGAATGCATCTATACGGGCTTGCTCTTCTTCGTCTGGAATATATGGCATGATTGTATCTCCTAACCTGCAAAGTGTGATAGTTTACGTGGGTTCATACCATTACCAAACAGGTACACGGTACGCTTGCCAAAGTGGTACGCTACAGATGTAGCCATACGCTGTCGTTTAAACCAACCCCGTGAGGTTGATTTACGTTTACGAAGCAATCCCTTCTTGCCAAACAGATTGAAACGGAAACCATCTGACCCGTCATTCAACGGTTTTGTTGCTACAATTACAAACATTTATGCTACTCCTTCTAGCTTTGCATCTAATTCTTTTAGTTGTGTGATCAAGTACTTACGAGTACGCAACAACTTACCACGCTCCATATTGTTCTTACCTTCAATCACACCAGCGGCCTTGAGCAATTCAACACGGTATATTACACGATTGAAATATTCATTTGTGTCTGACGCAATCTGCTTAATGGTTTTGTCTCCCCAATTAGCTGCGATGTAATCATCCAACATAGAGTAGTTGTATGTATATTTACGTGCCTTCTGCATGTGGAATGTGTGCTCTACATACAACTCAGGGTTAGTTGTTTTAACTACAGGACGGGTGGTTTGTGTTGGGTTAGTCATGTGATAGCTCCTTAAGCTGTTTTCAATTCAAGTGTCATGTCTAGGCTATGCCAGCCTATTGGCATACATACATGGGCATAGCCATTTGTCAAGTCCATAAGTATATCTCCTACGGACATGCTGTATCGGTCACGGATGTTGGCTGTCTTGATAGTACCATCGCCATACCCATTGCCTTCATCAAAGATGGCCTCAAATGGGGTACGTTCTCGTGCCTCTACATCGTGCATAATCATGGTAGGTTGATACATATTGTGATGTAAGCCATCGTGCACCGCATCCTCTACATTGTCCCGTGTAGGCATACCCAATGCAAAGTATGCTTTGGCATATACAGATGTCGGCATGTTGTTGATGCGATCACTGTCTACATTTGTCTTCTGATAAATCATATATACTGACATAGTTAGGCTACCTTATTGCTGCGATAATTTGTTATACTATTACGTAATGTCTGCTTACGTTTACGATCCTTGTCACGATCACGTTTCCAATCGTCATTGAACTTGGACTGTCCAACGTTGGACGCTTTTCGTTTAGTTGTCTTGATGAAATTTTTCATCTCGTATTGCATTG
>ERZ1046568.3107-NODE-3107-length-10251-cov-7.068556_pt1 | contig 10251 bp, 12 predicted proteins | sample MGYA00383092_ERZ1046568 | MGnify/ENA primary metagenome ERZ1046568 (study PRJEB29581, sample SAMEA5548362) | metagenome | biome: marine; feature: coastal; material: water | depth 1 m | study: Short-term variability in the microbial, nano- and picoplankton... | reverse complement strand
GATATTGCCGCAAAAGCCTCATTGACCAAGCAGTGGGTGGATATTGATCTGAGCAGTGATCTGGTTGATGGGCAACTGTTAATTCCGCTCGCTGAACCAGTGCGGGTGCCGCAGATTAATCTGAGCCGCCTCAGTTTGCCGTCGGCACTGCTTAAAGAAAAGGTCAGTGCATCGGCAATTGATCCGCGCGGTTTTCTGGCTCTCGATGTGGCTATTGATAAGTTGGTTATTGGTGAAAATAATTGGGGTTCCCTGTCCTTTAATTTGCGGCCGGAAGTGTCCGGCGCTGCCTTTAATCAGATTAATGGCAATCTGTTTGGTCTAAAGCCCGGCGCTTATGAGAATCAACCGTCGACAGAGTTTTTCTGGAAATACGATGGCAAGAGCTATGGCAGCCGACTTGTCGGCCCAGTGGCTGTAGACAATATCGGCGAATTTTTGAGCGCCGGTTTGGGTGCACCAAAAATTGTCGACAGCGAGTCAGGGCGTTTGGTTTTTGATCTTTCCTGGCAGGATCAGCCATGGAAAATTTCCCGTGAAAATATAACCGGTGACTTCGAAATCAAGCTCCGCGAGGGAAGTTTTTATAAATCGCCGGGCGGCTCTGGCGCAGCGTTAAAAATGGTCAGCCTGGTCAACTTCGCCAACTGGTTGCGACGTCTGAAGCTGGATTTTTCCGATGTGGTTGGACAAAATCTCGCCTACAACAGCCTTAATGGTACTTTGCACTTTGAGCAGGGAGTTGCCAGTTTTAGAGATCCACTGCGCATGAAGATGCCCTCGGGACGCATGAGCATGGCTGGTGACTTTGATCTGCTCAACGAGCAGGTCGATGGTCGTCTGGTGGCAACGCTGCCTGTGGCGACCAATCTGCCTTGGGTAGTCGCTTTGATGGGTGGGCTGCCCGCCGCAGCCGGCGTCTACGTCACCAGTAAGTTGGTTGAAAAGCAGGTCGATCGACTGTCTAGCATCAGCTATAAGATCTCTGGACCCTGGGATGATGTTGAGGTTGAGGTGGACCGTATCTTTGCCTCCGACCTAAAGGATGAACAACCCGAAAAGCAGCAGAGTGGTTCTGACATTGAGCAAAAGTCTGCGCAAAAGGAAGATCAAAAGGGCAGTCGTGATAATGATCCAGAGAATAGCCAAAAGTAACGTTTTAATTGCCGCAGCAATTCAGCTGCGTCCCGGTGACTCAATCGAGCACAGTCTCAACAATGCCTCCGCAATGATTCAGCGTGCCGTCGATAAGGGTGCAGAATTGGTTGTACTGCCGGAGAATTTTGCTCATCTGGGGTGCGATAATTTCACTGCTATTGGCCAGGCTGAATCAACGCCCCAGGGGATGGTGCGACAGTTTTTATCGGATCAAGCACGCCAGCAGAGCATCTGGCTGGTGGCGGGAACGCTGCCGATTAGCGACCCCGAACAATCAAAACCCTTTGCCCGCTCTCTGTTGTTTGATCCTCAGGGCAACCAATGCAGTTTCTACGACAAGATTCATCTGTTTGATGTGGCGTTAGACAAGACTGAGCTAAGTGATGAGCAGCAGAGCAGTTATCGCGAATCGGATAATTTCAGCGCTGGCTCTGAGATTGTGGTGACGCAGACAGATCTTTGCACCCTGGGTATGACGGTCTGTTATGACCTGCGTTTTGCCGAACTCTATCGGCAGCTGGCTGATCAGGGTGCGCAGATAGTGACTGTCCCGGCAGCTTTTACGGCAGCCACAGGCAGAGATCACTGGCTGCTGCTACTGCGCGCTCGAGCGGTGGAAAATCAACTGTTTGTGATTGGCGCCAATATGGTTGACCGTGAGCATCCGCGCCGCGCACTCTGGGGAGGCAGTGCAATTATTGATCCCTGGGGTAATATTCTGGCAAGCCTCGATAACCAGCAGGGGGTGGCTGTTGCCGAGATTGATTTAACCATGATTGATAACGTGAGAGCCAAGATGCCGGTAGCTGACCATAGGAAAATATAGCCCCGTTAATCTACCCCGTCATCTTGGCGAATCTCCCGTCATCCCAGCGAAGGCTGGGATCTGTTCAATTACGCTGCGAGCCATAGAGATCCCAGCCTTCGCTGGGATGACGGTGCTTTCGTTGGGATAATGTTTATTCAGAAAGCTCTATTCAGAAAGCTCTCTTAAATAAGCAAAAATCTTACGCGCGGCAGCAGGCGCTTTCTTCTGCGCCAATTCCCGGCTTGCCTGGCGCTGGAGGTTGCGCAGCTGTTGGCGATCGGCCTGGGGATACTTTTCAATCAGCGCTTCGATAGCCGCTGCTCCTTCAATGATGATACGGTCGCGCCAGTTTTCCAACTGCTGAAAGTGCTGTCTGTAAGTCTGTGACTGATGATCCATCATATCCAGAGTCTCCTGAATAAAACTGATATCAGCGGTGCGCATCAGCTTGCCAATATACTGCAGCTGGCGGCGCTTGCCCTCGCGATTTTTTAATCGTCGAGCTTCATAGATAGCATTTTTAAGATTTTCCGGTAATGCAAATTTTCCCAGCTGGCCCTCTGGCATCTCTACCAGCTGGCTGCCCATATCCTGCAGTGCCTGACTCTCGCGTTTGAGCTGGGATTTGCTGATCAGCTCTTCATCTTCAAATTCACTGTTGTCAGTCATTAGGTATAGAACACCGTAGCCAGTCCAAGAAAGGAAACAAAACCGACAATATCGGTTATTGTAGTGAGGATAACCGTTCCAGCCAGTGCTGGATCGATCCTGATACGTCGCAGTATAACTGGCAGCAGGGTGCCGGAAATAGCCGCAGCCATAAGGTTAATACACATGGCCAGGCCGATAATCAGAGCGATGGTCCAGTCGTCAAACCAGAGTGATACCAGGGCACCCATCACCAGCGCCCAAAGTATGCCGTTGAGGGCGCCGACAACAAACTCTTTACTCAGTAACCATTTAATATTATCGCGCTCGATCTGGCCGAGGGCCATACCGCGAACCACAACCGTCAGAGTCTGGCTGCCGGCAACACCACCCATACTGGCGACAATCGGCATCAGGATCGCCAGGGCAACCACTTTTTCCAAGGTTGCTTCAAACATACTGATCGCAGAGGAGGCGAGAATCGCACTGAGCAGGTTGAGCCCAAGCCACAGTGCACGACGAGGTGCCGTTCGGCTAATTGAAGAGAATGTGTCTTCGGTATCACTGAGGCCGGCCAGTGCTAACAGTGAGTGGTCAGCGTCTTCAACAATAACGTCAACCACATCATCAATGGTGATTCGACCGACCAGACGGTGCTGATCATCGACCACCGGCGCAGAGACCAGATCCTGGCGCTGGAAAAGCTGGGCAACATCGGAAGCAGTGAGATCAACGGGTATAGCTTCGATCTCGGTATTCATCACTTCCCGAACGGTGGTATTGGGGCTCGAGGTGAGCATTTTTCCCAGTGACAGGTTACCCAAAAAAGTATCGGTGCGACTAACCACAAAAAGGTTGTCGGTAATATCCGGTAGCTCATCAAAGCGACGCAGGTAGCGCAGCACAACATCGACAGTGATATCCGGGCGCACCGTGATCATCTCGGTGTCCATAATGCCGCCCGCGGTATCTTCGGCATAGGTGAGGACCGACTCTACGCGCTGTCTATCCTGGGCTGACATAGCCTGAAGTACTTCGGGAATAACCCGGTCTGGCAGCTGCTGGAGAATATCGACAATATCATCGACATCCAGGCCCTCGGTGACCGAGGCAACTTCAGCGCCGTCCATCTGGTTGAGAAATTCCTGCTGGATATCATCGGAGAGTTCCTGGAGAACTTCACCGGTAATTTCTGTATCCACCAGTTGCCAGAGCACATCCCGAGAGCGCGGCGGGGCGGTTTCGAGCTGGTGAGCTATATCTGGTGGCGAGAGGTTGTTAAGAATATGGCGCACCTGGTTAAGGGTGCCGGGATCGATGCCGGTGCCGAGCTTGGTCAATAGGCTATTTTCGGTGTTGTTCATGCATCGCTCCATTGTTCCATAGCTAGGGGCTGAGGGCTGAGTCGAATATCATCAGCGCAGGCATTCTAACCAGCTGTGCGGCAGATCGGTAGTGATAACTGACTCTTTATTGCAAACAATAAACGAAGGTATTTTTTTTAGCGATTATTCACCTTCGCCAAAGTAATCGGCAAGCAATTCAGAGATGGCCTGTCTGGCATCCTCTTCATCCTCGCCTTCAAACTCAAAGGTCAAAACGGTACCTTGACTGGCGGCCAACAGCATCAGTGACATAATGCTTTTCGCATCCACCAGGGGTTCATTTCTGCCTGTTCGAATAGCGCAGAGATAATGGCCGGCAGTGCTTGCCAGTTTGGTGGCAGCCCTGGCGTGCAGGCCGAGTTTATTAATAATTTCCAGCTGACAGCGAATCATGGCTTGAGTTTCCGCAGGCTCATTGAGAGAGCTCCTTGTGCACTACCTGAACAAAGGGATGCTGAGTTGAGAAGTGCTCATACAGTCGGTTGGCCAGATAGACAGATCTATGCTGGCCACCAGTGCAGCCGATTGATATTGTCAGATAGCTGCGATTGTTCTGTTGAAACTGTGGAATCCAGCGGGTTAAAAACCCGATAATATCGGCGAGCATGGAGGCGACTTCAACCTGACTTTCCAAGAACTCAATGACCCCCTCGTCATTTCCGGTCTGGTTTTTTAATTGTTGTTTCCAGTAGGGGTTGGGCAGGCAGCGAACATCAAAGACATAATCTGAATCCGAGGGTACGCCGCGCTTGAAGCCAAAGGACTCAAACAGAATAGACATATGCTCTGGGTTGTTCGGCACTATGGTGTTTTTAACTAGGTCGCGCAGTTGATGCAGCGTTAGTCTGGAGGTATCTATAGAGCGATCAGCAATATCCGAGATCGGGCTGAGCAGCGCCTTCTCAAGATCGATAGCCTCTTTAAGACCGACGGTTTCGCTACTCAGGGGATGACGGCGGCGCGTTTCGCTATAGCGACGCAGGAGGTCTGAACGTCTCGCATAGAGAAATAGCACGCTGACGCTAACCCCATCTGCTTCAATAATTTTTAGTATCTCAGGTATCTTACTCAGGTCGCCAACCAGATTGCGGGCGTCAATACCCACGGCAATATTCAGCTCTTCATGGTTGTTATTGCTATTTAGCTGAGTGATTAAGCTCTGCAGTAGACTGGCGGGCAGATTATCAATACAGGTAAAGCCCACATCCTCAAGGATATTGAGTGCCGAGGTTTTTCCGGACCCGGAGTGGCCACTGATAATTACCAGGCGCATGGCTAGGCGTTTCGCTCTAGTTGCAGTGCGGTTTCGTAGAGTTCTGCATTGTTGTTGCACTGGCGCAGAGTTTGTCGCGACTGATCATTTTGCATAATGCTGGCGATGCGTGCCAGGGTTGCCAGGTGCTCATCATTTTGTTCTTCGGGGACGATAAGTGCGAAGATCAGGTCAACTGGCTGATCGTCCATGGCACCGAAATCAACTGGATCTTGCAGCTTAATCAGACAGCCGTGAATGCGATTGAAGCCGGAGACACGGCAGTGGGGAATGGCGACGCCTTCCCCGATGCCGGTACTGCCGAGTCGCTCACGGGCGACCAGATTGTGAAACAATGTATCGGACTGCTCAGTATTGCCACCCAGTTGGTCAGTGACAAAGGCGGACAGATTTTCAAGGACACGTTTCTTGCTGCCGCCAGGTAGATCGCAACGAGTCATTTTCTGAGTCAGGATATCGGTGATTTTCATAAGTGAAACTAGTGGCCTCGATGCTTCTCTTTATATTTGATTAACTGACGGTCGAGCTTGTCAGTCAGCGCATCAATAGCGGCGTACATATCTTCATGCTGTGAATTGGCGAATAACTCTGCCCCACTTACATGAACAGTGGCTTCAGCATTTTGCGAAAGTTTATCTACCGAGAGGATAACGGATGTGCTGGTGATCTGTTCGTAGTGTCGTTCTAGTTTTGAAAGTTTGCTGGTAACGTAGTCTCTAATAGGTGTAGTAATTTCCAAGTGGTGTCCGCTAATGGTTAATTGCATGCAGTTCTCCTTGTTTTAACTTTATTGAAACTTTACTTCTTTAATACTCTAATTGGCTAAAACCGTTTGCGCTGGCTTGAGGATGGGATGCCCATGCTCTCTCTGTATTTGGCAACCGTCCGGCGAGCGACCTGAATGCCCTGTTCCTCAAGAAGGGAGGTTAGCTTGTTGTCGCTGAGTGGTTTAGCTGGTTGTTCTGCGCCAATCATTTCTTTTAGGATAGCGCAAACCGCGGTTGATGAACACTCCCCGCCACCAGAGGTGCCCACATGACTGGAAAAGAAATATTTCAGCTCATAAATTCCCTGGGGGGTGGCCAGATACTTGCTGGTCGTCACTCGCGAAATAGTCGATTCATGGAGTTCCAGTTTACTGGCAATATCCGACAACACCATAGGTTTCATTGCCACCGGTCCATAGTCGAGGAATCCCTGTTGCAGATCGACGATGGTCATGGCCACGCGCATCAGTGTTTCGTTGCGACTTTCAACACTGCGCAGGAACCAGCGTGCCTCGGCGAGGTTGTCTTTTAAGAACCGGTTTTCCTTACTGTTGTCAGAGCGCTTTATCAATGCCGAGTAGGAGTCATTGATGCGTAGCCTGGGCATAGTGCTATCGTTGAGTTGCACTTGCCAGCGGTCTTTAATTTTTTCGACGTAGGCATCGGGGACAATGTAATCAATATCATTGCTATTAAAGGCTTCACCTGGGCGCGGGTTAAGGCTGCGGATGAGTTGCAGCGCAGCCTGGAGTTCGTCGCTGGTGAGCGCAGATTTTTTCGCCAGGCGGGCACTGTCAATAGAGGCAATATCTTCGAGAAAATCAGTGGTTAAGAGCAGGGCAGATTGTAGATGTTCAGTCTCCGGTGCCAACTGCTTAAGCTGTATCAACAGGCACTCGCGGATATCGCGCGCAAATACACCCGGGGGATCGAACTGCTGGAGCCGGTGCAGAACCGCGATCAGCTCGTCTTCCTGAATTTGCTCTTCCTGAATTTGTGGTTGATGGGTTTGTGTTTGCTGAGTTTGTGTTAGAGAGCCTTCCTGTTGAATATGGGCTACAACATCCATCAGGTCCTCGGCAATAAACCCTGAACTATCAATGGCATCGATAAAGGCAGAGGCAATTTCCCTGTCCCTGTCTGAAAAGGGTGTTAGATTGAGCTGCCATTCCAGATGTCCCTGAAAAGATTCTGTCACCTGGTGAACCTGCTCCAGGTTAACCTCTGCACCGCTGCTAGTCGCAGTTGAAGGGTTGTAGACATCATCCCAGTTGGCATCCACCGGCAGATCCTGGGGAATCTGTTCACTCCACTCGTAGTCTGAGTTCTGGTCGTCCTGTGGTTGCTCTGTAGTTAACTCCGCTGTCTCTCTTGGGGTACTGTCTACGCTGTTCTCTGAACTGCTATCTTGGCTGTTGTCCGCGCTGCTGGACTGAGAAGACTGTGGCGTCTCTGGACTGATCTCGCTACTGCTGTCTTCATCAATTTCCAGCAGCGGATTGTTGTAGAGTTGTTCGATCATCTCCTGGCGCAGTTCCAGTGTCGACAGTTGCAAGAGACGAATGGCCTGCTGCAACTGTGGCGTCATGGTCAGCTGTTGGCTGATTTTTAACTGAAGGCCTTGGCGCATGCACAGGACATCGCTATCAAATAATGGACTGCAATTTTAGTGCCAATCCACTGTTGGTGGCAATCGACTATTTGATAAACAGGCTTTTATTTAAGGCTAAACGCCTTTTTAGCGGCTGCAAAGGTGGGAAACCTAGAGGGTGAAATTATCGCCCAGATAGGTTTTGCGAACATTGGCATCATTGAGAATGTCCTCAGTGGTGCCCTCGGCGATAACATGGCCCTCACCGATAATGTAGGCATGCTCGCAGATATCCAGCGTTTCTCGGACATTGTGATCGGTTATCAAAACCCCTATGCCGCTGTCGCGCAGATGGCGAATAATATTTTTGATATCGGTAACCGAGATCGGATCAACGCCGGCAAAGGGTTCGTCGAGTAAAATAAACTGTGGATTTGCCGCCAGGGCACGGGCGATCTCAACTCTGCGGCGCTCACCGCCAGACAGGCTCATGCCAAGGCTTTTCGCCAGGTGTGAGATATGAAATTCATGCATCAGTTCTTCGAGGCGCTGCCGACGCTGTTCGCGACTGAGCTGTTTTTGAGTCTCGAGAATTGCCAGGATATTATCTTCGACACTGAGTTTGCGAAACACCGAGGGTTCCTGTGGCAGATAGCCGAGACCGCGTCGGGCGCGACCATGCATAGGCAGGGCGGTGATATCGCTATTATCAATGGTAATGGTTCCATTGTCCTGATTGACCAGGCCGATAATCATATAGAAGCAGGTGGTCTTGCCGGCACCATTGGGACCCAGCAATCCGACAATTTCACCCTGTTTAACAGACATGGAGACATCTTTGACGATCGGTCGTTTGCCGTAGGATTTAGCCAGGTTGCGCGCTTCTAAAATTGCCATCAAGGGGTCTCTGTAAGTGGGGTGGATTCCTGCACTGACGGCGGAATTACCAGTTGAATACGTTTTTGTTCACCGAGATTATCGCCTTTGGCCTTCCATGTCTCGTTCTTGATATCGTAGTCGATTGAGTCGCCTCTGATTGTGGTGCCATTGCGCGACAGAATTGCATTGCGCTTGAGGATAATTTGGTCATCCGCAAGCAAGTAGTCAATGTGCTCTGCGCGAGCGACCAGCATAGGTCCATCGGCCTGGGGTTGTTGCTGGTAGCTTGCCGGTGTGCCGGTGCACTCAATACGGCTGATTTTGCTGCCCTGGTAGTGCAGGGTAATCTGGTCCGCTTCAATAAGGATGCTGCCCTGACTGATAATCACATTACCACTGTAGATGGTCAGGCCGGTATTTTGATTGCGTTCCGCCGAGTCCGATTCAATAGAAATTGCTCTCTTGCGGTCATCGGGCAGTGCTAAGGCAGCAGCCGAAAAAAACAGGCTGATAATTGTGAGTATTAGCGGGGCTGATCTGGAAATTTTAGATAAGTTCGTCGTTAATACGCCTTTAGTAAACACGCTTGTAGTAAATAGGCTCGCAGTAGATACGTTATTGCTAGATGGGCTCATGGGATACCCGAACTTTAGATTTAATAGTGAAAGTTTCCCTGTACAGGTCGATATGCAGCCCGGTGCCAGAAATTTTACTCTGCGGAGTGAGCAGTTTAAATGAACGGGCTGTCTTGGCAATATTGTTGTCGATTAAGTAGGTCAGTTGATCGGTTGTAAGCACGGCCATGCCACCGCGGCTGTTTATGTCGGCGCGCACATTACCGTCGAGCTCAAGCACCCCCGATGCACTGTTTAACTGACCCTGGATTGCCTTCAAGACCAGTGGCTTGCCCAGAGGCTGCTGAGTCAAAAACAGCGGTTCGGCAAGTGTCAGTAGCGACGAACCTTCAAAAAACTCTATACGCGGCGAGCTGAGTGAGAATTTTTCGGATCCCTCGGCGGAAAAGCGTCGGCTGGTAATATCGACCATATAGCTGTCAGCGCTTGGGTCTTTTTCAAATTGACCCCCCTTTTGGCGAATAAAAGACTCTGGCGGCGAGTCCCAAATCAGTAGGAAACCACCGACCATCAGCGCCAAGATAAATGTAAGAAGTGCCTGTCGAATCATTGATAGCTTGCCAGTATCTCGTCCAGTTTATCCTGCGCGGCGAGAATCATCTCGGCAGCCTCGCGAACCGCACCGCTGCCACCACCGCGGCGGGTTTGCCAGAGCGCGCTGGCGGCAACTGTGGCGCTGCCATTGGCCACGGTTATCCCCAGTCCGACACGGTTGATTACCGCAAGATCTGGCAGGTCATCACCCATAAAGGCGATTTCATCCATCTGGATATCCATGGTTTCCAACAGTTCATTGAGGGCGGTAAGCTTGTCTTCGCGTCCTTGAACTACAGGGGAAATACCCAGTTCGTCGGCACGACGCTGCAATAATTTAGAGACTCGCCCGGTAATAATACCGACCTGCACGCCACCGCGTTGCAGGAGTTTAATGCCCAGGCCATCCTGGATATCAAAGGCCTTGAGCTCTTCACCATTGTTACCGTAGTAGAGATGGCCATCGGTGAGAACGCCGTCTACATCGAGAAGCAGCAACTTTATTTTTTTGGCAGCGGTGATGGCTGCGCTGTTTACATTAGTCATGATTAGACCACTCCATTACACGACACC
>ERZ1046568.3091-NODE-3091-length-10286-cov-6.477275_pt1 | contig 10286 bp, 10 predicted proteins | sample MGYA00383092_ERZ1046568 | MGnify/ENA primary metagenome ERZ1046568 (study PRJEB29581, sample SAMEA5548362) | metagenome | biome: marine; feature: coastal; material: water | depth 1 m | study: Short-term variability in the microbial, nano- and picoplankton... | reverse complement strand
TGTATCTAGTCACATCCTGACGATCTCTCCAAGAGAAGTCTATATCAAAATCGGGAGGAGACTTCCTACTTGGGTTGATAAATCGCTCAAAGTACAGATTGAGCTCTATGGGGTCTACATTGGTGATGCGTAGAAGGTATGCAACAAGACTATTAGCTCCGCTACCTCTACCCACATAGAAGTATCCTTGGCTTCTAGCATAGTTCACTATGTTGTGATTGATAAGGAAGTAAGGTACAAAGTTGCATTGCTTGATCACGCGAAGTTCTTTTTCTAATCGGTCGGTGACTTCTTGGGTGACTTGTTTGCCGTATCGGTACTGCAGACCTTCTTCTGCTAGTTTGTCTAAAAGCAGGTAGTCCTCTTGAGTAGATTTGCCAAAATGCTTTTTATTCTCTAGTTTGGTCTTGTCATTAAAGTCAAAATGTAAATGGCACTGAGCTAAAAGTTGTATCGTATTGGTGAGAAGATAATGGTGTCCATCAAACCGTTGATAGAGCTCCTTGTACGGATAAAATCTATGATACAGTTTGCCTTGCTTCTCTGGAGAGAGTCTGCTGAGGAGTATATTATTATCTATGGCACGAAGAAGACGATGTGCATTGTGATCTTTCTTATGGCGGAAAGTTACGGTGTTGAGAGCCACATATTTATTTAGAGATTGTGTCTGTTGAGTTTTTTGAAAGGCAAACAATTCAGTGTGATCCACGCCTATATATTCATGCTGGAGGAGTTCTCTGTCAGGGATATTAGAAAAAGGGTAAATGATAAATGTATCTGGAAGTAGAGGAGCTTCAGGTTTTAGGGATTTTTTTTCGTGCAGTATTTCTGATAAGTGTGCGTTAATATGTTGAAACCCTCTGTTATTCTGAGCGATAGCGACATACAGCTGTCTAGCCCCTTTTCTAAAATCTACTCCAAGTATGACAGGCCAGTCACGATTCTGGCATTCAAGAGCATGATATAGGCATCCGGAAGTACTATTTACATCGGTGAGTGCAATTAGGGATTTGTGGGCAGCCGTTTGGTGACCTTTGTATGCCAATTCTGCTTCATAAAGTAGTTCTTTAGGAGACATTGTCCCGTACTTAAATGAGTAGTATGTGTGGCAGTTGAGGTACATATGTCATTTTTTTTTCTTAAAAAAATACTTCTAGAGTAATCTATCAGCTACGCATTCCTATGCCCTGGTACTGCATTAGACTCACCACTGAAGGGATTTCCTCGGCCTAGTCCATTGATATCGTGAGCCACACTTCTACGTACCGCATTGGCCCCGTATCGTTTTTTCAGCTTATCCATGGCTTGGTATAGATTGATGATTCTGTCATCATCATTGAATAAGTCTATCTGATGACCACCTCCTGCAAGGTCACTGAGTCGGATTCCGATGAGACGTACACGGATTCTACGGTTGTATAGTTGGTCAAATAAAGCTTTCCCGTATTCTATAAGTGTGTGATCTATGGCAGTGTAAGGGATTCGTTTTTGTTTACTGGTTGTTTGAAAGTCGGCATAGCGAATTTTTACAGATATGCAGGAGCATACTTTCTGATTACTTCTGAGTTCGTAAGCGAGCTGCTCTATCATGGCCGTAACAAAGTTTCGTAGTCTATGAATGTCTATGGTGTCTTTCAGAAAAGTACGCTCTGTACTGATTGATTTTTTTTCGTGGTAGGGGATGACCTTGCTGTGGTCTATTCCGTTGGCTTTTTGCCAGATGCTCTTTCCATTTTTACCAAAAGCTTTTTCCATCAGCTCTATGGGCATCTCCTGTATAGTGTGTATTTTTTGTACACCCATTCTGTTTAGTAGATAGGCTGTCTGTTTGCCTATCATAGGAATTTTTTTCACAGAAAGAGGAGCGAGGAAGGGCTTCTCTTCTCCCTTGGTTATGTTTATCTGATTATTAGGTTTGGCCTCACCTGTAGCTATTTTGGAGACGGTTTTGTTGATAGACATGCCAAACGAAATAGGGAGTCTAGTCTCTTTTATAATGCGATGACGTATGTGACTAGCTAGCTTGTAACACCCGAAAAATTTATCCATACCTGTGAGGTCCAAGTAAAACTCATCTATACTACTTTTTTCCAAAAGAGGTACTTCCTCACGGATGATTTCGGTGACTATTTTAGAGTGTTGACTATAGGTGCCAGCACTTCCTTTGATGACGATACCATCTGGGCAGAGTTGTCTAGCTACTTTCATGCTCATCCCGCTATGTACTCCAAAAGTGCGAGCTTCGTAGCTGCAGCTAGCTACAACGCCGCGATCATTGGTGCCGCCTAGGAGTATAGGCTTATTTTCTAGTCTACTATCTAAGAGACGCTCTACTGAGACGTAAAAAGTATCTAAGTCCATATGTGCAATAATATTTGGCAATTAAATTATCTTTTATTTAGACTATTAAAATATCTAAAAAGATATGATCAATCTACAGATGTGAATAAAAAATAAAATAAATTATAGGAGAGAATACTCCTTTATCGACAATAGGCCCCTTTTCACAAGGAATAGACTAAAATAGAACGGAGATCGTGTGACCAAACAAGCTGATTCCGTCTAACCGTTAGAATGTTAGAACAAATCAAAAAAATAGCAATGCAACAGCTTGCACAGAAAATGGCTTCAAATAGCCTGGGACAAAAAGAAACTCAAAATGCAGCTAGCGAAGGAGCCAATGAGCTTATCAATAGTCTTACACAGGGAATAAGTAGTGGTAAACTAAGTCAGATTACGAGTTTATTCTCTAATGATGGAAACAGCACTGAGAGCAACCCGATTTTTCAAGGATTGCAAAGTAAGATGGTAGACGTATTAAAAAATCAAGGAATGGCGGCATCAGACGCACAAGTAGAAGCACAGAATACTGCTCCGGATCTTATCAATAGTCTGAAAGATAGATTCCTTTCACAAGATGGGTCAGATAAAGATTTCGATTTAGGAGCTATTGCTGATATGGCAGGAGGAGCTAGTGGCATCTTAGGAATGGCAAAAAAGCTATTTTAGTATATATTAGAGTATCAAAAAAAAGCTAGCAGTCCTTAATGGATTGCTCGCTTTTTTTTGTCATTGTGAAGCCTGATACTATATCACAGCTTTAATATCCTTTTCTATCTTATCTGGAGTGGTAGTAGGTGCATATCGTTCGATGACATCACCTTCCTTATTTACCAAAAACTTTGTGAAATTCCACTTAATCTTCGATCCAAGAAAACCTCCTTGTTCTTTTTTCAAATATTCAAAAACCGGGTGTGTATTACTTCCGTTTACTTCCACTTTTTCTGTAAGTTGGAACGTCACACCATGGTTTATCTTACATACTTCCTCTATGGTGTCGTTAGTCTCAGGTTCTTGACCAGCGAACTGATTGCAAGGGAAACCCAAAACAACCAAACCTTTTTCTTGATACTCTTTATGCAGCTTTTCCAGTCCATCAAATTGCGGAGTAAGACCGCACTGGGTGGCCGTATTTATGATTAATATAGGTTTGCCCTTATAGTCAGACATCTTGATAACTTCTCCACTTGGAGTTTTTGCTTGTAGATCGTAAAATTTACTCATCGTAAGATTAACAACTGATTGAAAAATTAGTTGAAATAAGCTGACAGATCTTCTTCTTCGAGAATATTCTTAACTCTTCCTACTTCACCCGAATCTAACATTACTTTAATGCCGTGCGGATGCTGTGGAGATTTGGTAAGAATTCGCTTTACAAATCCATGAGTCAAATCGCCAGTACGTTGGTCCTTTTTTAGAACAATCTCTACTTCAGTACCAATGGCTATATTTTTTCTGAAGTTACCAGAAGACATTTAAGTAATTTGTCCTATCCACTTAAACTCATACTCCTTCTCAGGCTCTGCCATTCTATCTGTTACACGTTGTAATCTACTTGGCAGTCTCATCAGGTAGTCTCTAGCCTTTTCGCCGGCCTCATTGAGGTCTGACATATGCTCTATGTCCCAATCGCTTATTAAAGAACTCAGGATGTCAATGTAGTCTTGAGCAGTATAGACTTTGGTACGTTGTGCAGCATCGCTAAAGTGACTCCAAAGTTCACCTACCTTATCTCCACTTTGACGCATAAAGTGTGCTGGCATCACTATTTTTCTACGCATCATATCTTCGAATGCAGTCATCATTTGACTTGGATCTAGTTCGAAAATTCGTTTTACAAAAGCTGAGTATGCATTTGCATGTCTTGCTTCATCTGCAGCAATAATTCCATTGATTTTAGCAAGAAGGGTATTACCTGTTTTCTTTACTAGGGTAGCTACTCTTCTATGAGAGACATTCGTTGCTAGTTCTTGAAAACTCGTATAAACAAAGTTTTTGTAAGGATCTTTATCTGTACCGATATCAAAACCGTCATTGATAAGATGCTGAGTGGTAATCTCCATTTCTCTCATATCCACTCTACCACATAGGTACAGATACTTATTGAGCAAATCCCCATGTCGATTTTCTTCTGCAGTCCATCCACGTACCCACTGGCTCCATCCATTTGGCCCACCATTGTTATATTGTTGATTTACACCTTCTACGTCCATCAACCAACTTTCGTATGTAGGAAGTGCTTCCTCAGTGATAGTGTCACCTATAAGAACAGTTAGTAAATCATAGTCCATATCTTTGGCAAGCTCTTGAATCTCCTTCACTTCATCTATGAACTCAGGGTTTCGAGAGTCTGGCAATAAATCGGAAGGTTGCCAGTTCTTTTCAATTGGTTTTAGATATTTATCAAGTAAACTGTCCATAGACTTACCTATGGTAGACATTACTTCTAGTCTTAAGTCGTGTAAACTCATATATCTTTCAAAGGTAGCAGAATCGATACTAAACACATAGGATTTTATAAGTCTATCTTAGCGTATAGTATTTGCTCTCTGTGAATAAGCGTATGTTTGCAGCGTACATGAAATTTGAAGAGTATAGACTGTCTAAAGAAGTAAAAAGAAATCTGGCTGAAATGGGATTTAAACGTCCGACAGATATACAATTCAAGTGTATACCACGTATTCAGCGAGGAGAGGATTTACTGGCAATAGCTCAAACAGGAACAGGAAAGACGGCAGCTTTTGCTATTCCACTCATAGACAAACTTCAACAGATAAAATATAAAGCCTACGAAAAAGGGAGTGCAGTCAGAGCGATTGTAATGGCTCCTACACGTGAATTAGCTCAGCAAATCACAAGAGTATTCAATCAGATAGGGAAAGGAACCAGTATCAAGACTGTGTGCATATATGGTGGTGTAGAGCAAGATTATCAAGTAAAAAAGCTCCTAGAGGGTATGGACGTAGTGGTAAGTACCCCTGGAAGGATGTTTGACCTGCAAGCACAAGGTCATCTGAAACTTGATAAAGTAAGTGTACTTGTATTAGACGAGGCAGATCACATGCTGGACTTAGGTTTTGAGAAGGATATCAATGACCTCTTACAGCGATTACCTCGAAGACGACAAACCTTATTCTTTTCGGCTACCATAGGCAAAAAGATAAAACAGCAGGCGTATAAGATGGTGAATAGTAATGCGATTCGTATTCAGATTTCACCAAAAGATCCAGTGAGTAAGAATGTTGACCATCAGATTGTATCGGTAAAGATGGATGATAAACGCTTTTTTTTACAACGATTGCTTGAAGAAAATAAAGGAAAGAAGTTTTTGGTATTCGTACGTACCAAGGTGCGTGCAGAACGTGTGAAGGCGGCTATGGAACGGGTTAATATAGATACCCTTTCCATACACGGCGATAAAGAGCAGGAAGATAGAGAAGTAGCTTTACTAGCTTTCAGAACAGGAGCATGCCAAGTGCTTATAGCTACGGATTTGACCGCTCGAGGGATAGACATAGAAGGAGTAGAGTATGTGGTAAACTATGATTTGCCAGATGTAGCAGAAAACTATGTGCACCGTGTAGGCAGAACAGGTAGGGGTAGAGCTAAGGGAAAAGCCGTTTCGTTTTGTGCTCCCAATGAGCAAGAACTCCAAAAAGAAATCGAGGAATACATCACTGTACCGATTGCTAGAGCTACTGTGACCAAGCGAGATTATCAAGAAACGATAGAATTTGCCAATGAAGATATGAGCGACTGGAAAAGTCTGATGGCAAATGCAGGAAAGAAAGGGAAGAAGTAGGAAGGTTCTTAATTTGAACTACGTTTCGCATTAGCGTGTAAGTCAGCCTGAGCGGCAGTCGAAGGGTACAACCTATGCAACATTCTCTAATTCTTAACGAAAATTGAAGGAATATCTCATATATCTCTTAGCTTACAAATCCCAGTTACAAACTGGGACTAGCGAGGGTAGGTATTTTACAGAACCAGCTACAAGCTGGTACTAGCAAGGTTAGTCTAGTTAAATCTTATACCATATCTGATTAATAATGGCTACAAGCCATAGCACCCCAGCAAGTAAGGTTAGTACAGAATAAATCCTTAATGGCAGATTTTTGAAAAGAAAAAAACCAGCCAACCCTGAAAATATCAGAATTAACCAACCAATAAAAAAAAACTATCCCATAAACATTTTTATGAAATTTTGCAGATTCTACAGCTTCTGGATAGAACCAACCTGCAAACAGATATGCTCCTGCAACAATAGTTATAGTAATATAAACTAGATAAATAATTAACCTGCTATTGATCATCGCTTTTAATTGTATTAATTATTTCTACCCCTAGCTCGTGCCAGCTTATAGCTGGTATTCACGATTATAAAGGGGCTAGTACTCATATTCATTGTCTAGTCTAAATTCATCAATTTGCACATCACTCAATTATACAATTATAAGACTTAAGTGATAGCTGTAAGCAATCACTTAAGAGAGTGCAAAGTGCCACTGCATTTACAAAAAAACGCCCTACTTGCATCGCAAGTAGGGCGTCTGAAATATGATTTATAGTAAGACCTATGGTCCTACATCGTGATTCGCAGATTCTAGTACGTAAGGGTGATTTACTGGGTAAAGGTTCGCTTTACTCAATGAATGCAATACGATATATATGAATAATCCTGCAAATGCCATTGTAGTTCCGACTTCAAGCATTCCTATACCCGCTTTGTCCCCAAGTGTTCCGGGCATAATGAGGAGGTAAGTATCTACCCAGTGACCTACTACGATGATTAATGCTGCAGAAAGAAGTACCCATGAGTGTCTTTTAGCGTTACGCATCATCAGTCCTAAGAATGGAAGAATAAAGCACATCGCTAAATTCAAGAAGAATAATGGCTTGAAGTGTTCGTTTAATCGTGTATCAAAGTATACAGTCTCCTCAGGTAGGTTTGTGTACCAAATAAGCAACCACTGAGATAAGAAGATGTATGTCCAGAAGATACAGAAAGCAAACATAAACTTACCAAGGTCGTGTACTACTTCGTCAGATACCATTTCCATATATCCTTTTGACTTCAAAGATTGAAGAATAAGCATCATACCAGGTAGTGCCGTTACGAAGGATATAGCAAAATTATATACCGAGAACATTGTAGAATACCAATGTGAATCAATACTCATAATCACCAACCAAGAGATAGCTGAGAATGAGAACGCGAAGAAGAATATAAACCCTGCAGACCATCCTGTAGAGTTTTTAAACATACTTAGTCCTGGGTTATCATCTTCAGCGATACTGTTTTTACGCAATTTGAATCTTATTCCGTACCATACAATGAGTACGAAAGGAATAAAGAAAAAGATTGAAGAGTTATTCAGTAACCAATGCTTACTATCTAAGATAGCATCACCTGTAGCAGGTCCATCAAAGTATTGTACCCAATGATATAGGTCGTGTCTACCTAGTAGAATTACAACAAACAAAATAATAGATCCTATGCCTAAATATGCTGTTTGAGCTTCCATTATACGTTTTAGCATTACTGCCCAACCTGCGTTAGCAACGTAGTTTACTGCTATAAAGAAAAGTGCTCCTACGGCAAATAACCAAAAGTAGTAACTGTTCAACAGTAGATTAGCCCATACTCTTGTCATCCAACTTGGACCGTGGTGGTCTGATGCGTGAGCTTCTTCACCGTGAGCAGCACCTTCTCCATGACCTTCTTTAGCCGATAATGTCGAATGATGATCTCCGTGATCTTCAGCGTGTTCATCTGTTGCTTCGTGAGATTCTACGTGTTCAGTAGCCACATCATCCCAGTGGCTTTGTACGTTCATAGCTCCTACACCTGCGAGTATAGCTCCTACTACAAAAAGTAAGATAACAATCATTTTAGCTCTACCTGTGAACTCAAATTTTTCTTGCTGTACTTCATTAATTATATGGTGTCCCATTGTCTTAAGTTTAGTTTACTTGTAAATTTCTATTTCCACTCTTCTATTTGCTTGTCTATCTTCTGTAGAAGTGACATCACCTTCCATAGTAGCATCTGTATCTGCTTTTGCAGAGATACTTGAAGGGTTCACTCCTTTTGAGATGAGATAAGCTTTTACGCTATTTGCTATGTCCATACCAAGATTCTCAGCACCTTCATCAGTAAGGGTAAGACCTGTATGTCCTATAACTACAGCTTTATCAGCACCGCTTCCAGGGAATGTATGAGAACTTTTACCGTTGTCATGACCTCCATTATCGTGATTATTCTTACCGTCATTGTCACGATTCACAATGCCATAAGGACTATAATATTCTCTGTTTTCTAGATGAGCATTTGAGGTACTTTCAGGAGCATAGTCAAAATCATCACCGTGAGCTAGTGCTTTTACATAGTGTATTACTTTCCATCTTTCATCAGGAGTAAGTAAGAAACTATGTGGTCCCATTAGGCCCTTACCATAAGTGATCGTGTGATAAGCTTTACCGTCTGGCAATTCTTTTATATAATCACTTTGGTATCCTTGCCAAGCAGGTGCTGGCATCTTCTTATCCTTAAATATAGGTCCATCATTTTTGCCTTTTTTACCGTGACAGTGCCAGCAGTAAGTATTGTAAAGTACTTCCCCTTGTTCTACATTACTCTTACTTGGACTTACCCAAGAAGTGTAATTTGCACTGTTGGCGTAGCCATCAGCATCATCCGAATGAGGATAAGCAAAAATAGATTGTCCTCTAGCTACAGTTCCGTTAACAGGTAGCCTCATGGTCATACCATTTGGATTGTAGTCATATTTTTTATCTTGAGAAAACGGTTCATATGCATCAGAAACATACATCTGTGGTGCGTATTCTATACCTGGATTATTTCCAGAACTTGTACAGGAAACTAATCCTATGACCGGTATTCCTAAAATGAATCCTACTTTGATTAAGTTGTTTAGTTTCATTTTTCTATTTATTCATTAGTTTAGTTGCTTGACCTATCCAATCATCTCTCTCAATTCTTCCTGGGAAGTACTGAGTGATTTCTTCTATAGCTTTAATAGCTTCAGGAGTCATTTTAGATACTTGATCAAAATTATAAATACCGATAGCATTTAGGGTCTGTTCATATTTAGGACCAACTCCACTAATTAGTTTCAAATCATCTTTTGAATCTTCATTAGCTTCACCTATTATACTTTTGATAACATCTAGTCTTGCAGATTTTTCATCTTCACTAAGAGTCACTTTCTCCTTTACAGGTTCTGTTTTAGGCTCTTCTATGGTTCCTACTACGCTGTCTTCAATAGAACTATTAGCTGTCACCATATTAGCTAAATCTTCTTCAGATGTGAGAGAAGTGTTAAATGGCTCACTAGAACCATCTACTTGCACAGCACCTTCACTTTTGAGGATACCTTGAATCTCCGAAGTAGATATAGATTGCTCTTCAGCATTGTCTATCGCTATAAGTAGGTGATCATCCGTTTGTCTTCTATCTAAAAGATCTTCTTTAATACCGTGTACTAAGCGACTTCTACCAAAAAACATGATTACCATTCCAAATGCAGTAAATAGAATTGTAAGTTCAAACATTACAGGTATAAAACTTGTAAATAGTGTGATATCCTGAGGCTTACCACCGATAATCATAGGCCAATCTACTACGTTCATAGAATAGGCTAATGTGAAACCAGTAAGGGTTCCCATTAGACCGCATATAAAAGCACCAATAGTTAAGTTCGTTCTGTCATATCCAAGTTTTTTGTCCAAGTGGTGTACTGGGAAAGGAGTGTAGCAATCAAAGATCTTAACACCTTTAGCTTTTAATTTATCTACAGCATGAAGAAGTTTATCCGGGTCAGTGAATGTCCCAACAGTAAACTTCTTATCATCTAATAATATACTCTTGTCAATCATATTACTCTTTGTCTTTTAGTATAGTTTTAACTTCAGCCATATTGATA
>ERZ1046568.3081-NODE-3081-length-10303-cov-6.863193_pt1 | contig 10303 bp, 8 predicted proteins | sample MGYA00383092_ERZ1046568 | MGnify/ENA primary metagenome ERZ1046568 (study PRJEB29581, sample SAMEA5548362) | metagenome | biome: marine; feature: coastal; material: water | depth 1 m | study: Short-term variability in the microbial, nano- and picoplankton... | reverse complement strand
CCGCCGACATTATTGGAGAGCTTTCTGAAGAGCGTCAAGAGCGCGTAATTTCTGCACTAGAAGATGATGAATTAGTCGCAGATATTAAAGAATTACTCTCTTATGAAGAGGACTCAGCGGGTTCTTTAATGGCAAAAGAATTGGTGAAAGTCTATGAAACTTGGACGGTTGCTGGTTGCTTAAGAAAAATCAGAGCGCAAGCAAAAGAGGTTACTCGGGTTCATTCTATTTATGTGGTAAACAAAGAAGAAAAACTCGTTGGAAGACTTTCTTTAAAAGATTTAATTGTTGCTAAAAACGAACAGAAAATTTCAGAAATTTATATCGATAAAGTAGATTCTGTAAGTGTAAATGAAGAGGATGAAGAGGTTGCAAAAATCATGGCAAAATACGATTTAGAAGCAATTCCTGTAGTTGATAACAACAATGTTTTATTAGGAAGAATTACCATTGATGATATTGTTGATGTTTTAAAAGAAGAAGCAGATAAAGATTACCAATTGGCCGCAGGTTTGACTCAAGACGTAGATTCTGACGATAGTATTGTAGAACTCACAAAAGCAAGATTGCCCTGGTTATTTTTAGGCTTAATTGGTGGGATTGGTGCTTTTTTAATAATGGAAGGCTTTGAAGTAGCGTTTAAAGGTGATGCGTTTGTCTTATTTTTCTTCACCCCGCTAATTGCAGCCATGGCAGGAAATGTTGGTGTGCAATCTTCTGCTATTATTGTACAAGGTTTGGCAAATGATGATGTTAAAGGAAGTATCAATAGCAGACTAATTAAAGAAATGTTCCTAGCGGCTTTGAATGGTCTTATTCTGGCAGTATTCCTTTTTATTTTTATCTGGATTTTTAAAGGAGACATACAAACCGCTTTGGCTATTTCGATTTCTTTGGTGGTTGTGATTATCGTTGCCGGATTGATTGGAACATTTGTACCCCTTTTTTTAAATAAAAGAGGTGTTGACCCAGCAATTGCTACCGGACCGTTTATAACAACAAGTAATGATATTTTTGGAATTTTAATTTACTTTATGATCGCCCGATTAATTCTAGGAATTTAATTTTAGCAGCTTTTTCCTGCTTTCACTACTCGCTTTTTCGTTCCTCAAAGAGCTCAAACAAACCGTTCAATCAGGGCTAAAACACCCTCCTGTTTTTAAATACTACTACTAAGGTTCTGAAAAAACACCTCCTGGATTGAGCTCCTTTAAAAAATACCAAAGAACTGTTATAAAAATAATGCTTCTTACTTATGAATTTATTTTTTGAAACAAATCCCATAAAACAACCCCAGTAGACACCGATATGTTTAGTGAATGCTTGGTGCCTAATTGAGGTATTTCTATACACAAATCAGCAGCATCAACAACCTCGTCTTGCACTCCTTTTACTTCATTGCCCATCACAATGGCATATTTCTGATTCTTTTCAGGAAAAAAAGCGTTCAATTTTGTGCTATTTTCTACTTGTTCAATGGCTAAAATTTGCGCCTTTTCTTTTTTTAGTTTTTCAACTACAGTTAAAGTATCTTCCACATATTCCCAATCCACAGAGGCCGTTGCGCCCAAAGCTGTTTTATGAATGTCTCTATTAGGAGGAGTTGCACAAATACCACAGAGGTATATTTTTTCAATTAAAAAAGCATCCGATGTTCTAAAAACAGCACCAATATTATTTAAACTTCTAATATTATCTAGAACAACTATTAAGGGTGTTTTTTGAATCGATTTGTACTCCTCTACTGTAATTCTTCCTAACTCGTTATTTCTAAGTTTTCTCATAATTTGTGGATAATTCCCTAACAACTAAAAATGAACAACCAATCACTTTTTTCTATCTTAGCAAAACTAATTGAAAATTTCCAAAAACGTGGCAAAATCAATCCCTAAAAAGGTAACTCCTTTAATGAAACAATACAACGCAATCAAGACAAGGTATCCTGATGCAATGTTGCTTTTTCGGGTAGGAGATTTCTACGAAACCTTTGGAGATGATGCTAAAAAAGCAGCTGGAATTTTAGGCATTACCCTAACAAAACGAGGTGCAGGAAGTGAAACAGAGACTGCTTTAGCCGGTTTTCCTCATCATTCTTTAAATACCTATTTACCAAAGTTGGTGAAAGCAGGAATGCGTGTCGCCATTTGCGATCAATTAGAAGATCCAAAAATGACTAAATCAATCGTAAAAAGAGGAGTTACAGAGTTAATTACTCCTGGCGTTTCTTTAAATGATGAAGTTTTACAAAGCAAAACCAATAATTTCTTAGCCGCTGTTCATTTTAATAAAAAACAACTCGGTATTTCATTTCTTGATGTTTCTACTGGCGAGTATCTTGTTGCACAAGGGAGTGCTGAATATATTGATAAATTATTACAGAATTTTAACCCTAGTGAAGTTTTAGTTCAAAAGCAAAATAAACAAGAATTCTTAGAGTTTTTTGAAAACAGGTATTATACCTTTTATCTAGATGATTGGGTTTTTCAACCTGAATATGCAAATGAAACTTTACAAAATCATTTTGAAGTTAAGAGCTTAAAAGGTTTTGGAATTCAAGATCTTAAAAACGGAATCGTTGCCGCTGGAGCTGTGTTGTATTATTTATCAGAAACACAACACAATCAGCTAAAACACATACAAAATATTCAAAGAATTGCAGAAGACAATTATATTTGGATGGATCGTTTTACCGTTCGCAATCTTGAGCTATACACTCCAAATTCTATCAATGCGGTTACACTTTTAGATGTCATCGACAAAAGCATTTCACCGATGGGTGGAAGGTTGCTAAAACGCTGGTTGGCACTTCCTTTAAAAAATCTCGACGAAATTAAAAAACGCCATCAATTGGTGAAATTTTTTATAGATTCAGATGATTTTTCGCAGACAGTAAGCTATCAACTTAAACAAATATCAGACTTAGAAAGATTAATTTCTAAAGTTGCTACCGGCAAGGCCTCCCCAAGAGAAATTGTCTTGTTAAAAGACTCTCTAAAAGCAATTTTACCCATTAAGGCGTCCGCAGAAAAAAGCAAGAATGAAATCGTAATAGAATTGGGGAATCAATTACATACTTGTACTGATTTAATCACTAAAATTTCTGAAACTTTATTTGACAATGCCCCTGTAAATATCAACAAAGGAAATGCAATTGCAACTGGAGTTCATCAAGAATTAGACGAGTTACGAGCAATTTCATCTTCAGGAAAACAGTATTTAGATGAAATGTTAGCAAGGGAAACTGAAAAAACAGGAATCTCTAGCTTAAAAATTTCTTTCAATTCTGTTTTTGGCTACTATATAGAGGTTAGAAATACTCATAAAGACAAAGTTCCTGAAGAATGGATTCGGAAACAAACTTTGGTAAGTGCAGAACGCTATATTACTGAAGAACTGAAAGAATACGAAGCTAAAATTTTGGGAGCAGAAGAAAAAATTCAAAAATTAGAGCAAACTATTTTTTCAAAATTATTGCAATACATCATTCAATTTGTGCCAATTGTGCAAGAAAATGCCCAAGTTATTGCAAAAATTGATTGTTTATTGTCTTTTTCAGTTTTGGCGATTGACAATAATTATGTGCGCCCGCAAATGGATGAAAGCAGTGATTTAGAAATTAAAAACGGGCGTCATCCGGTCATTGAAAAACAAGTACCAATAGATCAACCATATATTGCAAATGATGTGGTATTGAATAGAACTCAGCAACAAATAATCATGATTACAGGGCCTAATATGTCTGGTAAATCAGCAATTTTAAGACAAACAGCATTGATTGTTTTATTGGCGCAAATGGGAAGTTATGTACCTGCACAAAACGCAAAAATCGGAATTGTAGATAAGATTTTTACCAGAGTTGGTGCAAGTGATAATGTTTCTATGGGCGAATCTACTTTTATGGTAGAAATGAACGAAACTGCTTCCATTCTAAATAATCTTTCTGAACGTAGTTTGGTACTTTTAGATGAAATCGGACGAGGCACCTCAACTTATGATGGTATTTCAATTGCCTGGGCAATTTCAGAATTTTTACACGAGCACCCTTCAAAAGCAAAAACATTGTTTGCCACACACTATCATGAGTTAAATGAAATGACCGCTACTTTTGAACGTATTAAAAACTTTAATGTCTCTGTAAAAGAGTTAAAAGAAAGTATTATTTTCTTGCGTAAACTGGTTTCTGGTGGAAGCAACCATAGTTTTGGAATTCATGTTGCTAAATTAGCAGGCATGCCAAATGCAGTTGTTCACAGAGCGAATAAAATATTATCAAAATTAGAAAAAAACAATAAAAATTCAGAAGTTAAAGAGGTTTTAAAACAAACACAGCATGAAGAAATGCAGCTTAGCTTTTTTCAGTTAGATGACCCTTTGTTAGAAAATATCAAAGAAGAAATTTTAGCCACCAATATTGATACATTAACACCTATTGAAGCGCTTATGAAATTGAATGAAATTAAGCGAATGTTAATTAAAAAGTAAGGTTTGTATTCAGTATGTTTGAAATTGTGTAGCCTTATTTCAGGACGGGGTAATACAATCATTAACGTATATGTATATGGTTAGTTACATATTTCAACCAACAGATTTAGTTAGTAATTACGAACAAAGAAAGTCCTAGCGGACTTTCGTATGTAGGCAAGAAGCCAGCAATAAATTATATGTGGTGGTAAAACGTTTTTTTATTCCGTTTAAAATCGATAGCCAATTCTCAAGTTTAAATTCACAGCTCGCTACTTCCATTATTTATAAAAAAATTGATTTCGTAAGCTTCAAATTCTACTGTAAGGTAATAGGGACTAGTCTACGAGATGGAATCTTAAATGTAAACTCTAGGTCTTTGTAATCATTTTCTGGATCATGTTCATTAAACACTCTTACCTTACCGTTACCTTCAATAATATAATCATAATTATACGTAGAAAAAGAGCTGTCTTCTGCTCTATACTGTTTTTCTGTAACAGAAATAACATTAAAGAAACTTTCTGCTGGTTGCTTAAAAGCATCAGGCGAATCACAACAAGATTTATAATAGCGAAAAGATTTGTATGTGTGGTCTTTAAAACTCTACTATATATTGATTTGCGCCAAATCAAAATTTTCTTTAATTAAATTTAAACCACCCTCTTGTTCTTCTGTAACAACTTCTTCTGGAACAACAGATTCTTCTTGTGTTGAACATGATACAATCACTAACAAAGTTATTATCGATAATAAGAGTTTAGGGGTTTTCATAAATTTAAATTTTATTATTAATTAATCGGTCTTATGTTATTTCTACACTAAGATATAGAGACTTTTAGAGATAAGAAATACGTGCTAATACCCAATTATTTAAGCTAAAATGCATTTTAAAACAAGGGCTAACAACCCATTTTAAATTCAATAAAAATTTTGCAATAACGACTTAAAGTGGAAAATAAACTAGATACTCGTCGAGAAAAAAAGAAGGGTGAGTCTGATCAATTCCGACTGAATTTAAATTAAAAACTATGGTCTATAAAAATACAACGAAGTAGTTGTAAGAATCTATTTTTGGAGAGTTTAAAGATAATTAGATGAAGACATCTTTTTTATCTACAAAAAATTATTTCCAGGTATTTCCTTTCACTTTATTTGCGGCTTTTAAAACATCTTTCTGACTTAATTGCCCTATTAATTTCCCGTTTTCCACAACAGGAAACCTTCTCCTTCGTGAACTAATAAACCTTGAAGCTGCGTCAAAAATATTCATATTTTTATCTATAGTATCAACATCTGTAACCATATGTTTTTCAACAATATTATTGTTATTTACTGGCATATTGTAATATTTACTTTCAGAGATGTACTTAATACAATCTGTTTCGGAAATTATCCCTATCAATTCATTTTTATCATTTACAACGGGCCCACCAGAAATGTTATAGGCAATTAATTGTGCAATAACACGGTCTAGGGTATCATGAGCTTTAAAAGTAATCAGTTTTTTTGTCATATAATCTGATACTAAAGTTACCGCTTGCTCTTTCCCTTGACTAGAATCTCTTTTACCTTGAAAACTTTTAATAGCCATAATACATTGTTTTAAATTCATTTAAAGTTAGTCTTTTTTACCCTTTAAAAGAAATAACACAACTTCTTTTTATTTTCTACATCATTAAAAACTAAACTTTCGGGATGCTAAAAATAGCAATTCGTGAATTTTAACCAATAAAAAAGCATCCTATAATTATAGGATGCTTTTTTAAAATATAATGTAGTGAATTATTTAGTCTATTTCAGAAACTCTTAATGTATTAACCATTCCTTTAGCCTCTACAGGCATAGAAGTTAAGTTAATCATTAAATCTCCTTCTTTAAGAAAGCCTTTTGCTTTAGATATTTTATTAATGTCTACAACAGTATCATCTGTACTTAAATTTTTATCGTAAAAGAAAGCCTTCACTCCCCATAGTAAATTTAGTTTTCCTAAAATTCTTTTTTCTGACGAAAAAGCTAATATTTTAGCCTGAGGTCTCCATGCGGAAATCTGAAAAGCAGTATATCCACTATTCGTTAACGTAGAGATTGCAGAAGCATCTATATCATTTGCCATTAAAGCTGCGTGATGACAAATCGATTTTGTAATAAATCTATTGGTTCTAATATGAGGTGCCTCGTGGGGTACTTTTATCATTCTAGAGTTTTCGACAGCTTTGATAATTTCGGCCATTTTTTGAATTACTCTTACTGGGTGTTTTCCAACAGAAGTTTCTCCAGAAAGCATTACCGCATCTGCACCATCCATAATAGAGTTTGCAACATCATTAACTTCTGCTCTTGTTGGCACAGAATTGTCTATCATTGTCTCCATCATCTGTGTGGCAATAATTACAGGAATTCTTGCTCTTTTTGCTCTTCTCACTAATTTTTTCTGAATTAGTGGTACATCCTGCATCGGTATTTCAACACCTAAATCTCCCCGAGCTACCATTAATCCATCACAATAAGGAATTAATGCATCCATATTTGCAACTGCTTCTGGTTTTTCAATTTTTGCAATTACAGGAACTCTATATTCTGAATGTTGATCGATTAAATCACGTAACATTCTCAAATCTTCTGGAGTTCTAACAAAAGAAAGAGCAATCCAATCAACATTTAAACCCAAAGCAAAAACAGCGTCCTCTTTGTCTTTCTCTGTTAAAGCGGGTAAGGAAATAGCTGTATTTGGTAAGTTTACTCCTTTTTTAGACTTTAAAGGTCCTCCTACAATTGTTTTAACAACTACGGATTTCTCTTTATCTGTAGAAACTACTTCGAATAATAATTTACCATCATCTACCATAATTTGCTCACCAACTTTTACGTCTTTAGGAAAACGTTGATACGTCATAAATGCCTTTTTACTATCTCCTACGCATTGTTCTGTTGTGAATGTAAATAGATCTCCATCATTTAAAACTACATCTTCCTCCATAACCCCAACACGTAATTTTGGACCTTGTAAATCTGCTAGGATGGCAACATTGTAATTATTTTCTTCGTTAATCTCTCTAATGGTTTTTACAGTATTTTTTACATTTTCATAATCTGCATGAGAAAAATTAATACGAAATACATTTACGCCCTCTCTTGCTAATTCTGTTAATGTTTTTTTACTGTCTGTTGCGGGTCCTAAAGTGGCAACTATTTTTGTTTTTTTGTAATCGTTCATTTTTAAAATATTAAAAAGTCTTTTGACTTTAAGGTGTTTTTATCTATTAAATATGCTGTGATTATATTTTCAATACTTTTTATGCTATTTATTGTTTTCATAACAAAATCATATTCTGATTCCCCACAAATTTTTAAAAAAAAATCTACTTTCTTCTTTTCTGGTATTAAATAGGTTTTTGTTTCTGAGGTTAATAATAACTCATTAGAAACTGTTTGATTTTCTCTCCTGTAACTATTCGCTATTAAAAACCAATCAAAATCATATTTTGTGTTTTCATAATTGTAAATAGAAAAAGAAGCTTTCTTTTTTTCTCGTGTAAATTGTAAATCTTCTTTTGCTTTAAAAAACCGAGTGTTAAGCTTTTTATTGATTAAGTAGGCAAGTTTGTAGTCTTCTAATGTAGAATGGATTCCAATTAAAGAATATTCCTCTTCACAAAAATCATTCATTTCTAAAGCGTATACCTGCATAAATTATAGCCAATCATTGTTTTCATGAGAGTGCTAAATTACTAATTGTTTATGAGTCTCAGTGTTAAATTTAACGAAAACGTTATCGTTCACTAAGTTAAATTTATTTGTTTTTGAAAAGCGAAGTAAACTCTTTTTGAGGCTTGCTCTTCGGCTTTTTTCTTTGAAGTTGCTCTTCCTTTAGCAATTTGTTCTCCATCGATACAAATCTTTACGCTAAAATGTTTCACTGTTTCATTTCCGGAATCTTCATAAGTATTGAATGAGTATTTCTTTTTTTTCTTTTGACACCATTCTATAATTAAACCTTTATAACTAGTGATTTTCCCTTCTAATTTTTCAATGTCTACATAAGGAATGATTACATTTTTTTTTATGAAATTTTGACATGCTTTGTAACCTTTGTCTAAATATATTGCCCCTATTAATGCTTCAAAGATATTGCCATGAATATTATCACCTGCTTTTGCTTGATCTATATTACTTTTTACAAAACGAATTAAATTTAAATCCTTTCCAAGCTCATTCAAATGCTTTCTACTTACAATTTTAGAGCGCATTTTTGTCAAGTAACCTTCAGAACCCTCTGGTACTTTTTTGTATAAATAAGCAGCAATTACAGAGCCTAAAATAGAATCTCCTAAAAACTCTAATCTTTCATAATTTATAGGAATTCCTTTTTTATCAGTAATTTGAATGGACCTATGCGTAAAAGCTTTCTTATATTTATTTATTTTTCTTGGTGAAAAATTGAGAAGTTTTTTTAATTCGTAATGAAATTGTGCGTCCTCTTCAGAATAGGAATTCACCATTTTACGAATAAGATTCATAGGCAATTATTCATCTAATTTTTTGAATGCAACACATGCATTATGCCCACCAAAACCAAAAGTATTACTCATTGCTACTTTAATTTCTCTTTTTTGAGCAGTATTTAAAGTTAAGTTCAATTCTGGATTGATATTTTCATCCACAGTAGAGTGATTTATTGTTGGCGGAACAACACTATGTTTCATTGCTAATATTGAAGCAATAGACTCTATGGCTCCTGCAGCGCCTAATAAATGACCTGTCATTGACTTTGTAGAATTAATATTAATATTTTTCGCATGTTCTCCAAAAACAGCAGAAATTGCTTTTAATTCTGCTACATCTCCCAAAGGGGTAGAGGTACCGTGTGTATTAATATGATCTACTTCCTCTGGTTTAATTCCAGAGTTTTCTAAACAACTTTTCATTACCGCAATCACTCCAATTCCTTCAGGGTGAGGAGCTGTAATATGGTATGCGTCTGAAGACATTCCTCCTCCAATTACTTCGGCGTAAATTTTTGCACCTCTTGCTTTGGCATATTCGTATTCTTCAAGAACAATTGCTCCAGCACCTTCGCCTAAAACAAAACCTTCTCTATTTGCATCGAAGGGTCTTGAAGCGGTTTCTGGAGTTTCATTTCTTGTGGATAAGGCTTGCATAGAGCTAAACCCTCCAACTCCTGCAATTGCAATTGCAGCTTCACTACCACCCGTAACAATAACATCGCAATAACCTAAACGTATGTAATTTAGAGCATCTATCATCGCATTTGCCGATGAGGCACATGCAGAAACAGTTGTGTAGTTTGGTCCCATAAAACCATGTTTTATGGAAATGTGGCCGGGTGCAATATCTGCAATCATTTTAGGAATAAAGAAAGGATTAAATTTTGGAGTTCCATCTCCTGCGGCATGGTTTAAAACTTCATTTTGAAAAGTTTCTAAACCTCCTATTCCTGCCCCCCAAATAACTCCAACACGTAATTTATTTATGGTTTCTAAATCTAAATTCGCATCTGCTATCGCTTCGTCTGAAGCAACCATTGCATACTGCGTAAATTTATCCATTTTACGAGCGTCCTTTCTATTGATAAAATCGGTAGGGTTAAAGTTTTTGACTTCACATGCAAAACGAGTTTTGGACTTGGAAGCGTCAAAATGCGTAATAGGCGCTGCTCCACTAACTCCGTTAACTAAAGCATTCCAATATTCTTCAATATTATTACCTATGGGCGTTAAAGCTCCAAGTCCAGTGACTACAACTCGTTTTAATTGCATATAAAATTTACTTTTTTGCTTCTTCTATATAGCTTACTGCTTGACCTACTGTACCGATGTTT
>ERZ1046568.3080-NODE-3080-length-10306-cov-162.679543_pt1 | contig 10306 bp, 20 predicted proteins | sample MGYA00383092_ERZ1046568 | MGnify/ENA primary metagenome ERZ1046568 (study PRJEB29581, sample SAMEA5548362) | metagenome | biome: marine; feature: coastal; material: water | depth 1 m | study: Short-term variability in the microbial, nano- and picoplankton... | reverse complement strand
GGGTTGTTCCACGTGGAACATCTGGAGGGTATAGGCAACCTAAAATCGGTGCGGCCAAATGAGAATCATTCTCATTTAGCCCGGTGTTTTAAAAGTAGTAATTTTTACCGTTTTTTCCGTAGCCGATCCCGTAATTGGTGAGTTCTTCGCGGATTATGTAAAGTACCATTTTTCTATCCTCTAGTAGATTTTCACAATTATAAAAAGCTGAATCAAGATCATAATAATGGGGCAAATGGTTCTTATTAATTCCATCTTTATTTTCAGCGATGTATATTTTTCGTGCATTTTCTTAGTCATTTTAAGCTACCTCCGAGCCATGAATATTTTTGTCATTCTCGACCGGCTTATCCTGAACGAGTCGCCAAGGTTGCGCGTTTATTTTTCCATAAGGTATGCGTTTTTTCATAGCAAAGCAAGCCGCAAGAATTTGCGTTTCAATAATCGCGTCAGAGAGAGCCGTATGATCTTCAATAAAATCAGGATTCTGAGAAGTGTAACGGTAGCAAAATTCCGCACCTGTTTTGATGTTACCCTTTCCAGAAACCCACCCATTAGACCGAGCCAGTTTTTTATAGGCTTTTTGTGATAATTTTGTTTCGCAAGCAAATTGCCAAATGTCCAGAATTTTTAATCCCTTGGGGCAAATTGGCGAACCGTCACCGAATTGCGCGTTTGTGGTTTTCATAACGCGCAGATCAAAACCCGCATTATATGCCGCGATTGTCGTAACATTGTATGCCGCAATATCTGAACGTATTTGATCAACAATCGTCTGCCAGTTTTCCAAACGAATCAACGAATCGTCAAGCATGGGTGCATAATGAGTGAACATCTTTTTAGCATAAAAAGCGCCCATCATGCGAGAGGCGTCGGTAAAAACTTCACGCGCTAAAGCGTTGTACGTTTTTAGAACCGTCCCGTGTTTATCGCAAATGGTGTAGCCAACATCATAAACCGAGCCTTGTAAATCACAAGTTTCTGTATCGAGTACCATAAAAATATTTTTTGAAATAGTCATATTATTTTGCCCCCATTTGAGCGTTTAATTGTACAGCGTCACGAGTAAGTATACCGAGTTTATTAGCCATTTTCAAGACGTTTTTGTTATCGTCATAAAAGACAGCGCTTCGAGTCCATCGAGCAAAAGGAATGCCCAGATCTTTGAAGTGCTTTAGTAATAAAGCGCGTTTCATAACGTCATCTTTCCGAGTATCGCCTTCAGCGCGTGAGAGTATCGCATGAGAGCGCAAATTGTGAGCCGCTAAGAATACATGATCCCACACCGAAAGAACGCGAGCCGTGCAGATAATTACCTTATCGCCTTTGGTATATGCCGAGCGCATGAGATCAGCTAGGGGCAGAATTTTATCAGCCATGATTTTTTCTCTGGTGCAATTCTCGCGCCAGTTATCAAGATCGAGCGAGCCGTCCGGTCTGGTGTGTTGTCTGTGACTTGAATCAATGACGGTGTGGTCGAGATCAAAAATATAATTAATCATTTTTTATTTCCTAATTAGTGAAAGTGTAAAACCTATTATAGAGCATAGGTTCAGGGTTAGCAAGTTATATGTTTCGTTCGAGTATGCTTGAATCGTTAGCAGTGAAAGGCCAACGATAGCCATCTTCAAACCCAAAGGCTGCCCCATCTTAAAGGATGCGCCAACCATAGTTGCCGCGCCTATCCATCCAATAATCTCAATCATAAAATCCTCCAGTGGTTAAGCCCTGATTATACAGGGCTTATCCAGTTTATGCAAGGTTAGAAAGTAATTTATTTAAAGCCGAGCCAGTGGCCTTTTCTAGCCCATCGAGCGAGTCAGTAGAAACGGCCGCGCAGATTGCCGCGACCATATCGGCCTTTGATGGAGCCGCTTTTTTCTTAGCCGGAGCCGGCTTCGAGATATAGTCGAATCCTTCGCGTTTGGCTTTGGCAATGATTGAGCGATAACCGCGATTTAGTTCCGCGCCTAGTGCTTTGGCCTTCGCCAGATCAAGAGGTTGAGCCGCTTCGATAGTTGCGACCATTTCGGGAGTGTAGTTAATATCAGTCATAATTTTATATCCTAGTAAGTAATTGTAAAGAGATGCTATCTTATCATAGAGCGCAAGCATTAGCAAGCCCTAATTAAAGAATTTAAAGAAAAAATTAGCGCGGCCATAACTGGAACCATAACCAGAGCCAGCCAGCCCACGCCACCAAGAAACGAAACAACGAACGCAACCACCGCGCAAAGAATTAAAAGAACATTTAAAACGATTGTAAATAATGCCATGGTGAAGCCCTTCCTTATCTGTCTAATGTGGGGATATTATAGCATATTCGGGCAAGCTGTCAACCTATATGCGACATCCAGTTATCTATTTGCGACATGCATAGAAATTAATAGGATAGTGAATAGCAGGCCGCAAAGCCAGGCAGGGCGGGGCCTCCAGGAGGGGGCGGTTATGCGACTATGCATAGCGCCGACCGGCCGCGCTCCCCCACACGTACTACTCAAGTAAATTTCAAAAGTCAAATAGGTGTATCAAAAGACTTGCCCAAACCATTCCCCCCATACCCCAACTTGAAAAAAATTGTTGACAATTTTTGAAAATTGTTGTATACTTGGCGTCATAAAAGGAGAAAAAACATGAGTTCATATTGGGGTTACCATTTAATGCTAGATTGTAGTGGGTGTAATGATAATATATCCGAGCGATCTGCTATATACACTTTCATCAAAGACTTAGTGGAACAAATAGACATGGTTGCTGCTGGAGAGCCGATAATCGAGCATCTGTTGCCTGGAGACCCTAAGCAAGGGTACAGCCTGATGCAATTGATTACAACTTCGAACATCTGTGCACATTTCATGGATTTAGACGGTACAGCATACTTCGACATCTTTAGTTGCAAAGAATATGATATTGATCTAGCGCAGAAAATCGTGCAGAAGTACTTCGCTCCAGAAAAAATGCGAGTTAACTTTATAACGAGGCATGCTGACTAATGGCTTTATCTCAACCAGTATCAAACGGTGCAACAGTAGCAGATGAGACCACTTCAGGCTCGGTTACTGTATCGTTTAACTTAAGCAACACCGGATCTGGTGGCGTGCTCAACGTAATGCAGAGGCCGACTAGCTACAGTCCTCCTATAAATGACCCTAATTGGGGTTCTGCTATTCCAGTTGCCTCCAATTCTAGCGCGAGTGTAAATTTCTTTCAGGATCGTGGCACTTCGATGGTATACTACTCAAGACGGTATGACGCAGCAACTAATACTCAAGCAGTCGGTCGTACTATCAACCAATCTTCAGGCGCCGTAGGTGGAGTAACAGAAAGAGTACCTACTACTCCTATAATAAGCAACGTTACTTCTGCTTCAAATACTCACACAGTTAATCTTTCAAACAATCCTACTAGTGATGGTATTACAACTGTTTACTACTACCAATCAACTTCTGCATCTGCAATGTCGTCAGAAACTGCTTGGAGAGACCAAGGTGCAGATACTCCTCCTTCGGGCTGGCAAGCTAGCGCCTCTTTTTCTGCAACAGCCGGAGTCACTTATTACTACTGGGCGTTAGGGTGGACAGATACTAACCCGGGCGTAGATGGTTCCAGCCTGTCAGCCATAGCCAGTACTTCAACGGCTTATGGTATAGAAGTAAGAGACTCCGCAGGTACTGCCACAGTCCTATCGCCCAGCACTCGTCTGCCTTCAGTTTTAGCAATTCAAGCAATCAATATAAGTAATGGTGCAAATGTAACCGTGCCTGTAGATATGACAGGACTTACTACTAGTAACTCTAGTTGCACCATATTTGGACAAGTAGAAGGTAGCTCAGCACAAGGTGTTATTACTAGAGTAACTACAGGGTTCAAAATTACAGCACCCTCAGGCAAGACTATAACTGGTACTGTTGTGGTCGTTAGGTACTAATATGGCATACGGATTTCAATCTTTTTCGGAGAACAACAACTTGCAACTTGATAGCACGAAGCTAGATATGAGTGGTCTTATTGTAGTACAGGGTGGTACAGGTTCCAGTATTTCAAATGTTCAGTCGAATGAATTAGTATTTGCACGGTATGGAACAGGAACTACAGATATATGTCACATGCAACAAAGCGGAACCACACGTACGTTTCATGCAGCTGGACCTCTGCAATCAGCAAAGAACGTAGACTATTTAGTCTGTGCTAGAGCTGCTGATCTAACTGCCTCTTCCGGATATGGAATACAGGTATGGAACGAGGACCTAGATCTTCAATACGATTCCGGAAAGTATACAAATCAAGGAGGAGTTAGTGTGGCATCAATAGCACCTTCAGGAGATCAACATGGCAATCCTGTATCAGACTTATCTAATCCAATAAGCACAGACACATCAGAGTATGTTTGCATGGATGCAGGATTTTGGAATTCCCATAGACACTATGGGAGTTATAGATATTATAACAATTATAGTTCAGGTGGCTCAACCTATACAGGTATTTGGTGGGAAGCAAAAACCGTAATACCTGGTCCTGGTGGAGGTACCACGTACTGGAGAAACGGTACAGATTGTATTACCGTAAGAGGAGGAAGCGTATAATGAGTATTAAATTTTTAGCTGTAGTAGAGCCTATCACAGGCAACCCGATTTCTATGAGACTAGCAAAAGGTGCAAATAATCCGAACGAAGGAGTTAACGAAGGGTACGGAGGGCATATAATTCATGTAATGGATGATATAAGTAATCTTATTGATTTTATGAATACAAAGTATTATAATTTTTCAGGGTCAGCATGGGCAACTAGAGATGCTCGACCAAATGACGCAGCAACATGGACAACAGATGGTTGGGTATGGACAGCGGAAAACTTTTTAACTATTGTACGAGACCAAAGGTCTGCTTTACTGTTTGCTTGCGACTGGTCCATGGTCACAGACAGCCCTCTTAACGACTCCGAGAAAAGCGAAGTTATTGCGTATCGCACAGCCCTAAGAGATATTACAACAACTACTATGCCAGCCAGCGGACTACTTGATGATGTATCTTGGCCCACAAAACCAAGCTGCATATAGTGGTGTACCCAAGCTGGCTCTATAAAAAATATGGCTTTCCGCTAACTCGTTTAGGTACTCGTCTAGACATTTATGTATAGCACCTCGAAAATAGTTCTTGACAAAATTTTCGTGGTGAGGTATAATGGTTGAATTAAAAATAAAACTAATAGGTAACAGATGAAAAAGATATTAATTTCCTTACTCCTAGTCTCTTCGACTATCTTTGCTCAAGACGACACAGTAGCGCCCGGAGACGTAGTTACAACTGATAGTACAGTAAAGAGTGATATAACGTCAGAAACTACTACGACGTTAAAATCACCACCCCCGTCAGCAATTACACCAACGATGAATATATCCAATTCTGACTTGTGTACGGTAGGAGTTGCGGGTGCAGTGCAAACCCAGATACTTGGTATTTCCATGGGAACTACTGTAAGAGACATGAATTGTGAGAAATTGAAGAATGCAAAAACCCTGTACGACATGGGTATGAAAGTAGCAGCAGTTTCTGTAATGTGTCAAGATCAGCGAGTGTTTGATGCAATGCTGATGGCAGGAACACCTTGCCCTTACGATGGCATGATAGGCGAAGAAGCAAAAGCAGGCTGGTTAGCTCACTCAGACCAAGTACCTGTTGAGGAAGAAGAATCGGAGAAAATGGATGAAACTACGAAAGATACCTTACTCGGTATTGGCGGTATTGCTAGCTTGCTCGGCCTCTTACTCTTCCTCTGATGATGTATATGGCAGTACGAGTAATGCAGCAGCTTTTGGCCTAAACTGGGTAATGACAAACGTTCTCCCACAGCAAGCCGGTCTTACTGTGGGCAATGTTGTGTATAGGTATACTGCAGTCAAAGATATCGATGCAGATATGTTAGTCCATGTACAGAATGAGAATGCTTTAGGAGATGGTTACATCTTTCGCGAGACAGATGACTGGTCAGGTCTCGAAGGAAACACAATTTATAAAGCCGTACCTGTAGGTCGTATTGGTATAGAATACTGGGGAGATGGTTCAATCGAAATCGAAGGAGAAGGCTCCGTCATAGACCCTTCTGTGATTTATACTTACCAGTATGATACTTGTTTCGACCCTCAAAGCAGCCCGGATTGTCCAGATTATAAAATACCCTACAATCTCGAAGATATAATTCCTGTAGTGGAATACAAGGACCCTCTACAAGATGAGCTTGTTCGCTTAGAGATGGAAAAGAAAGCAGAACAGGCCGATAAAGAGCAGGAAGAGTATGATAGAAAGAAACGCACTGATAAAATTAAAGTAAATTTAGAGAAGATGCTCGGTGGTTTAAATATTTCGGCACTATCAGATGCAGCCCAACTACAGGAACAAGCCCTATTTTCAATGAACTTTATTCCTGTTGCTTATAAGACCGCTTTAGATGGCGGCGTTTACAATGATGTACTAGCTTTTAAAGATAAGGAACTACAAGACAATAAGAAGGCAAAGCGGGTTACATTTGCTCAGCAATTATTGCATGAAGAAATGGTACAGCAACAATACGATAATTAATTATCAAAGAGTGCTTCGCACTAGGAAACTTTAAATTATGAAACAACCACTAATATTACTAACGGCGCTTATGGCGTGTGCAGGAGCGTATGCCAACACAACCTCTATTAATGGAACTGTAGAGTCTAAATGTATTATTACTACTGATACAAATGGCGTATATGGCAACCCCTCAGGCGAGGCTCTAAGTACTAAGCCTACAGATGGTGGAGTAACACCTATAGTTCGTTACGACATCGTCACTGCAGATGCTTATGTAGCGAAGATAACTTACCCAGATTCCTTTTCTTCTAGCCCCTCCCTTACAGACACGGTTACTTGGACTGGAGGTACTGAAGCAGGACAAATGTCTGACTCAACTATGTCAGCATTTAACACTAGCAAAGTAGAGTATAACAATACTACTGAATTTGATCTATCTGTTGCAGGTAGTGTCTGGTTTGAAGTCACCTCTGAAGCTGAATATGGTTACGAGAAGGCTTTTCCTGCTGGAAACTACTCAGCGGTAGTAACTGCGGAGTGTATTGCTCAGTAAATGAGATTGATTATTATATTGTTGGCTACCATTGGTGGGTATGTGAATGCTCACCAATGGACACCTACTCATCCTGAGATGAGACCTTCTCATATTCAAGGATTGTATACTACAGAAATGCATTTATTTAATAGTAGAAAAGAAATCAGCTACTATTCAATAAGGGTATTTGATAAAGATTGGGATGTTGTCCCGTTCGCAGCAGCACCAAGTCTAGTAAGAGCTAATTACTTATCTCATCATTATTCAGATATTTATATTAAAAAATCAGACTTGAAGAGGGCACACTATATATGCTCTAAATCAAAAATACTGAGTACGGTTAAAGATCCGTCTATTATTGCATCGAGGATTTGTTCAAAAATTAAAAAGTGAGTTTATGAAATATCTAGTTATACTACTATTGTTAGTAGGTTCCTATGCTTGGGGTGAGAATACGTCGTTAAACATGAATTTGCCAGGTATGGGGCAAACCTATGCCTATGATAGAATCCGTGCAGGTACTTTTGAGTGCCAAAATGCTATCGGAGCAGCTTCTAACGTAGAGTTCGGTGTAGTAGGTTTTCTTAATAATGAAGATCCATATTCTCAACAGTACTATAACCAACAAGATTACTCAATTCCTAGTATGTCACCACAAGATGTAGGAGTATATGCAAAAATAAATATTCCTATAGGTGGACCGAGGGAGCGAATTAACTGCAACACACTATACGAACTAGAGCTGGAAGTTAAAAGAATGGAAGTAATAAAATTAAAACAAGAAATATCCAATTTAAGAAACTTACAGTTTATAGACAACGTAGAACGGCCTACACCGATAAAGGAGGAATAAATGGCAGAATTTGAATTTGCTGGTATGACATTTAAAGGCGGTAAGATGGCTGTAGTACTTACAGCGCTTTCAACTCTTGGCGGTGCCGCATGGGCAGGCTTTCAGTTTTATGACGATTACATGGATATGAAAGAAGTCATAGCTAATATTGATACAGATGCTATCGAAGCACGAAACACTCAAATTATACAGAAGTTAGACGATGCTATTGAATATACTCGTGACATTAAGTCTGGACTACGGGATGATATTATCTCTATTGAAAAACAAGCAGACCGTGTTGAAGATCAAGTACGAGACTCTGAAGAAAAAGTACGAGTAATGATTGATAAGGCAAATGAAAGGTTCGAAGCAAAACGAGACTCCTTAAAATCTGATACCGACAGAGACATGAAAGAGCTGGAGGAGAGACTCGAAGCCAAGTTGCAAAGAGCCCTAGACAATCCGCTGTCCGATACCTAAGAAAAAAATTTCTTGACAAAACAACCCTAACTAAGTATAATTTGAACCATGGCAAAAGAATTAACCACAATTTCTCCTGAGGGACTGGAGATAGCGAATAGTTATCTGCAATACGGCAATATTCGCGGTGTGTGCGAGTATCTACAGGTACCTGAACAGCAGGTAGTTGAAGTCCTAAATAAGCGTGAAGTAAAGAAGTACATTGACACAGTGTACTTGGATATGGGCTACCGAAATAAGAATAACATAGGTTCCTTGTTGGATGAAATGATTGCCTCCAAACTAGACGAAGCCCAGGAGTCTGGTGTCTACTCTAGTAAAGACTTAGCAGATTTACTACAAATGGCTCATAAGATGCGTATCGACGAAATCAAAGCTCAAACTGATCTCGCCAAAGCCGAAAGCAGCAATATCAAAAACCAGACTAATGTGCAGATTAATGAATCAGTGCCCTTCGGTCAAGGTAATTATGGTAAGCTGATGGAAAAACTACTCAATGGAACAGAATGACACTATTCAAAGATTTTTAAGAACTTCGGATCAAGTAGATGAACTTGAAAAGAAACAAGCAATGCACGAGGTTCAGTGCGATGAACGATGGAAGACCTGTTTTCAACGCCTAGAGGATGTTGAAAAAGGTCTTTTGCGTATTGAATCTCGTATGCTAGTAATGGGTGGAACAGTGATTATGTTCCTAGCAGGTGTGCTAGTTACTCTAGCCACCAAGATGTAGGAGAACATTATGCCAAAAGGTAAAGGAACATATGGATCAACAGTCGGTCGACCAAAAAAGAAGAAGCCGAAGAAGAGAGGTAAATAGTATGCAAATTTTTGAAAAGAGAGGCACTTGGTATTTAGTTCAAGAGGGAGAAGACTATCAAACTTTTGACTCTGAAGCAGAAGCCAAAAAAGCCGCAGGCTGGATTCCTCCAGTAGAGGAGATTTTAGATGGCGGTGAAGAAGAGGAAGATTGCGAAGAAGAAGCCAGTACCGACGAATAAAAGGTTGTATGCCTCTGTAAAAGCTTCAGTAAAACGAAAGTTTAAAGTATACCCCTCCGCATATGCAAATGCGTTTCTAGTAAAAGAATATAAGCGAAGAGGCGGCAAGTACCGAATGGGAGTTAAGAAGTGACAAAAGAAAAAGTAGCTAAGCGAGATAAAATCGTCGCAGACTTTACAGCAAAGTGGGAGTACAGACTAGATAGTACTCAGTATGGCATGGCGGATGCATGGAAAATTATCTATTCAGAAGACGGTAAGGGAAAGTTTGTAGGAGACTGCGAAGACTATTCTTTGTCAGTTCTTTACAGACTCTGCGGAGAAAGCCACTTAAAGATGTGGTGGATGCTTCTTACTCATCAAGCAGGTATCTGTTTAGTTGGTCCAAGCAAGAGAAAGATTTCTCACGCAGTCCTTCGTTATAAAGGAGACTATGTAGATAACTGGACTCATAAGTTCGGACCTAAGTCTGCTATTGAGAAGAATCATCAGTTTCATTGGTGGTTTGGACATGGTTGGGCATATATGACAGCCATCAAAATGATTATCAGTAAAATAGTGAGACTATTTAAGTGAGTCTTACTAAATGGTTTAAAGAAGACTGGGTAGATATCTCTCGTCCTAAGAAAGGAGGTGGTTACGCTAAGTGCGGGAGAAGTAAAGCAAAAAGTAGTAAGTACCCTAAGTGCGTTCCAAAAGCTAAAGCAGCTCGTATGTCCGCAGCTCAAAAGAAGTCTGCAATAAGTAGAAAAAGAAAAGCAGGCAATCCAGGAGGCAAACCTACTATGGTTAAGACTTTCGTAAAAAGAAAGCGTAAAGCTACTATGAAGCGAAAGAAGAGATAAACTATGCCAGCAAAAAGAAAAGCAAAGAAAAAAGACTCTCGATTAAAGAGAGC